>OHRB01001116.1_pt1 | contig 11197 bp, 10 predicted proteins | sample 1578381 | NCBI WGS metagenome assembly OHRB01 (sample SAMEA3879566, study PRJEB24766) | human gut metagenome | biome: human-associated habitat; feature: feces | place: USA | collected 1985/1987
ATCGTGGCCGTTCGGCTTGAAGGCTTCCGACCCCTCCGCCGCAGGCGTGTCGTAGATCTCGTTCATGCGGTCGGCCGATACCTGGGAGACGAACATCTCCGCAATCAGGGCAAGGCTCTGGTCGAAGGGAGCGTAGATGCGGGTGATGACCAAAAGGAACAGGAATAAAAGCATAAAATCGATCTGCCCAGAGAGGATCAGGCTTGCGCCCACAAGAATGGTCGTCGCCACGCCCAGGCGCATGATGACACTGGCAGCGTTGACAAACAAGCCGGTGGAAAGCTCGCCTTTGATCATGACCTTTTCATGGTCGTCAATTTTTCTGTTGAGTCCTTCCAGATACCGTTCCTCCTGATTGGTGGCGCGGATCTCCCGCACATTCTCCAGTGCCTCCTGGATGCCGTCGGAAACCCGGACAGCCGCTTTTTTCGTCCGTTCGGAAGCCCGGGCGGCCATTCTCCGGCTGCCGAACAGCAGTCCAAAGGCCACCGGCACGCCCCACAGGCAGGCAATAGCCAGCCGCCAGTCGTAAACGAGCAGGCAGACGGCGATGATCGCCGTGGAAATGTACGCGCCGTACAGATACCCCAGCACATGGCTCCAGACGTGCTCCATGCGGTTGACGTCCCCCATGAGTGTCTCGGTAAGGTCGGCCAGATCCCGCTTGCCAAAATAGCCCAGCGGCAGTTTGCGGAGCCGCTCTGCCAGACGCAGGCGGGTCGTTTTGACCTCGCCGTACACCAGCCCGTAGGTGGCCTTATACTGCTGCAAATGGGTAATAAAGGACAGAAGGACAAATAAAACGGTCAGACCGATGGGAAGCCAGACGCCGGGCAGCGGATTTTCGTCTGTCAGAGTCCCTATAAAGCCGGACATCATCAGGTACAAAACACCGATGCCGACCATGACGACCAGATTGACGATCACCGTCCAGAAGACGCCTTTTTTGGTGTTTTTCAGGCCCTGATCGGTCAGGGCGTATTTCCGCTGGAATTTTTTGCTGAACATTTACTCCGCCTCCTTGTCGCTGGTGGAACCGCCTGTCAGCTTCCACTGCACCGCCCGGTTGTAATCCGCCCACATCCGGGCATACAGGCCGCCCGCAGCCGTGAGCTCCTTGTGCGTCCCCTGCTCGGCGACGCGGCCTTCCTCCAGAACGATGATCTTATCCGCCCCGACCACGGTGGACAGGCGGTGGGCGATCATGATGACGGTGCGGCCTTTGGTCAGCACGGCGAAGGCTTTCTGAATTAAGACCTCGTTTTCCGGGTCGGCAAAGGCTGTGGCCTCGTCCAGTACCACGATAGGCGCGTCCTTCAGAATCGCCCGGGCTAAAGCAATACGCTGCTGCTCGCCGCCGGAAAGGTAGGTGCCCTCTGTGCCGATCTGCGTGTCCACGCCGTCTGGCAGCTTTTCGAGGATATCCCCGCACTGGGCGGCTTGCAGCGCCTCCAGCACCTGCTCCCTTGTGGCATCCGGACGGGAAGCCCGGACATTTTCCAGAATGGAAGCCTTAAACAGCCGGCTGTTCTGAAATACAAAGGCTACCTGATCCATCAGCACATGGGGATCGATCTGCTTCACGTCCACGCCGCCGACTTCCACCGTGCCGGAGGTGGTGTCCCAGAACCGGGGAATGAGGCTGGCAGCCGTGGTCTTGCCGCCGCCGGAGGGCCCGACCAGCGCCACCGTCTGCCCCGGCTCCGCTGTGAAGGAAATGTGGGAGAGGGCGGGGACGTCCGAACCGTCATAGGTAAAGCTTACATCCCTGAACTCCACTCTGTTGTCACGGGGCTTCTGCGGGTGGGCAGGCGCTTTTAAAAACGGGGCGTCCATCACCTGATCGATGCGCCCCAAAGCGGTATGCGCCAGCATCGTTCCGGCGGAGGCAAACATGATGCGGGCCAGCGCCGTGGAGATGATAGCGGAGAATACCGCGTAGAAAATAAAATTCGTTATGAACCCGGCGAAATCTCCGCCGGCCAGCGCACCGGGGGCAAGGAACAAAACGACTGGAACCAGGAACACAAAAGCTCCTTCGGTGAACGTTAGATTGATGGATTGGGGAACGCGGCACACCTTGTCCTGATAGTATCCGGCCTTGCTGCTGTAATCCTCAATGGCCTCTTTGAACGCTTTGAAGGAATAGACCGTCTGCTGGAAGATCTTTACCACCGGGATGCCGCGGACATACTCGGTGCCCGCCTTGGTCATCCGGTCCTGGGCCGCCTGATATTCTGCCATCAGCGCAGCGTTTTTGCCGCCCATCATGGAGAACATGGCGATGACGGAAATCACCGCCGCCAGCAGGCAGGCAGCGCCCATCCGCCAATCAAAGACGAACATCAGCACCAGCATCGCAAGGAACATGATGACTGTGCCGACGATGTCCGCCAAGTTGTGGGCCAGCAGCGTTTCCGTATCGGCCGCCGCCGCGTCCAGCCGTCCCCGGATGAGGCCGGAGGCATTGGCATCAAAATAGCCTAACGGAGCTTTCATCACACGAGCGACGCCTTGCTTGCGGATGTTGGACGCCGTGCGGAAGGCCGCCAGATGGGTGCACATCAACCCCAGAAAGTAGATCACAATGCCGCCCACCGCAAAGGCAAAGGCCAGCCAGCCGTACTGCGCGACAGACTCTGCCTGCGTCCAGTCCGGAGCCGCGGCGATCAGATCCCGCGCCGCCAGCCAGATGCAGATGTAGGGGGCCATGCTCAGCAGCATGGCAAGCCCAGACAGGGCCAGGCCCAGAAAGGTCAGCCCCTTGTGGCCGCCTGCATAACGGAGCAGAGCCGCCACATCATTCCTTTTTTGTTTTTCCACAAAAACAACCTCCTTATTAAAAAAAGTTAGTTATGGCTAACTAATGCACAAAAAAGACGGGACTATTGTCCCATCAATTCAAGCCATCCGGCTGTATAGAAAGTGCGGAACTGTGTCACGTCCCGGTGCGCCTGCTCCCGGGGCATATCGTGGATCACAATTTCAAACAGTCCGTTGAACATGCCGCTGGCGATGATATGGCAGAGGGATTGATCCAGCTGTGGGATATCCTTGCCCAGCCGGCGCAGCACCTCCATGTATTTCAGGGTATATTCCACCTCTACCTCCACCATATTGTGGACAAAATGCTCGTAGGAGGTTCCCTCCGCCCGGCAGAGCAGCAGGTTGACCGGCTCCCGGTGCTCGCAGATGTAGTCCACCATCCAGTCCACATAATCACCGGAGGCTTCGCCCATGTGCGCCGGCTGCTCCTGCTCCGGCAGCTCGGCAAAGCCTGTCTGGGCTTCCATGAACCGGCCCATCAGGGCGGCGGCGTGGGGCTCTACTAGAGAGGCGAACAACGCCTCCTTGCTGGAAAAATAGCCGTAGAACGCCCCGGTGGTCACGCCAGCATTTTTGACAATCTGCCGCAGAGAAGCGCCAAGGAAGCCCTTTTCGGAAAATTCCTCCAAAGCGGCCTGCTGTATTTTTTCTAAGGTATCGGATGACTTTTCTTCCATATCGGCCTCCATATAACAGTGTTATGTAACGATGTTATAATATATCTTGACAAAGGTTTTGTCAAGAGGAAATTATGATGATGAGGTAAATAGGCAAGTCCTTTTGCCAGCCGGCACATAAAGCAAAGACGGGGAGCCGCAGAATATGCGGGGCTCCCCGTCTTTGCATATCATGATCATTTTTCCGGTGTTGTTTCTATTCCGTTGCAGGGAAGAGAGGTCATGCTGTGCAGGCTGATCCCCAGCGTGGAAAGGTTGTGCAAGGTCGCCGATGCGGAGGGCGGCAGCAGCCCGGCAACCCCCAGGGCGATCAGCCCTCCATTGAACCCGAGGACAAAGCGGTAAATATTGCGGATGCGATTGTTTAACGCCATGGCAAGCTGCCGTAGCCGCGCTAGCTCCCACAGGCTTTCTGCCGCAATGGTGATGTCGGCGATCTCCTGCGCGATGGCGGCACCATCGCTGACGGCGATCCCAGCGTCCGCCTCAGACAGGGCCGGGGAATCGTTGATGCCGTCTCCCACCATGATGACGGTATGCCCCTGCGCCCGCAGCGCCGCTACATAATTTGCCTTATCCTCCGGCAGCACCTCAGCACAAAATTCATCGATCCCGATACGAGAAGCAACCGCTTCGGCTGTGCGCCGGCTGTCGCCGGTCAGCATAACGGCCTTTTGTATCCCGAGCCTGCGCAGGGCGGCAAGAACGTCCTGCGCTTCCTCACGCTGAGGATCAGCGATGCAGATGACAGCTGCCAGCTGCCCGTCGATTGCCAGGTACAGATGGGAGCATTCTAAAGGCAGGGCGTCGAATTGTTCCTGTTCCCCGGCGGGAACCGTACAGCCTTCGTCCTCAAAAATGAAGTGGGCGCTGCCGATGAGCACACGCTCCTGCCCGACAGAGCTGGAAATCCCATGCGCCACCAGATAATTGACCTTGGAGTGGAGTTCCTCGTGCTTGAGATCCCGGCGCTTTGCCTCTTCCACAACGGCGTTAGCCATGGAGTGGGGAAAATGCTCCTCCAGGCAGGCCGCCAGCCGCAGCATCTCCGTTTCCCTGTGCCCGCTGAAAGGGATTATCCGCACAACCTTAGGACAGGCACGGGTGAGGGTGCCTGTCTTATCAAACACAATGGTATCCGCCCGGGCGATGGTTTCCAGAAACTTCCCGCCCTTCACGGTGATATGCTCCCGGCCGGCTTCGCGCATGGCAGACAATACGGCAAGCGGCATGGCAAGCTTTAAGGCACAGGAGAAATCCACCATCAGCACCGATAAGGCGCGGGTAACGTTCCGGGTCAGGATAAGGCTGAGCAGACTGCCCGCAAAGGTGTATGGCACCAGTTTGTCCGCCAGATTGGCAGCCTTGCTTTCCGTCGCCGACTTCATCTGCTCCGAACGCTCGATCATGGCCACGATCTGGTCGTAGCGGCTCTGGCCGGAAGTTTGCCGGACTTCTATCGTGCAGGCTCCTTCCGCGATGGTGGTTCCCGCGTAGACAAGGCTGCCCGGCCGTTTGGCTGCCGGCAGGGATTCTCCTGTCAACGAAGCCTGGTTGACCATCGCTTCGCCGTCTGTCACCATACCGTCCACCGGGATAACGCCGCCGACGCGGACTGCGATCCGGTCACCCGGCCGGATTTGGGATACCGGCGTCAGGACTTCGCCTTCCGGTGTGTTCAGCCATACCCTGTCCACATTTAAGGACATACACTGCGCCAGATCCTGCATCGATTTTTTCCTGGTCCATTCCTCCAGAAGCTCTCCCAGCTCCAGCAGGAACATGACCGAACCGGCCGTGGCAAAATCCCGGCGGATAATGGACAGGCCGATGGAAACGGCGTCCAGCAGTTCCACCTTGATTTTGTTCTGCCTCAAGCAGCGCAGGCCTTTGCGCAGAAAAGGGACGGCGTGCCACAGCACCCGGGCGATTCTCAAAGGTGTGGGCAGAAACAGGGTGCTTACGAGTTTCAGCGCCGCTTTGCCCACCAGCTTTTCCTCGAACTGGCGGTTGAGCATACGGCTGCTGTGCGCCGGCAGGGATACGCTCTGCTCCGCCTGTTTCCAGGAAAACTGCCGCACAGCCTGCAAAACCGTCTCCCTTGCTCCGGTATAGTACAGGATGACGCAGCCGGTGCGTTCATGCACCGTTACCCGGCTGGTCCAGCTCTGCTTTTGGAACCACGCTTCCAGCAGATCCGCCTGGCGCAGGCTCATTTCCTTCTGCTTCAGCCTGCATTGCAGCCGCATCCGTCCTCGGCTCTCGTGTATGATTACTGCATTCATTGAAAAACCTCCATGAAAAAGGGAGCCGCAGTCACGGCTCCCTTTGCTGCGGATGATTCATTCTTCCGGCTCTTTGTTTTCCTCATCGTTTTCGTCAGCGATCTCAGCCGCGGCTTTTTCCTCCGCTTCTTTTGCAGCCCGCTTTTCATTAATATCCTTGGCGGAGGCCAGGATATCCCCGGCGTTTTCCTGCACTGTGGCGACGGTCTTCATCGCCGAATCTTTCATGCGCAGCCCTGCGGCAGTTATATGGGTATACGCCTTTTTGGCATCCTTGCTGGAAAGCAGCTTGATCCCCACGGAACCGAACAACGCGCCGCCGATAAAGCAGGCCAGTTTTGAATAAATACGCATATGAATCCATCCTTTCTTTTCTTTACTTGTGCCTGTAGCCTGTTATGAGTACCATAACCATGCAGATCACAGCGCCCCATGCCCAAAACCGATGCTGTTTCACAGTAAAGCCTCCTTGCAATATCCTTCTGTTTTTCATAGCCCGCAGCCGGCAGCAGCCACCCAGCAGACGCAGACTCTCTCCAACCAGACCCCATCGGAACAGGCGCCCTCTTCCAGCCAGGTACCAAACTCTGCGATCCCTTCCTCTTCGGAAGCGTCCGCCAGCGAGAAACCATCCAGCAGTGATGCGCCTTCCGAAGATTCTTCCAGCAAAGACAGTTCCTCCGAAGCCCTTGGCCTGGAAGAATTTGACGCCTCTGGCAACAAGGTGAGCAGCACGTCTTCCGAAGCAGAGCAGGACAGCAGCACCGGCAATCCGGTTGTTTGGTGGGTCATCGGCGGCATTATCGTCGTAGCTATTGCGGGCGGCTGCGTGTGGTATTTCTGCTTTTTCAGAAAGGGTAAAAACCCCTTTCTGAAAAAGTAAGGGAAGGTGCGGGCAATGAAACTCAAAAAAATCCTATCCCTTGTTTTAGCCGGTGTGATGGCGCTGTGCGTTACCGGCTGCGTCAACCAGCACCCGGAGGAAACAACCAGCACAAATGAAAGCAGGGAGGTTCGCCTGGTGGCGACCTCCCCGGCAGTGGTGCAGATCTGCAACCGGTTAGATTTAGATTTGGTCGGGATCTGTCAATCCACCAGCGACCTGCCGGAACGGTACGATGGGGTTACCACCGTGGGTATGGCCATGAACCCGGATCTGGAGATCATCAAATCCCTCGACCCGGACTACATCCTGTCGCCGGCAACCCTGCAAAACGATTTACAGCCCAAATACGCCTCCATCGGGGTCAGTTCTCTGTTTCTGAACCTGAAAAGCGTAGAAGGAATGTACGCATCCATTGAAGGACTGGGAGAAAAATTCGGCCGGGAGGAAGAAGCGGCTGTCATGCTGGAGGAATTCGATTCCTTTATGACGGAATTTGCAGAGAAAAACGCCGGTAAGGAATCCCCCAAGGTGCTGGTGCTTATGGGCCTGCCCGGTTCCTACATTATTGCAACCGACAACAGTTATGTGGGCAGCCTTGTGAAGTTTGCGGGCGGCACCAACGTCTACGGCGACGGGGACGGGCAGGAATTCCTGTTCGCCAACACCGAAGATATGAAAACCAAGGAGCCGGACGTGATCCTCCGGGCGGCCCACGGCCTTCCGGATGAGGCCAGGAAAATGTTTGCGGAGGAATTTTCCACCAACGACATCTGGCAGCACTTCAAGGCGGTGCAGGAGGGCCGGGTGTACGACCTGGATTCCAACCTTTTTAATATGAGCGCCAACTTCAGCTATGAGGAGGCGCTGAAAGCGCTTCAGCCGATGCTCTACGGCGAGGAATAACCCTGAAACAAAACACAAAACGGCCGGGCTTTTCCTGTCGGGAGAATCCCTGCCGTTTTTCCAAAAGGAGATTTTGCTTATGGTAAGCAGCCGAAAGAAAATCCTCTCCTTTGCCATCACCGCCCTGGGGCTGCTGGCGCTGTTCCTGGTCGCCGTCAATACCGGCAGCCTGAAGGTGATGCCCCTGGAACTGTTTAAAGGACTCTTTATCGAATACAACGAAAACGTGGCGACCATTTACGACCTGCGGTTTCCCCGCATCCTCATCGCCATCTTCGGCGGCGCGGCAACCGCCGTATCCGGTGTGCTTTTGCAGGCCGTGATGAAAAATCCGCTGGCCGACCCCGGCATCATCGGCGTCAGCTCGGGAGCCAGCCTGACGGCGGTGCTCATTACCGCCTTTGTGCCGACTCTCTACTTTTTCACGCCTCTGTTCGCGTTTCTCGGCGGTATGGTGGCGTTCCTGCTGGTATACTCCCTTTCCTGGAAGGGCGGGCTTTCACCCCTGCGGATTATCCTCGTGGGCGTGGCGGTCAACGCCATGTTTACCGGGCTCATGAGCGCTTTCAACTCCGGCACGGGGAGCAACTATTCCGGCGTTGCCAGCATTGTCAACGCCAACATCACCATGAAGACCTGGGATGATTTTCAGACGCTTCTGCTCTATGTGGTCATCGGTCTGATCGCTTCCGTCTTTGTGATGGGGCAATGCAACCTGCTGGCGCTGGAGGACAAAACGGCCCGTTCTCTGGGCGTGAACGTCACAAGAAGCCGTATCGTCATTTCGGTGATTGCAGTGCTGCTGGCGAGCATTTCCACCGCCGTCATCGGCCCCATCAGCTTCCTGGGGCTCATTGTCCCCCATATTGCAAGACTGCTGGTGGGGAGCAATCATAAGGTGCTGGTACCGTATTCCATCCAGCTGGGAGCGTTCACCCTTCTGCTGGCGGACACCCTAGGGCGTACCATCGCGGCGCCCTATGAGATCAGCGCGGCCATCATCATGTCGGTGATAGGCGGCCCATTCTTTATCCTGCTGCTTAGGAGGTCGAAGCAAAGCTATGGACAATAACGTGTTTACTGTCAAAAACCTTTCCTTTGCCTACGGCAAGCAGCAGGTGCTGAAACATCTCGACCTGGAGCTGCACGAGGGAAAAATCACTACTTTGATTGGCGCCAACGGCTGCGGAAAGACTTTGCAAAAGAAGTCTCTATCGTCCACCAGTACAACACCGCGCCGGTGGATTTGAGCGTAGAAAAGCTGGTGGGATACGGAAGAACACCCTATCACACCATGGGGCTGTCCCCTGATCCGAGGGAGGATAAAGAAAAAATCCACCGGGCCATGGAGATCACCCATACCTAACAAGCATAAAGATAAACCGGTTTCCGAACTGTCCGGCGGGCAGAAGCAGCGGGTGTGGATCGCTATGGCGCTGGCCCAGGATACCAAGGTGCTGTTTCTTGACGAACCAACCACCTATCTGGATATCCGCTACCAGCTGCAAATCTTAAAGCTCATCCGACAGATAAACCGAGAATACGGTATCACCATTGTTATGGTGCTCCACGATATCAACCAGTCTTTGTATTACAGCGATGAAATTGTCGCTATGAAGGACGGAAAGATGATTGCCCACGGCCTGCCGGAAGAAATCCTCACAAGCGAACTGGTAAAAGAGGTATACGACGTGGAGCTGGATATCCGCAGCGTAGACGGCAAGCCGTTCGTGATTCCAGTATAGCGGAAAGAAAGGAGGATGCGGCTTCGATGAAGCTCAGACGCACAGCGGAAGATTACCTGAAAACCATTTACCTGCTGTCCCAAAAGGCAGAAGTTCACGGCACATACATTGCGGAGGCGCTGGGGGTGTCCAAGCCGACGGTCTCCATCTCTCTCAAAGCACTGGAGCAGGAGGGCTACCTGATGCGGGACGAAAACCGCGCCTTCTGCCTGACGGAAGCGGGATTGAAAATCGCAAAAGCCACCTACGAACGACACCAGACCTTTCAGACGCTGTTGGAGGAACTGGGCGTAGACGGAAAAACAGCCGCGGCGGACGCCAGCCTAATGGAGCACGCGGTCAGCCCGGAAAGCTACGAGGACAGTCCATTAAGGGGCTGGCAAAAAGAAAGAAGATGAGTAGTCGTGAATAGCGAGGCGATGCAGTCCCTGTGATACGGCTTTGCATCTATTGCATTTGCCGCTGCCATCGCAGCGCTGTGCTCCGGTGTCAAGGCAGCGATGAAAAAATTATTAAAAGGCGGACAAAACCATGATGATCAATAAACGGCTCATCGGCACGGTAGCTGAGAGCAAAAAATACATCGCCGGGAACGTTGTTTTGCAGTGGTGTTCCCTGGCGGCGAACATTTCTATGATGTTCAGCATCACAAACCTGTTTGCCGGGCTTTACTACGGAAGCACCAGCCCCGCCTCCCTGTGGACGACGGCGGCTGTGGTGGCGCTGGCGCTCCTCATCCGGTTCCTGTGTACCACCGGGGCCAACCGGATGGGATACCTCTCCTCCAAAGCGGTCAAGAAAACCCTGCGGGAGAAAATCTATGAAAAGCTGCTGCGATTGGGCGCTTCCTACAACGAACAGGTGAAAACCTCCGAAGTCGTACAGGTGGCGGTGGAAGGTGTAGACCAGCTGGAAACCTATTTCGGCGCTTATCTGCCGCAATTCTTTTATGCCATGCTGGCGCCGCTGACCCTGTTTATGGTGCTCTGCTTTATCAACATTCCGGCGGCCATTGTGCTGCTGGTCTGCGTGCCGCTGATTCCTATCGCAATTGCTGCGGTGCAGACCTGGGCAAAAAAGCTGCTCTCCAAATACTGGGGGCAGTATACGGCGCTGGGAGATACCTTCCTTGAAAATCTTCAGGGCTTAACCACCCTCAAAATCTACCAGGCGGACGAATTCAAAAACAAAGAGATGAATGTGGAAGCCGAGAAGTTTCGCAAAATCACCATGAAGGTGCTGACCATGCAGCTCAACTCCATCACGGTTATGGATTTGATTGCCTACGGCGGTGCGGCGCTGGGGGTGATTATGGCGGTGACGCAGTATGTAAATAACCATGTCTCGCTGGCCGGCTGTCTGCTGATTATCCTGCTGGCGGCAGACTTTTTCCTCCCCATGCGGCAGCTGGGCAGCTTTTTCCACATCGCCATGAACGGCATGGCTGCCAGCGATAAGATCTTCCGCCTGCTGGACCTGCCGGAACACAAACAGAAGGTTTCCGAGAGCTTCCCGATGCGGCACGATGCGGTATGTTCCAATCTGCGGTTTTCATACGAGAGCGGACGGGAGATTTTACACGGCGTGGATTTGCAGTTCAACCAGGGCAGCTTTACCGCCCTGGTTGGGGAAAGCGGATGTGGGAAATCCACCATCGCCGCCATCCTCATGGGGCGGAACAAGGGCTATACCGGTTCGGCCGCCATCGGCGGCGTGGAACTGAAGGACATCAATGAAAACTCCCTTCTGCAAAATATCACCTATATCGGCCATCAGAGCTATCTATTCAAGGGCACGGTGCGGGACAACCTGATGATGGGCAAGCCGTCCGCATCCGAGGATGAGCTGTGGGCGGTGCTGGAACGGGTGAACTTA
>OHRB01001119.1_pt1 | contig 11190 bp, 10 predicted proteins | sample 1578381 | NCBI WGS metagenome assembly OHRB01 (sample SAMEA3879566, study PRJEB24766) | human gut metagenome | biome: human-associated habitat; feature: feces | place: USA | collected 1985/1987
TGCGCGGAATCAAAAAGAAATGGGTGATGCTGCTTCTGATGGGCGTTTATTTTGGCGCTTTCCACATGAGCATCGTCCGTTTTCTTCCGATGATGATGATGGGAATCGTTCTCTCGTATGTGCGGATGAAGACCGACAACATGTTTTACAGCTCGCTGTTCCATTTCGTCCATAACGCATCGACGATTGTGGCGAGCATTGCGGCAAGCTTCCTCTATATGTTCTCGCAGGGGAACGCAGCAGCAGGCAGCGGATACGCAACGGAAACGTACATCGGCATGTATCTGATCGAAGCGGCGCTGATGCCGATCGGTCTTTATATGGGAAGCCGTCTTCTGATGTACCAGCAGACAAAAAGAGAAGGATTTTTCCCGAAGGAGAGAAGAAAAAAGACCATTGCGAAAATCGTAATTCCGACCATTCTGCTGATCCTTGGCGGACTGTTTTTCCTTGGTATTGGTATGATGTAAAAAGAATCAAAAGCAGTTTGGGCAATTTTGCAGAAATGTCCAAGCCGGGTAGAAAACAGGTACGATTTATGATAGAATAACAGCAAATCAAGCGTTACACGATATTACAGAAAGGAAAAGCTGTTTCTCTAAAAAAGAGACAGCAGGAATAAGAACTATGGCAAGAACAGCTATTGCTACCGACAGCAACAGCGGTATTACACAGAGTCAGGCGAAAGAGCTGGGCGTTTTTGTCCTTCCGATGCCTTTCTTCATGCGCGGAAAAATCCAGTTTGAGGATATCGACCTGACACAGGAACAGTTTTACGAGATTCTGGCAGAGGATGCGGCTGTTTCCACATCTCAGCCGTCTCCGGGAGATCTGATGGATTTCTGGAACAAAATTCTCGAAGAGTACGATGACATTGTTTACATTCCGATGTCAAGCGGCCTTTCCGCCTCCTGTGATACAGCGACCGTGCTGTCCGAGGACTACGAAGGAAAAGTGCAGGTTGTCAACAACCAGAGAATCTCCGTTACGCAGCAGCAGTCCGTTCTGGATGCAAAGAAAATGGCAAACCGCGGCGTGGCAGCAAAAGACATCAAAGCAATTCTGGAAGAGGATGCGCTGGATGCAAGTATCTATATTATGGTAGATACGTTAAAATACCTGAAAAAAGGCGGCCGCGTTACGCCGGCAGCAGCCATGATTGGAACCGTTTTAAATATCAAACCGGTGCTGACGATCCAGGGAGAGAAGCTTGACGCGTTTGAAAAAGCGCGCGGTGTGAAACAGGCAAAGAAAGCCATGATCAAGGCTATGAAAAAAGATATGGACAAACGCTTCGCAAAAGAGCGTGCAGCCGGCATCATGGGACTTCACATTGCCTATACCGCAAACGACAAAGAAGTAATCGATGGATGGATTGTCGAAGTAAAAGAAGCCTTCCCGGATTTTGAAGTCGATGCGCATCCGCTGTCCTTAAGCGTTGCCTGCCACATCGGACCTGGCGCACTGGCAATTGCATGTGAAAAAAAATCTGCAATTTCCTGAAAAATACTATTGACAAACAGCAGACGTGATGATATATTGTAGAAGTATGCCGCACAGAGAGGTAAAAGAGTCGAAAGACCACCGAATCTGGCGAGTAATTGATAGGGAGGTGCCATATGTACGCAATTATTGCAACAGGTGGTAAACAGTACAAGGTAGCTGAAGGCGATGTTATCCGAGTAGAGAAACTTGGCGTTGAAGCTGGAGAAACCGTAACTTTTGATCAGGTACTTGCAGTAAGCAATGACGGACTGAAAGTTGGCGAGGACGTTAAAAATGCATCCGTAACCGCATCTGTAGTTGGAAACGGTAAAGGCAAAAAAGTTATCGTTTACAAGTATAAGAGAAAAACTGGTTATCATAAGAAAAACGGTCACAGACAGCAGTACACTGAAGTGAAGATTGAAAAAATCAACGCTTAAGTCTTATGATTTGTATAACCGTAACAGAGTCTGACGGCGAGTACATCTCCGTGGAGTCGGACGGTCATGCAGGCTATGCAGAGGAAGGGCAGGATATCATCTGTGCCGCTGTCTCCGCATTGATTGTAAACACCGTAAATTCCGTGGAAACATTGACAGAGGATCTGATTATAAGTGAGGCTGGAGATGGATACGTGTATTTTTCATTCCCGAATGGGTATTCTGAAAGTACCGCACTTCTTGTAAAATCACTTTTGCTGGGCCTCGAAAGTATCCGCCGCGATTATGGAGCACAATACTTAGAGATCGCATTCAAGGAGGTGTAATACCATGTTAAATATGAACCTTCAGATTTTCGCTCATAAAAAAGGAGTTGGTTCTACCAAGAACGGTAGAGATTCCGAGTCCAAGAGATTAGGAGCAAAAAGAGCTGACGGACAGGTTGTAAAGGCTGGAAACATTCTTTACAGACAGCGTGGAACCAAGATTCATCCAGGCGTGAACGTAGGAATCGGAAAAGACGATACCTTATTCGCTATGGTTGACGGACGCGTAGCTTTCGAAAGAAAAGGACGTGACAAAAAACAGGTTTCCGTATATCCGGTAGCAACAGAAGAGTAAGACAAAGGTGCGGCTTCAAATCTTAAGAGGTTTGAAGCCGTTTTTGTTAATAATAATTAAAGGTCCAGCAGACCGATTTGGATTTAGATAAAACAAGACAGGAGAATACCATGTTTGCAGACAGAACAAAAATTCTGATCCGCTCCGGTAAGGGCGGAGACGGACATGTCAGTTTCCGCAGAGAGCTTTTTGTACCGAACGGCGGGCCGGACGGCGGCGATGGCGGCAAAGGCGGAGACGTTATTTTTGAAGTTGACGAAGGACTGAATACACTGGTTGATTACCGCCACAGAAGAAAGTTTTCTGCTACCGACGGCGAGCCGGGCGGAAAACGCAGATGCCATGGCGGAAACGGCGCAGATATTGTCCTGAAAGTACCGGAAGGAACCGTCATTATGGACGCTGCGAGCGGAAAAGTCATCGCAGATATGTCCGGTGAAAACCGCCGTCAGGTTGTATTAAAAGGCGGAAAAGGCGGAAACGGAAATATGCATTACGCAACCGCTACCATGCAGGTTCCGAAATACGCCCAGCCAGGCCAGCCGGCACAGGAGCTGGAAGTAAGAATGGAACTGAAAGTCATCGCGGACGTCGGACTCGTCGGTTTCCCGAACGTTGGAAAATCGACCCTGCTTTCCCGCGTGACAAATGCAGAACCGAAAATTGCAAATTATCACTTTACCACGCTTTCCCCGAACCTCGGTGTCGTAGACCTTGAGGGCTGCAGCGGATTTGTTATCGCAGATATCCCGGGACTGATCGAGGGTGCATCGGAAGGAGTCGGCCTCGGCCATGAATTCCTGCGCCACATCGAGAGAACCCGCGTGATGATCCATGTAGTAGACGTTGCATCGACCGAGGGAAGAGATCCGGTGGATGATATCAACAAGATCAACAAAGAGCTCGAAGCCTATAACCCGGAGATCGCAAAACGCCCGCAGATTATCGCGGCCAATAAGACCGATGCGATCTATGTAGAAGAGGGCGAAGAGGATCCGGTGGAACGTCTGAAAAAAGAGTTCGAGCCGAAAGGCATCCCGGTTTATCCGATTTCTGCCGTCAGCGGAAAAGGCTTAAAAGAGCTTTTATATGCCGTACAGAAAAAACTCGATGAGCTTCCGAAAGAGCGTATGGTCTTCGAGCAGGAATTCTTCCCGGAGGATATGCTTCTTGCCGAGAACCTGCCGTACACCGTCGAGCAGGACCCGGAGGACGAGCACCGCTTCATCATCGAGGGACCGAAGATCGAGAAGATGCTCGGCTACACCAATCTGGATTCCGAGAAAGGTTTTGCTTTCTTCCAGCGGTTCTTAAAAGATACCGGTATCTTAGACGAACTCGAACAGGCCGGCATCCAGGAAGGCGATACCGTCAAGATGTATGGATTTGAATTTGATTATTATAAATAGAACGAATAAATAACGAAGGAGGAGACGTATGACCAGCAAGCAGAGAGCATACCTGAAAGGCCTTGCCATGACCATGGAACCGATCCTGCAGGTAGGAAAAAGCAGCATCACGCCGGAGCATACCGCTGCTGTAGCAGAGGCACTTGAGGCGAGAGAACTGATTAAAATCAATGTACTGCAGAACTGCCTCGATGATCCAAGAGAGATCGCAGAAGTTCTGGCAGAACGCACCAATTCCCAGGTCGTACAGGTGATCGGCAAAAAGATCGTGCTGTACAAAGAGGGCAAAAAAGAGAAAAAGAAAATTCAGCTTCCGAAATAATCCGCAGGAAAGAACCGCCGGGACCGGAGCATACCGCTGCAGTTCCGGCGCTTTTTGAGGAAAACGTATGGAAAAGACAAACAGAAAAATTGGCATTATGGGAGGCACATTCGATCCCATTCATATCGGTCATCTGATCCTTGGCGAGGCGGCGTACGAGCAGTTCGGGCTTGATGAAGTCTGGTTCCTTCCGGCCGGAAATCCGCCACATAAGCGGAACCGGGCGGGACAGGCAAAGGATGCACAGCGTGTCGAGATGGTGCGCCGTGCCATCGCATCCAATCCGCATTTTGTGCTCTGCACCAAAGAGATGGAAGATGAAGGCTATACCTACAGTTATCGGACGCTTGAGGCGATGCGGAAGGAACATCCGGGCACGGAGTTTTACTTTATCATTGGAGCGGATTCCCTGTTCTATTTTGATGAGTGGAAAAATCCAGAGCGGATCTGCGCCGCGGCAAAGATCCTTGTGGCGACCAGGGATCGGGCAAAAGAGAAAGAGCTTCTGGTCTGTATGGAACGAAATGCAAAAAAACTTCACGGTACCTTTCTGAAACTCGACACACCGAATCTGGATGTTTCTTCCCACGAACTGCGGGAATGGATCCGGGAAGGAAAATCCGTGAAATACTATCTGCCGGATTCTGTGATTTCCTACATTCAGGAGCAGAAAATCTATCAGGATTAGAGGAAGAGCAGGATGGAACAGTACGATTTATGGAAACTGGACAAAAAACTCCAGAAGGAAGTCGATGAAGACCGCTATCATCACACGCTCGGTGTGATGTTTACCGCAGCATCCATGGCGATGGTATGGGGCGAGGATCTCGAAAAAGCCCGTGTCGCGGGACTGCTTCACGACTGTGCAAAATGCATTCCGAATAAGAAAAAAATCACCATGTGTGAGAAAAATAAGATTGAAATCACTGAGTTTGAGCGGAACAATCCGTTTTTGATCCATGCCAAGCTCGGTGCATTTCTGGCGAAGGACAAGTATAAGGTGGAAGATCCGGAGATCTTAAGTGCCATCACCTGGCATACGACAGGAAAAGAAGATATGACATTGCTGGAGAAGATCATCTATATCGCAGATTATATCGAGCCGGCACGAAACAAGGCACCACACCTTACCCGCCTTCGGAAGCTGGCATTCACCGATATCGACGAATGCATGTATGAAATTTTAAAAGACAGTATGGCGTATCTGTCGGAAAACCCGAAGACGATGGACCCGATGACGGAGCAGGCGTATCAGTTCTATGAGGCACTGCACCGGAAACGGACGGCAAAGGAGGAAGTATAAATGAGCGAAGCAAAACAGACTGCAAAACTTGCACTGGAAGCACTGGAAGATAAAAAAGCAATGGATGTCCGCATTCTGGACATTACCCATGTTTCTACCCTGGCAGATTATTTCATGATCGCCAGCGGAAGCAACCGTAACCAGGTGCAGGCAATGGCAGACAACGTGGAGGAGGTACTCGGAAAGGCCGGCGTACATCCAAAACAGATCGAAGGCTATCAGACCGCAAACTGGATTCTGATGGACTACGGCGATGTTGTCATCCACATCTTTGATGAGGAGAACCGCCTGTTCTACGATCTGGAGAGAATCTGGAGAGACGGTAAAGTCGTAGAAAAAGAAGAGATTATGTAAGTTAGGTGGAAAAAGGCGCAGAAAATCCGGAACCGTGCAGAGAAAGGCGGACGGGTTCTCTGCGCCTTTCTGGTGTTTGGAACGCATATGATAAAGAAAAAGGGGAATATCACACGATGAAAAAAATAGAAAGCGGATCGCTTGCTGTGATGCTCGATGAAGAGACGCTGGGACTTAGGATCGAAAAAGACGGCGTTGTCTGGAATACGGATCCGAAAAAGACACCGGAACTGATTTTTGCAGAGGGAACATACCGTTTCCTGGATGCAGAGGAGATTTCCCATGAGGTCTATTCCTTCGGCGTCGGATGCGGCATCCGGAGCCGTTATGCGGCATTTGCGGGAACACCGTATGCCTTCGAGACGATTATCTGGATCGAAGCTGTGGATGAAACATTTTGGATGGAGTGGATTCCGCTCTGCGAGGAGGGACTGCATCCGGTAAAGGTGCTGTGGCCGACGGCAATGGAGTTTACAAACGGGCGCGATGACTGGTATACACTCCTTACCGAGGGACAGGGACTTCTGATTCCGAATACCTGGAAGACGGAACTTGGAAAGCTTTCGTTTGACGGCAGATTTGAGACCTCCGGCGGCTATATGCCGTGGTTTGGCCAGGTGAAGGAAAGATGCGGCTATACAGCGATCTGTACAACACCGTGGAACGTCGGTTATCAGGCAGAGCACCCGGCAGGCGGCCCGTATACCAGCGTGGGGGCATGGCTGGAGCCGAGCCTTGGAACAATGAATTACCGCCGCGTATTCCGTTATACGTTTTTAAATAACTGCGATTATAACGACCTCTGCAAAACATACCGTCAGTATGTACGGGAACAGGGCCATCTGCGCACTTTGAAAGAAAAGGCAGTACAGAATCCGTCCATTCACGATCTTGTGGGAACGTGTTTTGTTCATACGGGAATCAAGACGGTTGTGCAGCCGGAGTCCGGCTTTTTCGATCCGCAGAATCCGGAGAAAAATAACCGCGTAGTGCCGTTTTCCGTGCGCGAACAGCAGATCCGCGAAATTCATGATCTCGGCGTAGAGAAAGTCTATCTTCATCTGGACGGCTGGGCAGAACCGGGGTATGACAACCAGCATCCGGACTACACACCGGCATGCCAAGCGGCCGGCGGATGGGAAGACATGAAATCGCTTGTCGATACGATGCATGATTTCGGCTACAAATTCGGTATTCACGACCAGTACCGCGATTATTACCATGCAGCGCCGAGCTACGATGAAAATTATGCCTGCCGCCTTCCGGATAGAACGATACCGGGACACAGTTACTGGGCGGGCGGACCGCAGAGCTATCTCTGTGCAACGCAGGCACCGTTCTATGTGAAACGGAATTTTGCCGAGCTGAAGAAAAACGGAATCCGGCTTGACGGTGCATACCTCGATGTGTTTACGTGCAACGAGGGCGACGAGTGCGCAAATCCGGAGCATGTGATGACGAGAAGAGACTGCTATACGTACCGCGGAAACTGCTTCTCCTGGCTGCTATCACAGGGGATTCTCTCAAGCTCCGAGGAGGTCAGCGACTGGGCCGTTCCGTATCTGGTATTCTGCCATTATGCGCCGTACGACTTTATGCTGCGCCCGGCAGAGACACCGAAAAAAGGAATCCCGGTGCCGCTCTTTAATCTTGTGTATCATGACTGTGTGATCGAGCCGTGGATGATGGACCGTGTTTCAAAAGACGAGGACTATATGCTGTATGCGCTTCTTGCAGGCGGTGCACCGTATCTTGTACGGGACGGCGCATATCCGAATACAGATGGTGCATTTGACGGGGAGAAAATCAGTCTGGAAGAGATGACAGAAAGATGCCGCGTTGTAACGGAGCTGCATGAAAAAACGGCACTCCTGGAACTGGTACGCCACGAGTGTATGACGGTGGACGGAAGCGTACAGAAGAGTGAATTTTCCGATGGAACATATGTTATTTGTGACTTTGCAGAGCAGATATATGAAATCGGATACGGGGCATAAAAGAAAAGCGCCACATGTAGATTTTGTTCTTATAAAAATACAAGATTTTGTGGTTTTCCTTGTATTTTTTCAAGTGCATATCTTGCGCGGAAAGCAGAGATTTGTTATATTATGCATGCGGAGGTGTTCATGCCCGGTGCAAAGAAGATGCCGGAGCGTGACGAAACAAAATAACACCAGAAAGGAACAAAGCAAATGAGAGAATTTGAACAGTGGGATGGCTTTACCGGAAGACTCTGGAAAGAAGGCATCGACGTACGTGACTTTATTCAGAACAACTATACTCCATATGACGGAGATGAGAAATTCCTGGAGGGACCAACAGAGGCTACAGACCGTCTGTGGGGCAAATTACAGGAACTCCAGAAAGAAGAGCGTGCAAAAGGCGGCGTTCTGGATATGGAGACAGAAGTTGTAAGCGGAATCACAGCTTACGGCGCAGCATATATCGATGACAGCATGAAAGATCTGGAGCAGGTAGTTGGTCTTCAGACAGACAAACCGCTGAAACGTGCATTTATGCCGTATGGTGGAATTAAAATGGCTGAGCAGTCCTGCGAGACTTACGGCTACAAACCAAGTGAGAAGCTTCATGAAATTTTCACTAAATATCACAAAACACATAACCAGGGTGTATTCGACATCTACACACCAGAGATGATGAAAGCCCGTCACAATAAAATTCTGACCGGTCTGCCGGATACCTATGGCCGTGGCCGTATCGTAGGCGACTACCGTCGTGTTGCTCTGTACGGTATTGATTACCTGATCGAGCGCAAAAAAGCAGACTTCGCTGCAACAAATCGTCAGGGAATGCGTCGTGGTGACTTCCAGTTAAGAGAAGAGATCGCTGACCAGGTCAGAGCACTGCAGGATATGAAAGTTATGGCACAGTCCTATGGCTATGACATTTCCGAGCCGGCTAAGAACGCAAGAGAAGCTGTTCAGTGGCTGTACTTCGGATACCTTGCAGCTATCAAAACTCAGAACGGTGCTGCAATGAGCGTTGGCCGTGTATCTACTTTCCTTGACATCTACATCGAAAGAGATATCGAAAAAGGTATCCTGACTGAGAAAGAAGCTCAGGAGCTGATTGACCATCTGGTAATGAAATGCCGTATGGTTAAATTCGCAAGAATTCCGTCTTACAATCAGCTGTTCTCCGGTGACCCGGTATGGGCTACTCTGGAAGTTGGTGGTATCGGCATGGACGGCCGTCATATGGTTACCAAGAACGACTATCGTTTCCTGCATACTCTGGAGAACATGGGACCCAGCCCCGAGCCGAACCTGACCGTTCTGTACTCCAGCGCTTTGCCTGATAACTTTAAGAAGTACGCAGCTAAGATTTCTGTGAATACTTCTTCCATCCAGTACGAGAACGATGACGTTATGAAGCCTATCTGGGGTGATGACTACAGCATCTGCTGCTGCGTATCCGCTACTCAGACCGGTAAGGAGATCCAGTTCTTCGGTGCTCGTGCTAACCTGGCTAAGTGCTTACTGTACGCTATCAACGGTGGTAAGGATGAGAAGCATCTGGACAAGGACGGCAAACATATGCAGTGTGGTCCCGAAATCGCTCCTATCACTTCCGAGTACCTTGATTTCGATGAAGTTATGCATAAATACGACATCATGCTTGACTGGTGTGCATCTCTGTATGTTAACATCCTGAACCTGATCCACTACATGCATGATAAATACTACTACGAAGCAGCTGAGATGGCTTTGATCGATACCGATGTAAGAAGAACCTTCGCAACCGGTATTGCAGGTCTGTCCCATGTAGCTGACTCCCTGTCCGCTATCAAGTATGCTAAGGTTAAGGTTATCCGTGATGACCAGGGTTGTGCTGTAGACTTCAAGATCGAAGGCGACTTCCCTAAGTACGGTAACGATGATCCCAGAGCTGATGAATTCGCTGTATGGCTGCTGAAGACCTTCATGGAGAAGATCAAGAAGAACCACACCTACAGAAATTCTGAGCCTACCACTTCCGTACTGACCATTACCTCTAACGTTGTATATGGTAAGGCTACCGGTGCTCTGCCCGATGGTAGAGCAGCTTACACACCGTTCGCTCCCGGTGCATCACCTTCCTACGGTGCTGAGAAGAGCGGTCTGCTTGCATCCCTGAACTCCGTAGCTAAGTTGCCTTATGAGTATGCTCTGGATGGTATCTCCAATACCCAGACCATGGCTCCTTCCGCTCTTGGTCACAACCTTGACGAGCAGAAAGAAACTCTGGTACGTGTAATGGATGGTTACTTCGATCGTGGTGCTCATCACCTCAACGTTAACGTATTCGGTACCGAGAAGCTGTTAGATGCACAGGCTCATCCTGAGAAGCCTGAGTACGCTAACTTCACCATCCGTGTATCCGGTTATGCTGTTAAGTTCATCAGCCTGACCAAGGAGCAGCAGGATGACGTTATCGCAAGAACCTGCCATAAGAGTCTGTAATCCAGTCTTTACAGGTTTGTAAGATAATAGAATGTATAAGGGGCCGGGCAGTATTGTCCGGCTCCCTTTTTGGGTACACTATTCAGAACCATTAAATATTTTCGGATGCTCTTCGAATGCTTGCATTCGCAAGAGTATTTGAAAATATTTATTTGGCGAAGCCATCTCCATGAGCAAAAGGAAAGTTCCGAAGGAACGATTTTGCGAATGGAGTTCTGAATAGTGTTAACTACACTCACCCCTCAGCTGCCTGCACGGCAGAGAATGGAGATTATTACAATGATCAAAGGCAGAATTCACTCATTAGAATCCTTCGGCGCAGTAGACGGACCCGGAATCCGCTATCTTATCTTCCTCAAGGGCTGCAATATGCGTTGTCAATATTGCCACAATGTAGATACCTGGAATCCCGACACTGACAATCTGATGACAGCAGACGAGCTTCTGGATAAAGCAGAGCGTTTCCGCAGCTACTGGGGCAAAGAAGGCGGCATCACCGTCAGCGGCGGCGAAGCTTTATTACAGATTGATTTTCTCATCGATCTCTTCCGTAAGGCTCACGAGAGAGGCATCAACACCGACCTTGATACTTCCGGACAGCCTTTTACCAGAGAAGAGCCTTTCTTCTCCAAATTCAATGAATTACTGAAATATACTGATCTCGTCATGTTGGACATCAAACATATTGATGACGAAGAACACAAGAAGCTAACCGGCCATACCAACAAGAATATTCTAGACTGCGCAAGATACCTTTCCGAGCAGGGTATTCCCATGTGGATCCGTCATGTAC
>OHRB01001134.1_pt1 | contig 11053 bp, 8 predicted proteins | sample 1578381 | NCBI WGS metagenome assembly OHRB01 (sample SAMEA3879566, study PRJEB24766) | human gut metagenome | biome: human-associated habitat; feature: feces | place: USA | collected 1985/1987
AGGGTATTGTGAAGAATAGTGTCATGGGGCTTACTCCAAGGTTTTGTGTAGTGAATGATACGGAACAGGATATTGATGTCAGATGTAGAAATGTTAAGGTTAATGGTAAGGAGTGTAAGACGGCGAATATTTCGTGTGAGGGGATTCCGGCAGGGAAGAGTGAGATTGTAAAGATGTATTTCCTAGGAAAAAATGCTGGTATCAATGAGCTTTCGGTTTCTTTTCGGGTTTTCCAGAAGGATAATGATTCGAAGGTGATCTGTAAGACGGATGATTTTGTGATTGGGTATGGGGGTGCGGATAAAAAATAAAAGATTGCTTGCATTTTCTGAAAAATAAGGTATAATATCATTTGTGTTTAACACAAGCTGGAATAGCTCAGTCGGTAGAGCACTTCACTCGTAATGAAGGGGTCGTGAGTTCGAGTCTCATTTTCAGCTTGTTTAAAAAGCTTCTAAAACTAAGAGTTTTGGGAGCTTTTTGTATGACAATAGAATTTCATATTTTATTGTATAAATCTGAAGGGAGGAAAGGCAATGGCAGAAGAAAAGAAAATTGTATGTATGGTAACTTCATACAAAAAAGGAACCATTGCTGTTTCCCATGCAGGAGTGCGTTCTGACTGGATGGAGCAGGACGGACCAGCAGATTGTGTAAGAGAGAAGATATTTGCCGTTGGATGGAAAATTCGTCCAGGGGCTGTTTTTGCTTATAGAAAAACAACAGAGAGATACGGACATTATCTGATCAGCGGGTTGTAAAATCCTCAGGTATGTGTCTGTATCTTTTTGTACTTATACAAATATATGAGTATTTAACTGTAAAACAGTCGCTTATGTGGAATTTTATAACTAAAAGCAGATGATTTTATCTGTCTGATCTCACAGGAAAGGAGAATACTATTGCCGGATATTTTACTGGAATTAAAGAATATAAAAAAGAGTTTTACTCCCGGGGAAGATGTTCTGGATGATATCTGTCTTACTGTTGCCAGAGGAGAATTTGTCACTCTTCTTGGTTCATCCGGATGCGGTAAGACTACTACGTTGCGTATTATTGCTGGTCTGGAACAGACAGACAGTGGAAGTGTATGGATCAATGGTCAGGATGTGACAAAACTGCCTCCTGATAAACGGGATGTAAATACTGTATTTCAAAATTATGCTCTTTTTCCGCATATGAATGTGGCGGAAAACATAGGGTATGGACTGAAGCTGCGAAAAGTTCCCAGAGGAGAGATTAAAAAGAAAGTCGCACAGATGCTGGAACTGGTGCAGCTTGAAGGATATGAAAAAAGAAAGCCTTCCGAACTCTCGGGCGGTCAGAAACAGCGCGTGGCTATCGCCGGCATAATTGCCATGCAGACCGGTTGTATCGTGCTCGATGAGCCTACGGCGATGCTCGACCCGCGCGGCAGGCGCGAAGTATTTGATACAGTCCGCCGCTTGAACCGCGAGATGGGCATAACCGTCCTTTTTGTTACGCATTTCATGGACGAGGCAGTCAAGGCTGACCGCGTCATAATTATAGATTCCGGGCGGCTCTGCCTCGACGGCACGCCGCGCGAGGTGTTTTCCCAGACCGATGTCCTGCGCCGCTGCGGACTCGATGTGCCGCAGAGCACCGAGCTGTGCCACCGCCTGATCGAAAAGGGGATAGACCTGCCCGGCGATATCCTTGACGCCGACGAGTGCGTCGAGGCGCTTTCAAAAATAATGGAGGTGAGCCGATGACAGTGCTTGAAACAGAAAATCTCACCCACTATTATGAAAACGGCATGGCTGGAGCCGTCGCCGCTATCGAGAATATAAATGTGAAGTTTGAAAAGGGCGAAATAGTCGGAATAATCGGTCATACCGGCTCCGGTAAGAGCACCCTTCTTCAGCATCTCAACGGACTTCTGAAGCCCGATTCCGGCAGAGTTCTGCTCTGCGGCGAGGATATCAACAAAGATAAGCGCACCCTGCGCGCCGCAAGGTTCAGGGTTGGGCTTTGCTTCCAGTATCCTGAGTATCAGCTTTTTGAAGAGACCGTCTATAAAGATATCTCGTTCGGACCGAAAAATATGGGACTCGACAGCGCGGAGATTGACCGCCGCGTGCGCCGCGCCGCCGAATTTGTCGGACTTAGCGAAGAGCATCTGAAAAAATCTCCGTTCGATCTTTCGGGCGGCGAAAAACGCCGCGCCGCAATAGCTGGCGTTATGGCGATGGAGCCCGAAGTGCTCATTCTCGATGAGCCCACCGCAGGTCTCGACCCGCGCGGCAGAGAGGTCATTCTCTCGCTTGTCCGCACTTATCGCGATCAGACGGGGAGCACCGTTATCCTCGTCTCCCACAGCATGGAGGATGTCGCCAAGACCGCCGACAAAGTCCTGGTGCTCAACCATTCCCATGTCGCGATGTTCGGCACCGTGCCCGAGGTCTATTCCCGCACGGACGAGCTTGAGGAGATGGGGCTCACCGTTCCGCAGATAACAAAAATATTCAGAGCGCTGCATGACAGGGGCTTTGATGTCTCTCCGTCCGTGTTCACCGTCTCTCAGGGCGCGGACGAGCTTATTCGCTATTTTGAGGGGAGGGGAATAATATGATAAGCGATATCACCATAGGCCAGTATTATTCCGGCACCTCCGTCATCCACCGCATGGATGCGCGTATGAAATTTGTGCTCACAATGGCGCTTATAGTCATTCTTTTCGTGTGCAGGAATTTCTATTCCCTCGCGCTCGGACTCATTTTCGTCGTGGCAACTCTACTGCTTTCAAAAGTTCCGATGAAGATGATGTGGCGCAGCATAAAGCCGCTCGTTATTCTCATGCTCTTCACCGCCGTCATCAATGTTTTCTATAACCGCGGCGGCGAGACACTCGTCTCATTCTGGAAAATAACAATAACGACCACAGGCGTTTATACCGCGATATTCACTACCGTGCGTATAATCCTGCTCGTTGTCGTCAGCTCGCTGCTGACCTATACTACCACGCCCACTATGCTCACCGACGCTTTGGAGCGCCTGCTCTCGCCCTTGAAGGTGATAAAAGTGCCGGTGCATACTCTCGCCATGATAATGACGCTCGCCCTGCGCTTTATCCCCGTGCTTATCGAGGAGATTGAGCGCATAATGAACGCGCAGAAAGCGCGCGGAGCGGATCTTGAAACAGGCGGACTTATAAAGCGCGCCAAGGCACTTATACCGATATTGATTCCTCTGTTTATCTCGTCGTTCCGCCGCGCATATGAGCTGGCATTCGCCATGGAGTGTCGCTGCTATACGGGTGGCGAGGGCAGAACACGCATGAAGCAGATGAAGCTCGCCGCGCGCGATTTTGTTGCCCTCGGTGTCACAGCCGCTCTGCTCGCGGCTGTAATAGTCCTCAATCATTATCTCGGGCATCTTATCTGATCGGAGTGAAGGCTTTGAAGAATCTGCTCTTCACCCTGCGCTATGACGGCACGGATTATCACGGCTGGCAGGTGCAGGAAAATGCGAATACGGTTCAGCAGACCTTTCAGGATGCCGCCGAGCGTATCTGCGGAGTCCGCGACAATGTCATAGGCTGTTCGCGCACGGATTCCGGCGTCCATGCCGATATGTATTGCTGCAATATGCGCACCGAATCGTCTCTTTCGCCCGAGAAGTGGAAGAGCGCGATGAACGGCGTTCTGCCGCACGATATCGCTGTGACCGACTGCCGCGAAGTACCGTTTGAGTTTCACGCGCGCTATGACTGCTCCGGCAAGCGATATGTCTACAGAATCTGGAACGCGCAGGAGCGTAATCCTTTTATTTCGAGATATTCTTATCACTATAAATATCCGCTCGATGCGGATTTTCTGAACCGTCAGGCATCGCAGATGCTCGGAACCCACGATTTTTCGGCGTTCTGTGCGGCGGGTGCCAGCACGGTCGACAATGTCCGCACATTGACCCGCGCCGAGGTCGTGCGCCGCGGCGACGAAGTGCTGATGTACTTCGAGGCGGACGGCTTTCTCTATAATATGGTCAGAATAATGGTCGGTACGCTCCTTGATATTTCGAGGGGCAGGATAGCGGCAGATTCGCTGCCCGATATAATTTCATCGCTCAGCAGAGACAGAGCGGGGGCGACTGCGCCCGCCTGCGGACTCTGCCTTGAGCAGGTTTTCTATAACGGCAAAGACTAAAAAAACGGGGGTGCGGCAAGTTGGCAGAGAAAAAGGGCAAGAAGAAAAACAGCGCAAAGAAGCTCATAAGTGGACTCTTTGCGAAGAAAAAGACGAATAAACCCACACAAAACGGCAGGAAGAAAACAAAAAATTCCAAGCGCGAGACGATAATAATTGTTATATTGACTCTGCTTGCGGTCGGCGCGGTCGTGTTTTTTGCCGCGCGTTCGTTTGGTGGCATGAAGTATAACGATGTCGAGGATTCGGCAAAGCAGCTGATATCAGCGTCCGGCACGGGATATCCATATAAAATAAGCTCGGCTGATGTGCTCGATATGACACCGTTCAAGTCGAATATCGCCCTGCTGACCCGCGATTCCGTTGTCGTGCTCAATTCCTCCGCCAAGGAGGTCGCGCGCCTCGAACATAACTATTCCGACCCGGATATGGCGGTCTATAAAGGCAGAGCGCTGGTCTATGACCGCACCTCCGGCGATTTCACTTTGATGAATTCAAGCAAGATTCTGGGCGACGGCAACACGGGCTCGCCCATTTATACCGCCGCCATGGGCAAGGACGGCACAATAGCGTTCTCGCTCAAAACTTCCGCAGCCCAGAGCGAGCTGTGTGTATATAATCACAAGTTAGAAAAGATATTTGCATGGGAGTGCGCACAGGAGAAGATATTTGATATCTCGATAGCCCCCAACGGCAAGAGCGCCGCGCTGATACTCGTCGGCTCCGAAAACGCCGTTACATATTCGCGTCTTGTTGTGCTGAATTTCAAAAAAGATAATCCGGTAGTCACCGACATAAAATATGACAACACATTGCTCTTCGATGTCATATATAATTCGAGTACAAGCATAATAGCCTATTCGACCGATTTCAAAACGACCGTGACGAAAAAAGGTCACAAAGAGGATTACTCTTTCGGCAGCAACACTCTGGCTCACGAGTCCGCGTCGGATTCGGGCAGAAGCGCCGTCGTGCTCTATGAATACGCCAACGAGGAGAAGTCGAAAGTCGTGGCTTTTGACAGGCGCTCAAAGCTTCTGTTCGAGCGCAGCTTCGACAAGAAAATTTATGCGCTCACCTGCACCGATAAATATGTCGCCGTGCTGTTTGACGACGGCGTTGAGCTGATATCTTCAAGCGGCGAGACCGCAAAGACCGTCTCTGCCGGCAAAAACGGCAAAAGGGTCATCTGCGCGGGCAGCGACGTGTATGTACAATATGCGTCAAATATCACAAAAAATTAACAACCGCTTAATAATAAAAGGTTTGCCACTGTGCATAGCGTGTGATATAATTGAAAAAACAGCGAACAGGGGGGATAAGTCTTGGATTTTATAGTCGATTTTTTAATAGTCGCAGTGTTTGCGCTGTGCATTTTCGTCGGCGTCAAAAACGGGCTTATCCGCTCTATTATAGGACTTGTCGTGGTCGCTGCGGCGGCTGCGCTCGCCGTATGGCTGAGCGAACCCGTCGCAAGCGGTATATATGACCTGTTCATAAAAAAGAGCCTTGAAACTGCCGTGGCGGCTCAGCTGCCCGATATGTCCTCGGCTCAGCTCACCTCGCAGAATGTGCAGGAAGTTATATCTTCTCTGCCCGCCGCCATTGTCAAAGCGGCTCAGAGCATGGGCGTTGATATCGCCGCGATATCCGAAAAGGCGGGCTCTGTCGATCTGAGCGCGTCGAATATCGCCGCCGAAATCTGCGACAGCGTCGCGAAGCCTATCGCCGTCGCCGTACTTAAAGTTTTGAGCTTCGCCGTCATTTTCTTTGTCTGCGACTTCTTTCTTCAGATTGCCGCCAAGGCTGTCTGCAAGCTGTTTGAACTGCCCGTTATCCGCTCCGTCAACCGCACTCTCGGCGGTGTTTTCGGGGCTTTGAAGGGCGTGTTCGTCGCCGTGTTTGCCTGCCTGCTGCTCGATGCCGCCGCGTCCTTTGCGCCCGGCACGCAGTTCGCCTCGGCAGTCGGCGCATCCAAACTCGTGAGTTTGATCGTTTCAACCGATATATTTTCGCGGCTGATAACGGTTTGATATTTCCGTCCCCGCACAGGGAGGAAGATATTTGAGGAGGATAACTATGGTAAAAAATCTGTTTAAGGGCTGTCTGACTGTCCCGAATCTGCTCTCGCTTATAAGAATCTTTCTTATACCCGCATTCGCCGTGCTCTATTATAAAGGTCATATCGGCTGGGCAGTGCTCATGCTCGCGCTTTCCGGCATCAGCGATTTCCTCGACGGAAAAATCGCCCGCCGCTTCAATCAGGTCAGCGAGCTCGGCAAGATACTCGATCCCGTTGCAGATAAGCTGACTCAGATAACTATCGCAGTTATGCTCTACATAGCTTTCCGCAGCTGCAACGATCAGCTGATGGTCGCTTTCAGCTGGGTATTCCTCGTGTTCCTCGCAAAAGAGGCGGTCATGGTTATCGGCGGAGCTATAATGATAGCCTGCGGCATCAAGCCCGGCGCGGCCGAGATATACGGCAAGGTCGCAACCTTCGTGTTCTATCTCGTTATGCTCGTCATAATCGGCTTCGGCCCCGAGATAGGCGCGTTCAGAAATTATTGGACTCTGCCCGACCCCGTTCTCATGGTACTTGTCATAATTTCGGCAATACTTACTATAGTTGCTTTCGCAAGCTATATGCCCGCGACCTACAGACAGGTGAAAGAGAAGCACCAGAGCAGAATGGAAGCAAAGGGCAAAAAATAATAATCGGAATCCGCAAATGAACCGTGTCAGCGGTGTTTAGTCATATGCGTTCCGATAAAAGTCAAATCAGAATCCCGGAGATTATTTAAATGAAAAAGATGATGTGTTCCAGGTGCGGCAAACGCCCTGCAATGTTCTTCATAACCAAGGTCGAGGGCAACGAGACCAAGCAGGAAGGACTCTGCATGAAATGCGCCATGGAAATGAATATAGGTCCCATAAAACAGATAATGGAGAGCATGGGCATCTCGGAGGACGAGGTAGATTCCGTCAGCGACCAGTTCGACGAGCTGTTCGGCGAGGACGGAACAGGCTTCATGCCCGGCGGCGCGGGAACTCTTCCTTTCATGAACCAGTCCGAACAGGACGACGATGAAGAGGATGAGGACTCCGACGGCGAGGATGAAATCGACGAGGGCGACAGCGACGATAACAAACCCCAGGTCGGTCCGTTCGGCATCCCCGTTATCAACGCCAAGGGTTCGGGCGAAAAGAAAAAGGGCAAGAAGAAAAAGGGGAGAAAGTTCCTCTCGCTCTATTGCACGGATCTCACGGAAAAAGCCCGCGAGGGTAAAATAGACCGCATCATCGGACGCGATAACGAGATTTACCGCGCGGTGCAGATTCTCTGCCGCCGCTCGAAGAACAACCCCTGCCTTATCGGCGAACCCGGCGTCGGCAAGACCGCTATAGCCGAGGGACTTGCCCTGCGTATAGCCAACGGCGAAGTTCCCGCGAAGCTCGCCAAAAAGGAGATACACCTGCTCGACCTCATCGCTCTTGTCGCCGGCACTCAGTTCAGAGGCCAGTTCGAGAGCCGTATAAAGGGTCTTATAGACGAGGTCAAAAAAGAGGGCAATATAATCCTGTTTATCGATGAGGTGCATAACCTCATCGGCACAGGCGATGCGGAGGGCTCGATGAACGCCGCGAATATCCTGAAGCCCGCCCTTTCGAGAGGCGAGATACAGATAATCGGCGCAACGACCTTCACCGAATACAGAAAATATATCGAGAAGGATGCCGCCCTTGAGCGCCGCCTTCAGCCGATAAAGGTCGAGGAGCCGTCGATAGAGGAGACCTATCAGATGCTCGTCGGCATCAAGGACTATTACGAAAATTTTCACAAGGTCACTATAAGCGACTCGCTCGTCCACAGAGCGGTTGTGCTCTCCGAGCGCTATATAAACGACCGCTTCCTGCCCGATAAGGCTATCGACCTGCTCGATGAGGCATGCACTTGCGCGAACCTCAGAAACAAGAGCATCAGCGATCTCGAGACCGCCGAGGACGACCTCAAGCTCCTCAACGACCGCCAGCAGGCGATGATGGAGGAGACCGAGAATACCGACTACGAGGGTCTGCTCAAAGTCAAGAGCAGTATCGCCGCCAAAGAGAAAGATATCGAAGCGCTGAAACCTCTCGCCGCCGACAATGCGGTGACGGAGAGTGACATCGCCAGAGTTATCCAGCTCTGGACAGGCATACCCGCAAATAAGATAATGGAGAGCGACCTTACCCGCCTTGCCGATATGGAACAGCATCTCAAAGCGAAGCTTATCGGTCAGGATGAGGCAGTTGAACTCGTCTGCGCCGCGATAAAGCGCGGCAGAGTGCAGATTAATCCGCGCCGCCGCCCGTCGTCGTTTATCTTCGTCGGACCGACCGGAGTCGGCAAGACCGAGCTTGTAAAATTGCTCTCCCAGGAGCTGTTCAACACTCCCGAGACGCTTATCCGCCTTGATATGTCTGAGTTCATGGAGAAGCACTCCGTCTCGCGCATAATAGGCTCGCCGCCCGGCTATGTCGGCTATGACGAGGCGGGTCAGCTGACCGAAAAAGTCCGCAGAAAGCCCTATTCGGTTATACTCTTCGACGAGATAGAGAAAGCGCATCCCGATGTTATGAATATCCTGCTCCAGATACTTGACGAGGGCAGAATAACCGATGCGCAGGGCAGAACAGTGAGCTTTGAAAACACGATAATCATCATGACCTCCAACGCCGGCAGCGAACGCCGCGAGGGTGTCATGGGCTTTGCAAAGAATCAGAACGACGCCAATAAAGAAAAGGCGCTCAAGGCACTCAGAGAGTTCCTGCGCCCGGAGTTTATCGGCAGAGTTGACGAGATAGTCGTCTTCAACGACCTGACTCCCGAGAACCTCGAGCAGATATCGAATCTCATGCTCACCGAGCTTGTCGAGCCTCTGCGCGACAAGGGTATCGCGTTCTCGTGGGATGAAAGCGTGCCGAAGCTTATCGCCTCGATGTCCGAGGGCGGTCTGCGCGGAGCGCGCGACCTGAGGAACAATATCAGGCGGCAAGTTGAGGATAAGATAGCCAACGCTATCGTTGACCACGCTTCGTCTCCGCTGAGCGAAGTCCGCGCCTTTGTCGAGGACGGAAAAGTAGTTATCGACGCAAAATGATAATCGGGGACTGTCCGCGCGGCAGTCCCTTGTTTTATAAAAGTGAGGAATATTATGGATATTTGTTTTATCTTCGCGCGGAATACCCGCAGTGAGCGCTATGAAAAAGCTTATGTGGAGGCGGCAAAATGAAAGTTCTGACTTCATCGCAGATGTTCTCTGCCGAACAGGCACAGGTCAACAGGGGAATGAGCTTTACGCGCCTTATGGAAAACGCCGGCAGTGCTTGCGCGCGTGCTGTAAGAGAGCAATTTGCATCTCTTGAGCAGTCGCGCGGGCTCATATGCGTCCTCTGCGGAAAGGGCAAGAACGGCGGCGACGGCTTTGTTATCGCACGCAAGCTCGCCCTCGCAGGCTTCAATGTTGCCGTTGTCGAGGCGTTCGGCGAGCCTACCGCCGAGGACTCGATACTCATGCGCGAAAAGGCTGTCGAAACAGGGCTCGTCCCGGAGTTCTTCTGGGGAGAGGAAAACGCTAAAAATTCAATTGAATCTGCTGCCGTGATAGTCGATGCCGTGTTCGGCACGGGCTATAAATACAGAGAGGACGAGCGGGTGAGAGCGGTCTTTGAGGCTGTCAACGCTTCGCCCGCAAAAGTCGTTTCAATCGATGTCCCAAGCGGACTCGAAAGCAACAACGGCGATGTGCCGGGCAGCTGCATAAAAGCGGATATCACAATAGCCGTGTCGTGCATGAAGCCCGTCCACATATTAAAACCCGCGCGCGTGCTCTGCGGCGAAATAATAACCGTTGCAATAGGCATCGATGACGATATAATCGACGGCATTGAGGGCGATACCCTTGCCGTGCTGACTCCCGCCCAGGCGAAAAAGATATTCCCGCGCCGTGACCTTATGGCGAATAAAGGCACATTCGGGCGCGCTCTGAGTATCTGCGGCAGCCGCAATATGCAGGGCGCGGCGGTGCTTGCCGCCTCGTCGGCGCTTAGATGCGGAGCGGGTCTTGTAACTGCCGCGTTTCCCGATGCCGCCTATAACGCGATAGCCCCGAAGCTCACGGAATCATTGCTTCTGCCCCTGCCGTCAAACGAGGCGGGAACTTTCTCGTCCGGCGCGATATCCGCGCTGCTCGAACAGGCTGAAAAATCTTCGGCTGTGCTCGTCGGATGCGGTCTCGGACTCAATCTCCATACGAAAGAACTCGTCTCGGCGCTCGTGCAGAACTGCACAAAGCCTATGATTATAGACGCCGACGGCATAAATGCGCTCGCCGCAAATATAGATATACTGAAAAATATCAAAGCTCCCGTTATCCTCACTCCGCACCCCGGCGAGATGTCCCGCCTTACCGGCATGAGTATTGCCGATATCGAGCGCGACAGGGTGAATGTCGCCCGCCGCTTCGCCGATGAATACGGCGTTGTGCTCCTGCTCAAGGGCGCGAGCACGGTAATAGCCGGCGCGGGCAGGCGTGACGCATATATCAACGTCACCGGCAATCAGGGCATGGCAAAGGGCGGCAGCGGCGATGTTTTGGCCGGCATCACAGGTGCGCTGTGCGCGCAGAATATGCAGCCGTTTGAAGCGGCATATTCCGCCGTGTGCATTCACGGTGCGGCGGGTGACCTTTGCGCCGAAGCGCTTTCGCAACATGGTATGTTGCCGACAGACCTCATCGAAAAATTGCCGCAGGTCTTTTTGCAGATCGAGGGCAAATAAATCCTGCGCATTTTGCACGGAACACACAACTTTGTAATAGAATGGAACAGGCGTGTTTAAGCGC
>OHRB01001148.1_pt1 | contig 10932 bp, 9 predicted proteins | sample 1578381 | NCBI WGS metagenome assembly OHRB01 (sample SAMEA3879566, study PRJEB24766) | human gut metagenome | biome: human-associated habitat; feature: feces | place: USA | collected 1985/1987
TTATCGAGCCATAAAATTTTTATGGAGTAAAGCGAGTGGCTAGAGAATTTTCGAAAAATCATAAATGGTTACAGGAGGATATGGATATGAAAAGATTTGCAGCCCTTATAGCCAGCGCAGCATTGGTGCTGTCAGGCTATTCCAGCAATGTGCAGGTATTTGCAGCAGTTGCTGACAGTGAGACAGATGAAAATATATGGGAGACTGTGGAAGATGCTTATGTTTATGCATTTCCACTGGTGCTTATGGATGCGACTGAGACTTCGGCAACAAACACAGAGGAGGCTGTTACCGGAAAAGCACCTGTAAATCAGTTTATACACAGTGTTGCACTGGCAAATGCACAATTCAGGAATGTGGTAACTCCTAATGTGGATACGATTTATTCACAGGTATGGTATGATCTGAGCGAGGAACCGATGGTCTATGAGCTTCCGGAAACAGATCGTTTTTGTAAGGTTCAGGTACTGGATGGATGGACAAATACTGCCGCGGTTCTTGATAAGGCTGGTGCATATGCAATTACTCTTTCTACGTGGGAAGGGGAACTGCCTGAGGGAGTTACCCGTATAGATGTTCCTACATCTATGGCATGGTCCATCACCAGAATCGTTTTATCAGGAGAAGAGGATCTTCCAAATGTGTATGCCATCCAGGAAAAAATGAAACTTATGCCGCTTTCCGATTATATATCCGGAGACACTTATGAACCTCCGAGGGGAAGCTACAGCGAAGAGAATGATTATATTCCTGTTGATAAGGTTCTTTCCATGGATCCGATCACATTTTTTAATAAGGCCAATGAGTTGATGGTAAAGAATTCTCCGGCAGCTGCGGATAAGGAAATGCTTGAAAAAATAGCAGCTGTGAATATAGGTCCTGGTATGGAATTTGACACTTCTGTTCTTACCGGTGATGTTGCAGAAAACTGGAAGACAATGCTGACAGAAATTCGGCTAAAGCTTATCAAAGAGGGCCAGAAATTCTCAAAAAAGCTTGGTCAGTGGGACTATTTTGGTGAACCGATCGGAGATTTCAATACAGAATATGCTTATCGTGCACTGGTAGCTCTTGCAGGGCTTGGTGCCAATACAGTTGAAGTTGCGCTGTATCCAAAGATAGAGCAGGATGCGGATGGAAATACTCTTCTTAACTTCCTGTAAAATTAACTCTCGATTCAAAAGAATGGCTTATTTATGCGGTTTATTCAAGATATGTAGTTAATAATATGAGAATTAATTACCTCTCGAGAGTTAACTTATAAAACAGCCACAAATCCATTGAGGTCAGAGTTCCTTATCGTGGAGCGACGACCTCAGTTTTTTTATAACCGTAAATTAACAAGGAAGATATTTGCAGATGGACGGATATTGGATTCAGGTCTAAAAAAGAACTTTTCTCATACAGGTATATGATTTATAATCATAATAAAAGGAAGATACTATAGTAATTCTTGTAAATAATGTATATTGATTCAGCTCATCAGAACATGAAATCCTGTTGAACTGTCTTAAATGCATTAATTAAGAGGATTGTTAAACAGTGGCAACCGATGTTTCACGTGAAAACGAAAAGGATGGGATGATTATGAAAAATTACTCAGAAGATGTAAACAGACAGTATCATATTCAAGTGGCAAAAGGTGAAGTGGGCCGTTATGTGATCCTTCCGGGAGATCCGAAAAGATGTGTAAAGATTGCACAGTATTTTGATAATCCTGTGCTGATCGCAGACAACAGGGAATATATCACTTATACAGGAACACTGGATGGAGTGAAGGTCAGTGTAACGTCAACCGGTATTGGTGGCCCATCAGCGTCCATTGCAATGGAAGAGCTGTATCGCTGCGGAGCGGATACTTTTGTCAGAATCGGAACCTGTGGTGGAATGCAGACGGAAATAAAAAGTGGAGACATTGTAATTGCGACAGCAGCAGTACGTATGGAAGGAACAAGCAGAGAATATGCGCCAATTGAATATCCGGCAGTGGCAAATCTGGATGTGATCAATGCTCTTGTTGAAGCTGCGAAGGAGAAAGGATTTATATATCATACAGGTGTGGTACAGTCTAAAGATTCTTTCTATGGACAGCATGAGCCGGAAGCAATGCCGGCAGGTTATGAGTTGATCAATAAATGGGAAGCCTGGAAACGAATGGGATGTCTTGCTTCTGAAATGGAATCCGCGGCACTTTTCATCGTAGCCGGTAAACTCAGGGCGAGGATGGGTTCCTGTCTGTTGGTATTGGCAAATCAGGAGAGAGAGAAGCTGGGTCTTGAGAATCCGGTTGTACATGACACAGACATGGCAATCCGGGTAGCTGTAGAGGCAATCCGCAGAATGATTAAAGAAGATCAGGGACAAGTTCTGTAAGGACGGAGGTGACAGAGAATGCAGAATCTGGAAAAATCAATGATCAGCAAACTGATTGAGACTGCAATGGAACAGCTCAAATTTTCTTATACACCCTATTCAAATTTTAAGGTTGGTGCATCATTACTTACAAAAAACGGACAGATTTATACAGGGTGTAACATTGAAAATGCAGCATATACACCTACGAACTGTGCAGAACGAACTGCAATTTTCAAAGCAGTGAGCGAAGGCGTCAGGGAGTTTGACACAATTTGTATTGTGGGTGGAAAAGATGGGATTTTGACAGAGTATACAGCTCCCTGTGGTGTCTGCCGTCAGGTAATGATGGAGTTCTGTGATCCGGAGACATTTCGGATTATTCTGGCAATAGATAAAGAGCATTATGATATCTACACACTGAAGGATTTGCTACCGCTGGGATTTGGACTACGAAATCTGATAAATTCCCGAGAAATATAAGGTAAACGCCCATCATTGCAAGTAATTTTTAATTGCGAAAAGTAAAAAAAGTGAATGACGAATAAAAGGGAACAGGAAAAGGTCAGCGATTAATAAAATGTAAGAGAAGGAGTAAACATAAATGAAAAATTACGACAGAATTTTTGTAATTGTACTTGATTCTCTGGGAATCGGGGCAATGCCGGATTCAGCAAAATTTGGTGACATCGGGGTGGATACTTTTGGACATATTCTTGAGAAAATGGGTTCTCTGGAGATTCCAAATCTTAGAAAACTGGGAATGCTGAATCTTCATCCGGCAGGAAAAATGGCGGGTGTTGAGAATCCCAAGGGGCGATATACGCATCTGGGTGAAGCTAGCAATGGAAAAGATACCATGACCGGACACTGGGAGATGATGGGAATCAAAACAGAAAAACCATTTAAAACCTTTACAGAAACAGGATTCCCGCCGGAATTGATCGCAGAACTGGAGAAAAGATGCGGAAAAAGAGTGATAGGAAACAAGAGCGCAAGCGGAACGGAGATTATTGAGGAACTGGGCGAAGAGGAGATTCAGACGGGTGCAATGATTGTTTATACTTCAGCAGATTCTGTTCTTCAGATTTGCGGAAATGAAGAAACTTTTGATCTTCAGAATCTGTACCGCTGCTGTGAAATTGCAAGAGAAATTACCATGAAGGATGAATGGAGAGTTGGCAGAGTTATTGCAAGACCGTACATTGGTAAGAAAAAAGGTGAATTTAAACGTACCAGTAACCGTCATGATTATGCATTGAAACCCACCGGACTTACCACGTTAAACGTGTTGAAAGATCATGGATTTGATGTGATCGGTGTTGGAAAGATTCATGATATTTTTTGCGGAGAAGGCATTACAGAAACTTATCATTCAGACAGCTCTGTACATGGAATGGAGCAGACAATTGAAATCTGCAAGAGAGATTTCAGAGGGTTATGTTTTGTTAATCTTGTAGATTTTGATGCATTATGGGGACACAGAAGAAATGTGGAAGGTTACGGAAAAGAGATTGAGAAATTTGACAAAAATCTGGGTGTGTTGTTAGAAGAAATGAGAGAGAATGATCTGCTTATTCTCACTGCAGATCATGGAAATGATCCGACTTATACAGGAACTGACCATACAAGAGAATATGTACCATTCATTGCTTACTCAAAGAGAATGAAAAATGGCGGTGCGATAAAAGACGAAGATACTTTTGCTGTGATCGGTGCTTCTGTGGCGGAGAATTTTGGAGTGCCAATGCCTGAGGGAACAATTGGACATTCTGTTTTAAAAGAGTTAATGTAATAACGATTGTAAAAAAAGACAGGAATATTGAAAACAGGCGTTTTCAATCTCCTGTCTTTTGTGCTAAAATAGGAAAAGAATTTATCTGACTAAATCGTTAAAGAGAGACAAGTGATAAATTGTAAAAAGATAAAATGATATAGAAAGGAAACAGTTTTTATGGAAACAGGAACAATTTTTAAATTTCATAATGACCTGGATACAGACCAGATCATAGCATCACAGTATCTGTTACTTCCTAATCTGGATGAGATGAAAGGTCATGCATTTGAATCTCTGGATCCGGATTTTTCAAAGAAAGTAAAACCGGGAGATTTCGTGGTAGGTGGAGAAAACTTTGGATGTGGTTCTTCCAGAGAGCAGGCGCCTGGTGTTCTGAAAGCGTTGGGAGTACAGGCAGTTGTAGCAAAATCTTTTGCTCGAATCTTTTACAGAAACTCTATTAATATTGGTCTGCCGGTAATTGTCTGCAAAGATCTTCCGGACGAAGTAAATACCGGAGATAAGATGGTTCTTCATATGTCAGAGGGAACAGTTGAAGCTAACGGAAAAACATATTCCTGCACAAAACTTCCGGAATATATGCAGAATATTTTGAATCAGGGTGGTCTGATCGCATCTCTGAACAAGGAGGAGAAGTAAAATGGGAATGACAATTGCAGAAAAGATTATTGCTGCGGCAGCAGGTGTTGACAGCGTAAAACCGGGAGATATCCATACAGTTAAACTCGATCGTCTCATGAGTAATGATGGAACCACACATCTTACGGTTGATATGTATAACAATAAATTGAAAAATCCGCACATTGCAGATACAAGCAAGCTGGTGTTTATCGTGGATCATAATGTACCATCTGACAGCCCGAAAACAGCAGCATCTCAGAAGAAGATGCGAGATTTTGCAAAAGAACATAACATTGATTTCTGGGAAGGAAAAGGTGTCTGCCATCAGGTTATGATCGAGAATTATGTCCGTCCGGGTGAACTGATCTTTGGTGCAGACAGCCATACCTGTTCATACGGTGCATTAGGTGCATTTGGAACAGGCGTAGGATGTACAGATTTCCTTTATGGTATGGTAACAGGTACTTCATGGGTACTGGTTCCTGAGAGCGTAAAATTTAATCTGACAGGTAAACTTCCGGAAGGAGTTTACGCAAGAGATCTGATTCTTACAATCATTGGGGAAATCGGAGCAAATGGATGTAACTATCAGGCAATGGAATTTACAGGCGAGGGTGCGAAAACACTCAGTATCAGTGATCGTATGGCGCTTTGCAACATGGCAGTAGAAGCCGGTGCAAAGACAGGTATCTTTGAAGCAGATGAGAAAGCTATTGAATATCTGAAAGAACATGGACGTGAGCCAAAGGCTGTATATCACAGTGATCCGGATGCAGTTTATGCGAGAGAATATACATTTGATTTATCAAAAGTCCGTCCTGTAGTTGCGAAACCTGATTTTGTAGACAATGTTGTGCCTGCAGAAGAAGCCTGCGGAATTGAAATCAATGAAGCATTTCTGGGATCCTGTAACAACGGACGTATTGAAGATCTGCGTGTCGGTGCAGAAATCATCAAGGGCAAGAAGGTTGCTGAGGGCGTCAGATTTCTCGTTGTGCCTGCAAGCCAGACTATTTACCGCCAGGCATTAAAAGAGGGGCTTATTGACACGTTTATGGAGGCTGGAGCCATTGTTATGAATCCGAACTGCAGTGTATGCTGGGGAAGCTGTCAGGGTGTGATCGGTGAGAACGAAGTTCTGATCAGTACAGGAACACGTAATTTCAAAGGTCGTGCAGGACACCCAAGCTCCAAAGTATATCTGGGATCAGCAGCTACTGTTACAGCATCTGCCATTACAGGAAAGATTGCGCTGGCAAGTGAGGTGTGATGCTAATTATAAATGTTTCACGTGAAACATTTAACCGAATCAAGTAAATTTCCTGCTAAGGTCGCGAAAAGCAATAGACAGCAGGTGGAGATTTGTTTGTATCAGGAGGAGAGCAAGCTCATCCTGATAAACTGCGGAGTAGTTATTCGGTATGGTATAGAGTCGCGTAGCAAAGCGGATATTCACAATTCGTTTGAATGAATTTTAACTTGTGACTGTGAAAGTACTGAACAGTTACAAGTGAAGATAGAAGATAAGAGGTAAGATTATGGAAAAATTCACAGGAAAAGTGTGGGTTCTGGATGATGACATTGATACAGATATTATTATTCCAACAGAATATCTCGCACTGAAAACAATCGACGATATGAAACAGTACGGATTCAGTCCTCTGCGTCCGGAACTGGCAGGACAGATTCAGAAAGGCGACATTATTGTTGCAGGAAAGAACTTTGGATGTGGTTCTTCCAGAGAACAGGCACCGGAAATTATCAAAGCACTGGGAATTCAGTGTGTAATTGCCAAATCTTTTGCGAGAATTTTCTTCAGAAATTCTATTAATAATGGTCTGTTACTGATCGAGCAGCCAGATCTTCATGATGATATCAAAGAAGGTGATGAAATCACTGTGGTAATGAATGAACATGTAGATTACAATGGAAAACAGTACCCGATTGCTTCTCTTCCGGAAAATCTGATGAGCATTATTCAGGCTGGCGGACTTGTAAAAGCCATGCGCAAACTGAATGGGCTGGATTGATTTGGAAAGGAGAGGAAAATGGGCGAGACAGTTATTGAGAAAATTATAAGAAACAATGTTGGAAAAACAGTAAAGCCTGGAGACATTGTAACGGTCAATGTAGACAGGGTTATGATTCATGATATATTTATTCCATTTGTAGCAGAAAAGTTTGAAGAAATGGGCTTTACGAAGCTCTGGGATCCAGATAAAGCAGTACTCATATATGACCATTTGGTTCCTGCAAGTCAATTAGATGATACCAGACATTTCCATGCGGGAGATGCTTTTGCCAGGAAATATGGCATGAAAAATGTTCACAGAAGTGATGGAATCTGCCACCAGTTAATGACAGAGGCAGGTTATGTAAAACCGGGAAATATTGTATTTGGTACAGACAGCCATACCACTACCTACGGATGTGTAGGTGCTTTCTCCTCAGGTATCGGATATACAGAGATGGCAAGTATTCTGGGAACAGGAACTATGTGGATCAAAGTTCCTGAGACAATTAAAGTTGTGATCGAGGGAGAACTTCCGGAAAATGTTATGTCCAAAGATATCATCCTGCGTCTGATAGGTGATCTGGGAGCTGATGGAGCTACATACAGAGCACTTGAATTTACTGGCAGTACAGTAAAGAATATGACAGTAGCAAGCCGTATGACTATGGCAAATATGGCGATTGAGGCAGGTGCAAAATGTGCGCTGTTTACACCGGATGAAAAAACTGCAGAATATTGTGATATAGAGTTGAATGAGTTCCAGAAGAGCCTTACAGGAGATGAAGATGCAACCTATATGAAAACAATCACTTATCGCGCAGAGGATTTTGTACCGGTTATGGCATGTCCGTCTCAGGTAGATAAGATTAAAAATGTAAGTGAACTTGAAGGAACAGAAATAGATCAGGTATTTATCGGTTCCTGCACAAATGGCCGTCTGGAGGATCTCAGAGCTGCAGCGGAGGTGTTAAAGGGCAAAAAGGTAGCAGATTACGTTAAATTGATTGTAACTCCTGCAAGCCGTAAAATATACTGTCAGGCAATTGCAGAGGGAATTATGGATACTCTGGCAGAAGCAGGTGCAATGATCACACATCCCGGATGTGGATTATGCTGTGGACGTGCAGGAGGTATCCTTACCGACGGTGAACGTGTAGTAGCTACAAATAACAGAAATTTCCTTGGTCGAATGGGAACATCTAAGGTAGAGATTTACCTTGCATCACCAAAAACAGCAGCAGCGTGTGCAATTGCTGGTAAAATTGTAAATCCAGAGAAATAAAACGGACGATAAAACGAATGCGACATAAATCGTACAGATAAGCAACAAAACTACAGAATAACAAAAGAATAAAATTAACGGATAAGTCCACTGCATTATTTATAAAAGGAGTAAGCAGTGGACTTATTTTTTGTCAGAGAACGACACTATGATATGTTTCATATCACATAATAAATCATCTGACGGGATAATAAGGAAAGAAAAGGCGTGGAAAAGCCTGTAAATTTGATTGCATAGAAAAAGTTTCTCAGACAGAATTGTCCAATGTGAGTCTGATCTCCGACGAAAACATGTGCTTTTTGAACTTAAAATTGAACAAACAGAATCTGCGAAATGACAAGAAAGCCGCATAAATAAAAGGAATTTCAAAAACATCAAAACCTAAATTGAACATATATTGAACTGAAATAAGAAAAGCTAAATTTTGGTTCAATGTATGGTTCAAAATATAAATTAAACTAATTGAACCAATGTAATGAAAACAATCAACATGTTCAATATAGTTCAATTAATAATGAACTATAAAATAAACTAAAAGTTGAACTTTACTGATGAAATTGAAAATAATAAAATTTACCGTTGAATTATTAGTTCAATTATAGTATAATAGCAAAGAAAAAAACTTGAAAAAGCTGATAAAATGCGGGATTTAAAAATGAACAGAACATATATTCGTGTATGATGCTGAAAGAAATACATTTGAACTTAATTAATGTTTGGATGCCTGTATGTATTTTGATTCCCGTATAAACAATATAATATATTTGTTCTTTCTATAACATATATGCGAAAGAATTAAGAAATATAACAATAACCATTGATTATAACAATGTAATTTGTTTTTTACAGAGAACGGAGATAGTATTTATGAATAATATATTTGCTGAACGATTAAAAAAAGCAATGGAACAGAAGAATATGAAGCAGATCGACCTTGTAAAAAAGGCGGCAGAGCAGGGCGTGAAACTTGGAAAGAGTCATGTGAGCCAGTATCTGAGTGGAAAAACAACTCCCAGATCAGAAATTCTTAATTTTCTGGCGACAACATTAGGAGTAGAAACTGAATGGCTGAAAGGAACCGATGTATCTGTAGACACTTTAAAGAAAGAGACAAATGAGGCAGGATTTCAAATGGAAAATATGAAATTTGATTACAATTATAATAATATGAAAGAAAATGACAGAGAGGCAGTTGAGGAAGCACAGGTTCGTGAATTTAAAAAATCGTCTAAGCTGAATAATGTGTTATATGATGTAAGAGGGCCGGTTGTAGAAGAAGCTGCACGTATGGAAAATGCAGGAACTCAGGTTTTGAAACTTAATATCGGAAATCCGGCACCGTTTGGATTCAGAACACCGGATGAAGTGATTTATGATATGAGACAGCAGTTGACAGAGTGTGAGGGATATTCCCCTGCAAAAGGTTTATTTTCTGCCAGAAAAGCAATTATGCAGTATGCACAATTGAAAAAGCTCCCTAATGTATCTATTGAAGATATTTATACGGGAAATGGCGTCAGTGAACTGATTAATCTCAGTACGTCAGCTCTGTTAGATAATGGAGATGAGATTTTGATTCCATCTCCAGATTATCCGTTGTGGACAGCATGTGCAACTTTAGCTGGTGGAAAAGCAGTACATTATATTTGTGATGAACAGGCAGAATGGTATCCGGATATGGATGATATCAGAAAGAAAATTACTAGCAGAACAAAAGCAATCGTTATTATAAATCCGAATAATCCGACTGGTGCGTTGTATCCGAGAGAGGTATTACAACAGATAGTAGATATTGCCAGAGAACATCATCTGATCATTTTCTCTGATGAAATCTATGACCGTCTTGTAATGGACGGAGCAGAACATATTTCCATTGCTTCAATGGCTCCGGATTTATTCTGTGTAACGTTCAGCGGTTTATCCAAATCACATATGATCGCGGGCTTTAGAATCGGATGGATGATTCTCAGTGGCAATAAGGCAGTTGCAAAAGATTATATAGAAGGAATCAAGATGCTTTCTAATATGAGACTTTGTTCTAATGTACCGGCGCAGTCAATTGTTCAGACTGCATTGGGCGGACATCAGAGTGTGGAGAGTTATATTGTTCCTGGTGGACGTATTTATGAGCAGAGAGAATTTATTTATAATGCGCTGACAGATATTCCGGGAATTACCGCTGTGAAACCGAAAGCTGCATTTTATATGTTCCCTAAGATTGATACAAAGAAATTTAATATCGTAAATGATGAGAAATTTGCATTAGATTTATTAAAAGAGAAGAAGATTCTGCTTGTACATGGCGGTGGATTTAACTGGCATCAGCCGGATCACTTCAGAGTGGTTTATTTACCAAGAATAGAAGTATTAAAAGAAGCAGCCGGCAAAATCAGAGATTTTCTGGAATATTACCAGCAGGAAATATAATCTGTCAGTGAGAAATGGGTACTATGTTTCACGTGAAACATAGTACCCATTTCCTGATATTATAAAAACTTTTGGTCAAACGGATAAAATCATCCATTTTGCTACGCAGCTCTACATCGAATAATTGTGCTGCAGTAGATTTGTTTGACTCGGGTCAAGCTGATAAAATCATCCGCTTCGCTGCTTGTTCATAACCGAATAACTGTTTCGCAGTTTATCAGAAGGAGTTTACACTTCTCCTGATACAAGCAAGTCCTCACCCATTGCTTATTGCTTTTCGCAACCTCCGCAGGGGACTTAATTGATTCGGTTAAATTGTGGAATTACTACAGGAAGACAATATGTTTGTTTCACGTGAAACATAATGTGCTGACAAGATTGTCCAAGAATCGTTACTGTTCACTGGTAATATCCCGCAAGGTGTTTTTTGTGAGCAAA
>OHRB01001155.1_pt1 | contig 10909 bp, 8 predicted proteins | sample 1578381 | NCBI WGS metagenome assembly OHRB01 (sample SAMEA3879566, study PRJEB24766) | human gut metagenome | biome: human-associated habitat; feature: feces | place: USA | collected 1985/1987
CCGCCAATCAGGTGTGGGCGGCGGCGGGAGCCTACGGCTTTGAGCCGCTTTTCCTGGCCCGCAACACCGACGGCACGATCGATTTTTATATGAACTGTGTCGTGGGGCTGGTGCACAAATACTATGGCGACGACCTGCTCCGCGACCTTTTTGCCACATGGGACGGCGATCTCCGGGAGAGCCAGCTGGACGATCTGACATGGCTCTACCTCGAAAGCGCGGTCTATCTGCTGGAACTGCCCCGCCGCCCGGTCCTTTCCGAGCTGCGCCGGGCCCACGCGGACTATTTCTTCGGCATCCAGTACAAGCTTTCGCGGCAGGAATGGATGGCAAAAAATCAGCTGGTCTACACCATGCAGGCCGACCGCTGGCGCACCGTACAGGGCAGGCATCCGCCTGTGATGACCCCCTACGAGAGCCGGCTGGCAGAGGCACTTTCTCCCTCCCAACCGCCCCAGCCCGGCCAGCTCAAGGGTGAACTGCTGGGCCTGTTTGCAAGGTTTGCCCTGTTTGACGGCAAGATCCGGCACAAAGTGGGGCTTCATCTGCATCTGGAGGGACTGCTGGCCTCTCTTGCCACCAAAACGCTGCCCACCCAGATGATCAAGACCGACCGGCTGACCGTGGAGCACTCCGGTTCTGTGGAAGCGGGCGGCTCCGGCCCCACGGCAGACAAGCGGCTAGCCCACATCACCCTGCGGCAGAATGCCGTCGAGGACCGCGCCTACATTGAAAGCTGCTTTGGCCGTTCCCTCTATCCGCCCGAGCGTCTGCGCAAGGCCGAGCAGGCGCTCTGCACCGGGGCACACCTCGGGTGCCGCCTCTGGTTTGCCTCCGGCGTGCCCAGCCCGGAACAGGCCCCCACACCGGAGGCAAAGCACCTGGCCGAGCAGGCTCAGCTGCAGGCCGACCGCAACCGCGCCTACTACGCCAAAAACCGGGCGCTTCACCGCAGTGTGGTGCTCCGGCTCACCGAGCAGATCCGCAACTGCATTCTGGTCCACCAGCAGCCCAATGCCCGGATCGCCCGCAGCGGCGCTCTGGACCCGGAGCGGGTCTGGCGCGCTCCCCTTCTGAACGACAGCCGGGTGTTCCGCTGTGCCGAGGAGGAGAATCAGCCCTCCTTCACCGTGGACCTGCTGCTGGACGCGTCGGCTTCCCGGCTCCACTGTCAGGAGGTCATTGCGGCGCAGGGCACGATCCTGGCCCAGAGCCTTGCCGCCTGCGGCATCCCGGTGCGGGTCAGCAGCTTCTGCAGCCTGCGGGGCTATACGGTTCTGCGGGTGCTCAAGGGCTTTGCGGACAAAAGCCTGCAGGGGATCGACCAGTATTTTGCATCGGGCTGGAACCGCGACGGCCTTGCCCTGCGGGCGGCAGGCGATCTGGTCAGCTTTGACCCCGGCCCCGCACCCCGGCATCTGCTCATCCTGCTGACGGATGCTTCCCCCAACGACAGCCGCCGCGTACCGCCCAGCCCGGAACAACCGCTGGGTTGTGATTACGGCGGCTCCTACGGCGTGGACGATGCCGCCGCCGAGGTGCGTGACCTGCGGCGCAATGGTCTGCGTGTTTCTGCCGTGTTCATGGGCGAGGACAGCTCCAGCCACGATGCAGAACGCATCTACGGCAAAAATCTCGCCCGCATCCGGGGCATGGATCAGCTGGCACGCGCCGCTGGGCGGCTCATCCAGAATGAGATCCGGGAGCTGGGCGATTGAATCCTGCCACCACAAAAGGCTTCTCCGACGGGAGAAGCCTTTTCCATTTACAACCAATCCGTTTGTCCATATCCCCGAATTTCCAAAATATTTTGGTTTTTGTCAAACTTATAGTTGTATTTTGTTGTCGTCTATGCTATAATGCAGGCAGAGAACAACCGATGGATGGTTTCCGACACATCATCCAAAACCAGAGAGGAGACCCGCTATGGATGCCAGCCGCTATTTTGAAGAGATGCACCGTGCCATGTCCGCACAGAAAAACAATTCTTCCCTGCTCCTGACCGTCAAGGTACAGGACCTGGGCGGCGCTGATGCCTATCTGGAGCTGCGGCAGTCTCCCAATGGCCGCGCCCGGGTGTTTTACTCCACCATGGGCCGCCGCAACCTGAACTTCCAGCTGTTCCGCAAGGGCTGGCAGCTCTGCCACAACGCATCCGGCGAAATGACAGGGCAATTCCCCACCCGGGCCGAGAACCTGCTGGACAGCGCGGACTTTTCCGCCTGCATCCGGGATGACACCCTGGACGCGGGCCGTACTGAGATCATTCTGCGGGAGCTGCGCCGCGCGGCAGGCACCTCCCGCTCCTGCCTGCCTCAATCTGCCCGGGAAGGTGCCATGATCACCGTGGAGAGCTTTGTGGGCCGGGGCGGCGAGTGGAACTACTGGTCTACCCGTGCCGCCGACTGCCTGCCCATTGCGGCCATTCTCTGCTGGCTGGGCGATTTTCTGGCCGGAACGGAGCGGCGCACCCTGCAATCCAGCCCTGAAGCCATGGCACTGGCCGCCCGATGGCAGGCCGAACTCGCCTCCCCCTTTGCGCAGCCGGCTGACTGCGTCCAGCGTCCTGCCCGCACGGTTTCGCCTTCCGCGCCCCGCCGTGCCGCGCAGCAGGTGCAGAACCCTCGCTGGCAGAGCATCCTTGCCGTGCTTGCAACCGTATGAAAACAACAGGCGGTGCCGAAAATCTCCGGCACCGCCTGTTGTTTTCTGTTTTACTGTGCGGATGCGGCATCCACCACATGGCCCACCAGCACAGAGGTGGTCACTGTGCCCACACCGCCGGGCACCGGGGTGACAGCCTCCACGATGGGTTCTGCCTCATCAAAGCGCACATCGCCGCAGAGCTTGCCCTCTTCATTGACGTGGATGCCCACATCCACCACGACCTGACCTTCCCGCAGGCAATCGGCCCCGATGGCTCCCCGCCTGCCCATGGCGACCACCAGCACATCGGCCTCCCGGCAGAGGGCGGGCAGGTCCCGGGTGCGGGAATTGCAGAGGGTCACAGTGGCGTTTTCCCGGTCCAGCATCATGGCGGCGGGCTTGCCCACCACCAGGCTGCGGCCCACGACCACGGCCCGTTTGCCGGACAGCGGCACGTTGTAGTATTTCAGGATCTCAAGGCAGGCCTGCGCCGTGCAGGGCGGATAGCCGATGGGCATGTTGGTAAACACACCGGCCATCGAGCCGTCCGTGATGCCGTCCACGTCCTTTTCCGGGGCAAGCGCCTCCTGGACCCTGCGGTCATCGAACCGCTTTGGCAGGGGCCGGAAGATCAGGCACCCGTGAACCGATGCATCCCCATTGATCTGCCGGATCACATCCAGCAGTTCCTCCTGCGTAACATCTTCCGCCAGATGGAACTGCCGCACCTCCACGCCAACCTTACCGCACCGGGCGACGATCCCCTTTTCATAAGAAATGTCATCCTCCCGCGCGCCGACCCGAACCACAGCCAGCGTGGGCACGATGCCCTTTTCCTTCAGCGCGGCACAGCGCGCGGCGTTTGCTTCGTTCATGGCGGCCACCACGGGCGCACCCTTCAAGATCTGAGCCATTTTCTTCTCCCCTCACTCATTTGATACAGTCTGATAGACCCTGTCAGCCTGCGGCACAAACTCGGCCAGCAGCTGTTCCGCTCTGGCCTCCAGCGCATCCGCATGGGCTTTGTCTGCCATCAGGCGGGTGTTGACCTTCACGTTCAGCCCCGCCGCCTGCATGGCCGCCTTACAGAACAGCGCCGCGCATCCGGCATCGGAACGGGCCAGCACGCTGCCCTTTTCGGCGTACTCTGCGGCCAGTGCGATGCCCTCACCGCAGGCAGTCATCACCTCCAGCGGCACGGCGCAGGCCCTGTCCAGTGCCTTTTCCAGCACCGCAGCCTTGTGGGCCTGCTGTTCCGGGGTCTCTTTCGGCAGCTTGTAGGCCGCCGCTACGGGCAGAAAGGCCTCCGCGTCGGCCTGCACCAGCGCTTCCAGCTGCTTGCGCAGGGCCTCGGCCCGGGCATTCAGGGCAATGATGTCCTCTTCTACGGCAGCATATTTCTTTTTTCCCACGGTCAGGCTGCCCACCATGCTGCCCAGCGCCACACCGGCCGCGCCCACCAGCGCCGAAGCGCCGCCGCCGCCCGGAGCCGCCGCCTTGCTGGCCAGCTCCTCCAGAAAACCTTCACAGCTCAAATTCATCAGTTCCACGATATACTTTCCTCTCTGTTACAAATCCATCCAGCCGCCGGTCCTGTTCATCTGCAGCCGCTTCCGGCACCCGCTGGGCCTCAAAGGCCACGCCCAGCGCCACGGCGTTCCGGCATCCGGGCAGGTAGCGGTCATAGTAGCCCTTGCCCATGCCCACCCGGCGGCAGACCGCATCAAAGGCAGTGCAGGGCACCAGCACCAGATCAAGCGCCTCCGGCCGGACGAGCGCCGCCCGTTCCAGAACCGGTGTGCGGATGCCGTAAGCCCCCACCTCCCAGCCGTCCGGCCCCGGCACGGCAGCGGTCAGGGTAAAGTTTTCCCCACAGACCGGATAGGCCACCGTTTTGCCCTGCCGGGCCGCCTGCTCTGCCAGCCCAGCAAGATTCACCTCCCCGCCAAAAGCGGCGTAGAGCAGCAGATTCTCTGCCTTTTGGAAGCAGGGCATGGCCAGAAGGCGGGCACAGATGGCTGCATTGGCCGCCGCCCGCTCTGCCTGCGGCAGACCCCTGCGGGCCATGATGCCCGCCCGGCGCTGCGCTGCTTTCCGGTCCCGGATCTCCATTGACACTTCTCTCCCCTGAAATTTCATACCCACTCAATATATCTGAAATGCGGAAGAATTGCAAGAGCATGGCTGGAAAATAACCGCAAAATAGGCTATAATGGTGCAGAACAAACCAAAAAGGAGAACGATTATGCTCATTTATCTGCTGCGTCACGGCCAGACGGAGTACAACGCGCAAAAACGATATCAGGGCCAGCGGGACATCCCCCTTTCCGCCGCGGGCATCGCCCAGCTGCGGCAGGCAGATTTTGCACCGGAGGTGGTCTATGTCACCCCGCTGCAGCGCACCGCCCAGACGGCGCGGGTGTTCTTTCCCGGGGCAAAGCTCATTCCGGTGGACGGGCTGAAGGAGATGAACTTCGGCCGGTTCGAGGGCCAGACCTTCGTACAGGTGGAGCAGGACCCGGAGTATCTGGCATGGGTGCAGGAAAACGAGCACGCCGCCCACCCGGATGGGGAACGCAGGAGCGATTTCTGCAACAGGGTGTGCAAAACGCTGGCCGACCTCATTGACAAGGCCCTTGCCGAAGGGCAGGAGCGGCTGGTCATCGTGGCCCATGGCGGCACCCAGATGGCCGCACTGGAGCGGTTTGGCGTGCCCCACCGCAGCTTTCACGACTGGTGCGGCCCCAACGCAGGCGGCTATGTGCTGGATGCCCGGGACTGGCCGGAGCAGCACATCCTGCACCTGGTGGAGACCGTGCAGTACACAAAGGAGAACGGATGATGGAACAGGGCCTGCTGCATCTTTACTGGGGCGACGGCAAGGGGAAGACCACCGCCGCCATGGGCCTTGCCCTCCGCGCACTGGGCAGCGGCAAACGGGTTGTCATCGTGCAGTTCCTCAAGGGCGGGCAGAGCGGCGAGATCCCTCTGCTGGCCCAGCTGGGGGCAAAAATTTTCCGGGGCAAGGGCGGGCAGAAGTTCGTGTTCCAGATGAACGAAGCGGAAAAGGCTGCTGCCCGGGCCGTGCAGAACGAAAACCTGACCGCCGCACTGGCCGAGCCTGCCGACCTGCTTATTTTAGATGAAGCCGGTTCGGCCTGGGAGCTGGACATGGTGGACAAAGACCTGCTCCGGCGGGCCGTTCTGGAGCGTCCCGCCGCGCAGGAATGCGTGCTGACCGCCCACAAGGCCCCGCAGTGGATGCTGGATGCCGCCGACTACTCCACCGAGATGAAATGCCGCCGCCACCCCTACCAGAAGGGCATCAAGGCGCGCAAAGGCATCGAATACTAAAAATGCCCGGAGAACCGCAGCTTTCAGCGGCCCTCCGGGCGTTTTTGTGTTTACTGTTTTGCGATGATATCACGGCTGGCCGCCAGCAGGCCAAGGGCCAGCGCAGCGCTCAGGATGTCGGCCACAGCCTGAGCCATCAGCACGCCCTGATACTGGAACAGATGTACGCAGACCACCAGTGCCAACAGAAACACCACGCCCTGACGGCTGATGGAGAGCAGGAAGGACGGTATGATTTTACCAGTTGCCTGGAACAGCACCGTGAGCAGGAGCACCACGCCGCCAAAGGCTGCGGTGTAGACCTGCCAGCGGAGCATCTGCGCACCAGTGGCGATCATCCCGGCATCCTGCACGAAGAGCTGCATCAGCGCCCCGGAATTCAGGCAGAGGATGAGGGACAGCACCACGGCGATGGAGACGAGGAAGGTCAGACAGAAGCGGATGAGCTTGCGCATCACGTCCCGCTTTTTTGCGCCGTACAGGTAACCGAACAGTGGGATGCCGCCGAACGAGAAGCCCACCAGCACCAGCTGGGCGATCATGCTCACCTTGCTGGCAATGCCCATGGCGGCAATTTTATCGTTGCCATAGGGCAAGAGGAACTGGTTCATCACAATGACAGTCAGGCTCTGCATCAGGTTGCTCAGCGCGGCAGTAACACCCACGCCCAAAATCTGCTGCAGCTCCCTGCCCGTGACGTGGCACTGGGACAGCTTGACAGACAGGCAGCGGCTCTTTTTGTGGAGCAGCCACAGGAAGTACAGGTCGCTGCACAGGTAGCCCACAATGGTGGCAATGGCCGCGCCCCCTGCGCCCCAGCCCACTGTGGTGATGAGGATGGGATCGAGGATGATATTGATGACCGTGCCGCCGATGCTGCCGATCATGGACTGGGTGGCCATGCCCTCGCAGCGGACGAGGTTGGAATGGATAAAGTTCAGCACCGTGGCCGGGGCACCAATGGCCAGCACGGTGTAATAAGCCTGTGCGTGCGGCATCGTCTCAGCAGTCGCACCCAGAATGCCCAGCAGCGGGACGCGGAACAGCATCATCAGGGCTGCCAACACCACGCCCGTGGTCAGGGCCACATAGAAGCAGAACGAGCTGACCCGGCCGGTGCCCTCACGGTCGTCCTGTCCCAGCAGGCGGGAAATGAGTGAGCTGCCGCCCTGGCCGTAGATGTTGCCAAAGGCCATGAGGGCTGTGAACACCGGCGCACAGAGCGAAACACCCGCAATCAGCGCCGTATTGTTGGACTGCGCAATGAAAAAGGTATCGGCAAGGTTATACACCACGCTCACCATCAGGCCGAACACCGAGGGCAGCGCCATCTTGAAATAGGTGCGGTACAGATGATCGAGATCAAAAATAGAATCCATTGGTTTTTCCTCCACTTTCGTCCCTATTATAAAGGTTTTGCTTGCATTTGTTTGTGACACATGGCACAATGAAATAAAAGAAATGAGGTGAGCTCCTGCAGGAAATTCGTGACCCAGCCTGTCTGGAAACGCTGGCCCGGAAGCTGGAACTTTCCTCCCGGACCAGAACAGCAAAACGCCCGCGCAGGAGCTTTCCTGTGCGGGCGCTGCATTTCCTTTTGTGCTTTACCGCACCAACAGCAGCAGCCAGGCGGATGCCACTGCCTGCAGGATGAGCCAGCGGGCCACGACCTGCTCATCACTCCAGCCCAGACGCTTGCGCACATGATCGTGCAGCGGGGTCAGGGTGTTCTTGAGGATGGAGATGTGCAAAAACCGCTTGAAGCTGATCTTCAGGATGCCCAGGCTGCCGTCCACGATGAACACCAGCGCGGCCAGCAGGAAGGCGAAGGGGTGGCTGCTCTTGAGGGCCAGAACGGCCAGGAAGAAGCCCATGGCGCGGCTGCCCGCGTCACCCATCAGCAGGGTGGAAGGCTTGGCGTTCTGCCACAGGTAGGCCAGCAGGGCACCAATGAACACGATGCCTGCGGTGGCGTAATCCCCCAGTTCCTCCCAGTAGGCCAGCAGGAAGGTGCCGATGCTGACCACGGCAAGGCTGGCGGAAAGGCCGTCCACGCCATCGGTGCAGTTGACCACATTGATGCTGGCCCAGATCAGGACGATGATCAGGATAAGGTAGACGGCATAGGGCAGGCTGAAGCTCCAGCTCAGGAAGTTGACCTCCGTGCCGTTGAAGTTCAGGTAGGTCACGCCCGCCACAACGGCGATGACCAGATCGATCAGGCCCTTTTTGTACTCGTTCCAGGCAGTCTCGGCGGCATCGTCAAAATAGCCGGAGAGCATGGACGCAATGAGCAGGACGGTGTAGATGACATACTCTGCCTTAAAAGGCACCACTGCCAGCGTGACCAGTGCAATGCAGAGCACAAAGATGAGGCCGGAACCCCGGGCCTTGCCCTTGGAGAGTTCGCCGTTCACGGCAAACGCACGGCCATGGTCGTGGGGGAGCTTATCGTGGAACACCGAGTCCATCAGCGCGGTCAGCGCAAATGCAAGCAGAAAGCCCAGCGCATCCACGGTACGCGGGTTGCCAGAAAGCAGTTGAAGCATAGTTTTTTTCCTCTTTCCCGGAGCGGCAGAGGCCGTTCCTGTTCTTTCACTGCTGGATACAAATGAAGTGTATCACGCCCGGGCCAAAAAATCAATCTCCGGGGCAAGGTCTACCCCGGGGGTAGATGGGTTGACATTTTTCGCCCCCCTGTCTATAATGGGAAGACAAACGCCCTTTCGAGGGTATTTTTTTGTCTCACAGGAAAATCGGAGAAAAAGGAGAAGACATGAAACTTTCACTTGAACGGCTTTCGGCCCGGATGCGGCAGGGTGAGACCATCCCCCTGCGGGACACTGCCGGAGTGGTGCTGATGTTGAGTATCCCGTCCATCCTAGAGCAGATCGTAGTCACGGCCATGGAGTACATCGATGCGGCCATGGTGGGCCACATCGGAGCCGAGGCCACCGCCGCCATCGGCATCGTCAGCTCCAGCACCTGGCTGCTACACGGCATTCTGGTGGGCCTGTACAATGCCTTTTCGATCCAGATCGCGCAGTATCTGGGGGCTGACCGCCAGCAGGATGCCCGGGGCGTGCTGCGGCAGGCTATGCTGTTCAACCTGGCGGCGGGCCTTGCGGCGGCGGCGTTCGGCATTGGTATCAGCGGGCACCTGCCCGGGTGGCTGGGCGCTGATGTCAGCCTGCAGGCCAACGCTTCCGCCTACTTTGCCATCTGGTCAGCGGCCCTGCCCTTCACCATGGCAATGGGCATGTACACCTCCATGCTCCGGGCCAGCGGCGATGCCCTGACCCCCGGCCTCATCAGCGTGCTGGTCTGCGTGCTGGACGTAGTGTTCAACTTCTTCCTCATCAACCCCACCCGGACGCTGTGGGGCATCACCGTCTGGGGTGCCGGGCTGGGCGTTCCGGGTGCGGCGCTGGGCACCGCCCTTTCCAACGTGATCGGCGGACTGCTGGCGCTGGCCATCCTGCTGCTGCGGGACGGCCCCCTCTGCATCCGGAAGCCCGGCTCCTGGAAGATCACCCGCGCCTGCCTGCTCAACCTCTGGCGGGTGGGTGCCCCGCTGGCCGCAGAGCGCGCAGCCCTCTCCTCGGCGCAGGTGGTGCTGGTGCGCATCGTATCGGGGCTGGGCACGGTGGCCATCGCCGCCAACAGCCTCGGCGTCAGCGCCGAGGGGCTGTGCTACATGGCCGGTTACGGCATCCAGGATGCCGCCATCGCCCTCATCGGGCAGGCTGTGGGTGCCAACCGGAAGGACATGGCCAGGCGGTTCGCCTGGCTCTGCACCGGCATCGGCATCGGCATCATGGCGCTGTCCGGCATGGGGCTGTGGGTGTTTGCCCCGGCGCTGATGGGCATCTTCACCGCCGACGCCGCCGTCATCGCGCTGGGTGCGCGGGTGCTGCGCATCGAAGCCTTTGCCGAACCGATGTTCGGGGCCAGCATCGTGGCCAGCGGTGCCATGCAGGGCGCGGGCGACAGCACCGCCTGCTTCGTGCTGAACCTCGTCAGCATGTGGGGCATCCGGCTGACGTTGGCCTCCTTCTTTGCGCCCCGGTTCGGGCTGGCGGGCGTGTGGGGCTCCATGTGCTGTGAGCTCTGCATCCGCGGCCTGCTCTTCCTCTTCCGCCTTGCCCGCGGCAAGTGGCTGGAAAAAGGAGCCTTAACCTAAAAAAGACCCTCTCAGTCTCGCATTCGCTCGTCAGCTCCCCCAAAGGGGGAGCTTTGCTGCTGGCACAAAACCAGTGCAAAACCTCGCCCTTGGGGAGAGGTGGCATTGCGAAGCAATGACGGAGAGGGTCTTTCATTTTTTACTTTCTGCCGTGCAGGATGGGCGACAACGGCTTATAGATCACCATGCAAAGCACTGCATCCAGCAGGCCCTTGACCAGCGTGAAGGGCATGTTGAAGATGACGAGGCACTTGATGAGGCTGTCTGCCGAGGGCAGGATGGCCTGGTACATGCCGAGGATGGCTTCCAGCGGCATGTGATAGAACTGCACATAGGCCGGATAGGTGATGAAGTAGTTGGACGGCACACTGAACACCGCCATGGCCGCTGCACCGATCAGCGCACCGAGGATGGCCGTTTTGCGGCTTTTGTGGTGCTTGTAAATGCAGCCCGCCGTGACCGAGAAGACCGCACCCAGCATGAAGTTGCACAGCTCGCCGACACACGCGGTGCTGGTGCCCTTGATGACGATGTGGAGCAGGTTCTTCATGAAGCTGATGATGGCGCCGTACACCGGGCCCAGCGCAAATGCACCCAGCAGGGCGGGCAGGTCGGAGAAGTCCATCTTGACGAAGGACGGGATGAGCATCGGGATGGGGAACTCGATGAACATCAGGATGAAGGCCACCGCGCTGAGCATGGCGGCTACGGTCAAGTTGTGGGTCG
>OHRB01001162.1_pt1 | contig 10858 bp, 7 predicted proteins | sample 1578381 | NCBI WGS metagenome assembly OHRB01 (sample SAMEA3879566, study PRJEB24766) | human gut metagenome | biome: human-associated habitat; feature: feces | place: USA | collected 1985/1987
AGATAGAAGTGTAATGGGGTCTGGTACCAATGTGCAGCTCCTCGTTGTCCAGAAACGCATCCTTGTGATCGACTCTTCCGGCTTTCCGGATCTGGCCTGTCTGTGCCTTTTTCAGGCAGCCACATTCCCGGCAGCCCGACTCACTGATTATCGTAACACGTAACCTCTCTTTGTGAAACCCCGGAGTCAAAAGCAAAAAATCTCAAAACCAGTTGCTCTTGTTCTCCTGGTTTTGAGATTTTTTATGCTGTGTGTCTTTTATTTTTCACCCGCCATCGGCTGATGGTCTGCAATTTTCAGAAAAACAAATCCAAGTGCAAAGAAAACCGCCAGACATGCAACCGCTACGTTGATCGTTCCTCCCGCCAGCTTTACAACTGCAATGACTACAGATCCAAGGAAGGAAGCGCCCTTGGCAAAAATATCGTAGATGCCAAAATATTCTCCCGAATTCTCCGCCGGAATAATTTTGGAATAATACGACCGCGACAACGACTGAATTGATCCCTGAAAGCATCCCACTCCAAATGCCAGAATCGCAAAGTGCACCAGCGTCCGCAGTGTCAGCGCATAGAGGCAGATGACAAAATAGCCTGCGATGCAGATCAGAATCAGGGATACCGTATCTTTTTTCCGCGACAGTTTTGCAAAAAACAGAGATCCTCCAAAAGCGACAACCTGCGTGGCAAGCAGGAAAACAACCTGTCCGACCGTATTCAGGTTCAGATCGGTTCCGATGTTGATGCAGTTGTCAATGATCGTTCCGACCCCGTCAATATAGAGAAAGAATCCAATCAGAAAGAAAAATACTTTCCGGTCCGAAACTGCGATTTTTTTCAGGGTTCTGAATATTTTTCCAAATGTCTGACCGACGGTAACCGTTCTCATTTCCACGTAATTCTTCTGCCGATACTCCTTCAGCAACGGCAGCGTCACCACCAGCCACCAGAGAGCCGTCACGCCAAAACCGATCATCTTAGAGACAAAATCCGGCAGCACCCCGACCATATCCGGTCCCAACACGTAAGCAATCAGTGCTACAAGAAACGGAATGCAGGATCCCAGGTATCCCCACGCATAGCCATAGGAGGATACCTCATCCATACGTTCCTCCGTTGTCACATCATTCAGCATGGAATCGTAAATCGTCAGCGATGCATTATAGCAGACTCTTGTCACAATGTAAATGACCAGAAACAGTATCCAGCTCGTTGCAACGCCATTCAGCACACATCCTGTGATGCCAAGACCTGCCGTTGTGGTAAAAAAGATCTTTTTCTTATCCTTACGATCCGCCAGCACACCGCAGACAGGACCGATCAGTGCCACCACCACCGTAACAATGGAAATGGCAATCGAATAATACGCCGTCGCCTGATCCGAACTGATTTTTCCCGACCCTGTACCGATTGCCAGACTCTTAAACCAGATCGGAATCAGCGAACAGGCAAGCATAATAAATGCCGAATTTCCCACATCATATAAAACCCATGCAAACTCCTGCTCCGTCAGATTTCGAAACACTTTTGTCCGATGAAGAGCCCGAAACAGACCACTCATACTACAATCCCCACTTTCTTTTATTTTGTCATGCAGTATCAGTGTAGCATAGATTTCTTGATATTCAAAGTATTTTTTGTATGAAAACAGGCAAAATCATTTGCGAAACGCCAGTTTTCCCATCCTTCCATGATCCGCCGGAAATTTCACAGCAGATCATTTCGATTTCTCAGATTAATGCCGGTGTCTGCGCCAAAACGGAAAGAATCGCAATCACAGCAAAAATCACAGCAGCTGCCACTGCCGCAATCATAATTTTTCTTTTCATAGCATACCTGCTTTCTCTATCATGTTTGCAGAATATTTTGTTTTCGTAATCATATCTTTTTCCCTAAAGACATTGTACCCTATGCATAGGAATACATCAAACTTTTCCAGTCCAGGCCACTTCCAGACAGTTTGTCAAAGCGGATATTCGCAATCCGCTTCGCTACTTGCTCATAACCGAATAGCTGCTTCGCAGCTTATCAGGAGTGGCTTGTACCACTCCTGATACAAGCAAGTCCCAACCCACTGCTTCTATTGCGTGAAGCAATAAGCAGTGGGTTGGGACTTGCTTGATTCGGTTAAAATACATCCAGGTCTTTTCCGTTCACGACATATCCGTCATATCCTGCATCCCGGATTTCATCCAGTATCGCAGTATCGCGCCATGCCATCTCGGCGGCAAGGTTTTTGTGGTTATCCTGTACATTCATATGGTAAATCCGGTGATACGTAACGAGCAGTTTCGGATTTGCCTTTTTTGCAACACCGGCAAGATCCGTGCTTAACGTATGCACTTCCCGGTGGTATTTCTGCCATTTTGGTTCGCGGCAGGAGATTCCGGCGGCGTATTCCACTTCGTGCAGCAGGATATCACAGCCTTTCGATTTTTCTGCCACGAGATCCAGCGGAGCGGTATCGCCGGTGATGACGATTGTGCGGTCCGGTGTGGTGAATTTATAGCCGTAGCATTCCAGTGTTCCGTGGCTGACCGGAAAAGCCTCCACCGTAACCAGGTCATCCCGGTAGACAATGCCGGATTCAATTTCTGTTACCTCAACGCGGTAGCCGGATTCGTTTGCTTTTTCGAAACCGTGAATTCGGAAATCAATGTCGGTTTCATAGGCCTGTAAGATATGATCGGTCATGTGCTGTAAGCCCTTTGGCCCGAAAACTTTCAATGGAACCGGGCGCTCCAGCACCCACGGAGTAAAAATCAGATCCGGGTATCCTGCGGTATGGTCTGTGTGAAGGTGCGTACAGAAGGCAACGGTCAGAAGATCCGGCCGCAGGGCATCCACGCCGTTAAAATAGGCGGCTGAGGCCTGGCGGACAACGCCAGGGCCAAAATCTACCAGATAAGCACGGTCACCGACCACGACAGCGGAGGAAGGTCCGTTGGCATTCGGACACGCATTTGGTGTGCCGGTTCCGAGAAGAACAAGTTTTGTCTGCATTCTTTCTCTTTTCCTTTTCTTTTTTTGTTTCTGTTTCTGTTTATGATTTTCTGTTACGATTTCTGCTTTTGCCTTATTTCTCTTCTTTTGATTCATTGTTTTTGGTTTCCGGAAGATGCTTAATGGAAATTCCGGTAAATCCATAGAAAATACTGAAAACCGGGGTCAGGTAAAGCAGGAATAAGTATGGGAAAAATGCCGACCATGCAACACCAAGTGTGCCGGCCATGTATACGCCGTAGCCATGCCATGGAATCATAGGACCAGCCATAGTTCCGGAGTCTTCGAGGCAGCGGGAAAGAATTTCCGGTGCAACCTTGCGCTCTTGAAAGACAGGTGCCATCAGACGGCCGGTCAGAACGTGTGCCATCGGCTGGGAGCAGCTGATGAGGCTGGTCACGTAACCGACAATCATCGTTGCCAGGATCATACTTCCATCGCTGTTGATTCTCTTTACAATCGCCTGAAGAATGTGATCCAGTACACCAAGTTTTTCCAGCATGCCGCCCATGCCGACAGCAAAGCAGATAATGGCTACGTACTGGAGCATGCTTCCCATGCCGCCGCGGTTTAAGATGGATTGTAATACCGGTTCTTCGATTGCGGTTGTGTAACCGTTGTAAGCTGTGCGGATGATGCCCTGCAGAGTATCGTGCTGCACAAAATAGGAAACAAATCCGGCAGCGAAGCTGGAAAGACCAAGTGCAGAGATCGCATTTACTTTGCAGAGGAGCAATACAATAATCAGGATGGCAGGGATCATGGTAATCCATCCGAGCTGGAATTCACCGTTTAAAGCATCGATGTAAACGGTAATGCTTCCCTCGGTATAGCTTCCGCTGGTCTGCTGGAAACCGAGAATAGTAAAAAGAATTAAGGTTATCACATATGTTGGAAGGGTGGTCCAGAGCATCGAGCGGATATGATCACCAAGTTTGGCATCTGCAACGGCCGGAGCAAGGTTTGTGGTATCGGAAAGAGGACTTAATTTGTCACCGAACATGGCACCGCAGATGACAGCACCGGCTACCATGCCAGGATGGATACCCATGGCGTTTCCGATCGCCATCATGGCAACACCTGCGCTTCCGACGGAACCATAGGAAGTACCGGTTACAATACTCAAAATGGAGCAGAACAGCAACGTCAGAGGCAGCAGCCAGGACGGGTTAATCATTTTTAAGCCCCAGGAAATGATGGTGGCAATGGTGCCACTCTGCAGCCAGGTGCCGATCATGACACCGATGGCCATCAGAAGGCAGAGCGTCGGGACGACCATACGGATGGCATCGTATGCGCCGGCAACAATGTTGGCGTAAGAAATACCGAAAATCTTACAAAACAGATAGATAAAAATCCAGCTTGCAAACAGGCCGATCATAGGACCGCCGGTTTTCAGGCGGATACAGACTGCGACGGATACGATGATCAGCAGCAGCAAAAGCAGTGACTGTGGCAGATTGAGTTTTTTTTCTTTCGTTCCACTCATAAAAAAATCCCCCATTCATAGGTAAAATGATTTGCCCATTCAACGCGTTAAAGTAGAAAAGACATGTAATATATTATAATGGTGAAATGCAGAAAAAGCAAGGGAAATTCTCTTGATTTTTTGTTCTATGGTTGCTATAATAAGCGTGAGTGTGGGGCGGAGGATAAACTTCGGCCCTTTTGCAGCTAACTGTAAACGGAATCAACAAGATAAAGAGGTTAAATCAATGACAAGAATAGACATTATTTCAGGTTTCCTGGGCGCAGGAAAAACAACCCTGATCAAAAAACTCCTCGGAGACGCGCTGAAAGGACAGCAGGTTGTCCTGATCGAGAACGAATTCGGTGAAATCGGAATCGACGGAGGCTTCTTAAAAGATGCCGGTATCGAAATCCGTGAAATGAACTCCGGCTGCATCTGCTGCTCTCTTGTGGGAGACTTCGGCGCAGCATTAAAAGATGTTATCACCAAATATCACCCGGACCGCATCATCATCGAGCCGTCCGGCGTAGGTAAACTCTCCGACGTCATCAAGGCTGTAGACGGTGTAGAAAAAGAAGCAGGCGTAGCCCTGAATTCCGCAACAACCGTAGTCGACGTTATGAAATGCAAAATGTATCTCAGAAACTTCGGCGAATTTTTCGAGAATCAGGTAAAGAGCGCAGGAACCATCATCCTGAGCCGTACCGATAAAGCCGATACGGAAAAAGTAGAGGCAGCAGTAAAGATGCTCCGCGAACTGAATCCGGAAGCACACATTATTACCACACCGGTTGAAGTACTGGGTGGTAAGAAAGTACTCGATACGATGGAAGGTGCCATCATCAACCTTGCGCAGGTAGAAGAGGAAGAGCATCATCACCATCATCATGACCACGACGAGTGCTGCTGCGGCCATGACCACGATGAGGAGCATGAGCACCATCATCACGATCATGATGAGGATGAACATGAACATCATCACCACGACCATGACGGCGAGTGCTGCTGCGGCCACGATCACGACGAGGAGCATGAGCATCATCACCACGACCATGATGACGAGTGCTGTTGCGGCCATGATCACGAGCATGAGCATCATCATCACCACGATGACGAGTGCGGCTGTGGTCATGAGCATCATCACCATCATCACGCAGACGAAGTTTTCACAAGCTGGGGTCAGGAGACTGTGAAGACCTTCACCAAAGAGCAGATCGAAGGCATCTTAAAGAAACTTTCCGAGGATACCGCTTATGGTATGGTTCTTCGTGCCAAAGGTATGGTAGCAGGCGCCGATGGACAGTGGATCTATTTCGATATGGTTCCGGAAGAGTACGAAGTACGTGACGGAGCACCGGAATTCACCGGAAGAATCTGTGTCATCGGTTCCAAATTAGCAGAAGATAAGCTGGCAGAGCTGTTCGGACTGTAAAAATACAAAGTAGCTGCGAAAATTACGGTCCGCAGGGTACCTGTGAACTGTAGTGAAGCTGCCGCATCAGAAACAAAATCCGATGTGGCAGCTTTTTTCTTGATTTAGAGACAAAGCAAAAGGTACGCCCGGAATCTCAGCCGCAAAAGCAAGTGCAGAAAGATTCCGGGAGTACGTCAAAGACAACGGAGGTACAAAATGTACGAAGAAGACGAAGTAGAAATTCCGATTTATCTCATAACAGGATTTCTGGAGAGTGGAAAAACCTCTTTTATCAATTTTACCGTAGCACAGGACTATTTCCAGATCGACGGACCGACCCTTCTGATCACAACCGAAGAAGGTGAAGTAGAGTACGACGAAAAAGAACTGCTCAAACACAATACAGTACTGGAAATCGTAGAAGGACCGGAGCAGTTTACTTTAGATTACCTGAAAAAACTGAACCGCAAATACCGCCCGGAACGTATTATTCTGGAATACAATCCGCTCTGGAGTGTAAAAAAACTCGAAGAAATGGAACTGCCGCGCGGTTGGGGCATCGTACAGGAGATCGTGACCGTCGACGCAAGCTGCTTCCAGATCTATATGCAGAACATGAAATCCGTCTTCATGGAGATGGCAAAAAATGCGGATATGGTCATGTTCAACCGCTGCCGTCCGGAAGATCCGCTTCCATCCTTCCGCCGCAGCATCAAAGTAGTCAACCAGGCGTGCGACGTTCTGTTTGAGAATGAAGAAGGCGAAATTGACAACATTTTTGAGGATCAGATGCCGTTTGATACCGATGCCGATGTGATCGAGATCGACGATGCCGATTACGGAATCTGGTATGTCGATATGGGCGACAACCCGGAGCGTTACGAGGGCAAGACTGTTCATTTCCGCGGTATGGTATTAAAGAGCAAGGATGTCGGAGCCGATTTCTTTGTTCCGGGTCGTATGGCAATGACCTGCTGTGCAGATGATACTTCTTTTATCGGCTATGTCTGCAAATGCGCAAGCGCCAAATCTCTCGTAATGGGTTCCTGGGTTGACGTGACTGCAACGGTAAAATGGGGCTATATGAAGGTTTACGATGGCGAAGGCCCGGTTCTGTATGCAAAAGAAATCAAACCGGCCAAAAAGCCGGAGAGCGAGCTGGTATACTTTAACTAAACATTGCCGAAGCATTTCAGCGAATAAAAGAGCAGGAAAAAGGCTGCTCTTTTGTTCGTGTTCTTTCTTTATGACAGATGGAAAAACAATATATCATTTTTCGGTGCGGCGAAGCAGCTATTCGGTTATGCGCAAGTAGCGAAGTGGATGGAGAATATCCGTTTTGACCGTGACGTGAACAAAAACTGCGCCGGAAAATGGTCTGATGACAGGAGAATTTATGTATATTATAGTAGGTCTGGGAAATCCAACGCGCCAGTACGAAGGGACGAAGCACAATGTCGGATTTGATACCATCGATTATCTGATCAATGAATATCAGATCCCTTCCTCCGGTACAGGCCACAAGGCTCTGTTCGGAAAAGGCATGATCGCAGGTCAGAAGGTTATCGTTGCAAAGCCGATGACGTATATGAATCTGAGCGGTGAGTCTGTGCGGGAGCTGGTGAACTATTACAAAGTGGATCCGGAGAGCGAGCTGATCGTGGTTTACGATGATATCAGCCTGGCGCCGGGACAGATCCGTATCCGCAAAAAAGGAAGCGCGGGCGGCCACAATGGCATCAAAAACATCATCGCCAATCTCGGTACCGACCGTTTTATGCGTGTGAAAGTCGGTGTCGGTGAGAAACCGAAAAACTGGGATCTGGCGGACTACGTGTTAAGTCCGTTTACGAAAGACGAACGTCCCCTTGTAAATCTGGCGATCGAGCATGCGGCAAAAGCAATCGAGCAGATGCTGAACGGGGATGTGGACGCAGCTATGAATGAGTATAACCGCAAATCTGCAAACCCGGCAGAGTAAGGAAAATGAAAGCGTTATTAGAACCGATCAAAGAAATTGCCCGTTTTGACGAGCTGTTCCGTGATCTGAAAAAAGGAACCGCAGGTGTGACGGTGATCTCGGGCTGTCTGGAAAGCCAGAAAGCCCACATGATCGCAGGCCTCTCCGAGGATGCCCCGGTGCGGCTTCTGATCGCGGAAAATGAATTAAAAGCAAAAGAATTATATGAGGATTACCGGCTGTACGATGCGGAGACGCTGTATTATCCGGCGAAGGACCTGATTTTCTATCAGGCAGACATTCACGGAAATCTGCTGATCCGGCAGCGGCTTCAGGTGATCCAGGCACTTCTTGAGCGGAAGGAAGTTACCATCATCACCAGTGTAGGGGGATGTATGGACTTTCTTCTGCCTCTTGGCGTGTTCGAAAAACATTGCATCCATCTGCGCAATGACAGCGAACTCGATCTGGATAAAATAAGAAAAGAGCTGGTGCGGCTCGGCTATGAGAGTACCTTTCAGGTGGAGTCGACCGGCCAGTTTTCCGTCCGCGGCGGCATTCTCGATATTTATCCGCTGACGGAACAGAACCCGATCCGGATTGAGCTCTGGGGCGATGAGATAGATTCCATCCGAAGCTTCGATGCGGAGAGCCAGCGGTCGATTGAAAACCTCGAGGAAATCACAATCTATCCGGCATCGGAGCTGATTTTAACAGAGAATACGATTGCGCGCGGTGTGAAAGCGATTAAAAAAGAGGCAAAAGCGCAGAGCACAAAGTTCCGCGACAAGATGATGACGGAGGAAGCGGCGCGTATCCGCCATGCGGCAGAGGAAATCTGCGATCAGATCGGCGAGGGCGAAATTCTGCAGGGAGCGGAGCAGTATCTTCATTATTTTTATCCGGAGACCGTCTCGTTTCTTGAGTATCTGCCGGAGAACAGCCGCATTTTCCTAGATGAGCCGAACCGCATCATCGAGTGTGCCGATGCGCTGGAAGCAGAATTTCAGGAGAGCGTGAGCCACCGTCTCGAAAAGGGATACCTCCTGCCGGGACAGGCGAAGCTGATGTGCAGTACGGCGGAGCTTGTGGCAAAACTGAACCGCCGCGGCTGTGTTGCCGTGTCGCTGATGGAGCCGCAGAAGGGCGAGTGGAATATCCGTGACGAGTTCAGTGTGACGGTGAAATCGGTCAATTCGTATAACAATCAGTTCCCGCTTCTGGTAAAAGATCTGAAATCCTGGAAAAAAGCGGGTTACCGTATTGTACTGGCGAGTCCGTCGCGGACGAGGGCGCAGCATCTGGCGGAGGACCTGCAGAATGAGGAGATTCCGGCCTTCTACAGCGAGAATGAGGAGCGTGTTCTGAAACCGGGCGAGGTCATGCTGATCCACGGCGCGGCCCGCAGAGGCTTTGAATATCCGATGCAGAAATTTGTGCTGATCACAGAGACGGATATTTTTGGAAAAGAGAAGAAGAAAAACCGGAAGAAATCGGAGTATTCCGGTCAGAAAATCCAGAATTTTGCGGATCTATCGATCGGTGACTATGTCGTGCACGAGAGCCACGGTCTTGGCATTTACCGCGGTATCGAAAAAATTGAGATGGACCGCGTAACGCGTGATTACATGAAAATCGAGTATGCGGGCGGATCGAACCTCTATGTGCTGGCCACCCAGCTCGATACGCTGCAGAAGTATGCGTCCGGCGAAGCTGCAAAGGTGCCGAAGCTGAATAAAATCGGCGGTCAGGAATGGAATAAGACGAAAACACGGGTTCGCCATGCGGTAAAAAATATCGCACAGGATCTCGTGAAGCTGTATGCCGAGCGGCAGGCGTCATCCGGCTATCAGTTCGGAAAGGATACGATCTGGCAGAAGGAATTTGAGGAACTGTTTCCGTTTGAGGAGACGGACGATCAGCTTGCGGCGATCGAGGCGACAAAGGCGGACATGGAGAGCAAAAAGATCATGGACCGCCTGATCTGCGGCGATGTCGGATACGGCAAAACCGAGGTTGCAATCCGTGCAGCGTTCAAGGCAGTACAGGAGAGCAAACAGGTCGTCTACCTCGTTCCGACCACCATTCTGGCACAGCAGCATTACAATACGTTCGTTGAGCGCATGAAGGACTTTCCGGTGCGCGTTGATCTTCTGTGCCGGTTCCGCACGCCGGCAGAGCAGAAAAAAACGCTGGAGGATCTGAAAAAAGGACTCGTGGATATTGTCATCGGAACACACCGCGTTCTGTCGAAGGACGTAAAGTTCAAAGATCTTGGCCTTCTGATTGTCGATGAGGAGCAGCGGTTCGGCGTGACGCATAAAGAAAAAATCAAACAGCTGCAAAAAAATGTGGATGTTCTGACACTGACGGCGACGCCGATTCCGCGTACTTTACATTTGGCGCTTGTCAACGGACGCGATATGAGTGTGATCGAATCACCGCCGGAGGAACGGCTGCCGGTAGAAACTTATGTGGCCGAATATAATCCTGGAATGATCAAAGAAGCGCTGGAACGTGAAATGCGCCGCGGCGGCAGGATTTATTATGTGCATAACAGGGTTCTTGGTCTCGAAAATATTGCTGCCGATCTGCGCAGTCTGGTGCCGGGGATCAATATCAGGATCGCTCACGGTCAGATGTCAGAGGATATGCTGGAAGATGCAATGATTGCTTTTTATGAAGGCAGCTGTGATGTGCTGCTGTCGACTTCGATCATCGAAAATGGTTTGGATGTGCCCTTGGCCAATACTATTATTATCGACGGAGCCGAAAATTTTGGTTTATCGCAGCTGTATCAGATGCGCGGCCGGGTAGGGCGCTCCTCTCGTCTGGCTTATGCCTATTTCGTTTATAAACGTAATCGTGCTTTGAGCGAGGTCGCAGAAAAACGTTTGCAGGCGATTCGTGATTTTACAGAGCTGGGCGCCGGGTTTAAGATCGCGATGCGTGATCTAGAGATCCGTGGTGCCGGTAATCTGCTGGGGGCGCAGCAGCATGGACATATTGCA
>OHRB01001165.1_pt1 | contig 10828 bp, 7 predicted proteins | sample 1578381 | NCBI WGS metagenome assembly OHRB01 (sample SAMEA3879566, study PRJEB24766) | human gut metagenome | biome: human-associated habitat; feature: feces | place: USA | collected 1985/1987
AACACTTGTTAATATTTAATTCGTACTTATACTTTTTTTCCTGTTTTGTTCTTTCTACTTTTTACTATTTCCCTTCCGCTATCCTGTCCAGTTCCATACGGAGCCCGAAGAACTTGGGAATGAGGTCCGACAGTTCCGGATCCAGGGGAATACGCAGGACAAGATTGGGATTCATGCGGCAGGCCGCAAGCATATGTTCCACTGCTAAGTAATCATCGCCCTGCCGGGCGCTTACCACAGCATGCAGGTATTCCTTGCGGGAATCTACGGGTAACTGGTCTAAAAGAGCGGAAGCCTCTTTATGATAACCGAGCTGTGTCAGGCAAAGGGCGGTGTTATAGTCAGGCCGTTTTTCCAATATCGGCAAGGCTTGCCGGTATTGTCGCTCTGAAAGGAGCCGCAAGGCTTCGGCATACTCTTCTCCCTGCGGAGTATATACGGGACCGCTTGCCGCAAGAGAGTCTGTCTCCGCAGAAGCTATGACATATTGGTCCAGAGCGGAACGGTCAACCAGGTCGCTAAGCGAGGCCACAATGAAGAGCAGCGTGTCCGAGGCGGCAGGCCGCCATGTGCTGCGGTCGGTGGCTTCCACGATAGACTCTAGCCGCACACGGAGCTTTTTCATTCCATCGGTGACGGGCAGAGAATATACATAGTTGTAGATATAATCATGTCCGGAAACTGAATCCGAATTCTGGCGGACCATCACGGAGTCGATATAGGGGAAGGGAATCATACGCCGGCGGATTTCATCACGGTTACGGTCATTCATCTCATTTTCGGCAATCCGGTCGTAGAAATAACGGTGGCGGGAGATGTCCATCGAATCGGTGGCGGTGAGGACATAGTTGTGTATGTTGGACAGGCTGCGCCCCCCCGTTATAAAGGTCACGGAATTTCGAAGGTACACGATCGGCGGTAAGCTCGCGTTCCAGCCGGTACATCGGCCAAAAGGAGGCCGTACGATGATATTTACGGTCATAGGAGGCCCACAACCCGAGCGTGTCACGACCAGCCACATAGCGCCGTACGCTTTCTTCGATCCGCTTGCGTTCCAGGCGGTGACGGAGTGTCGCACGGTTGGCCTGCGTACGCGTGTTCCAGAAATTCTGGCGTTCAAGGGCAAGGCGTTTCCACTTCTCGTAGGCAAGCTGACGGTCGCGCTCCTTGCCGTAAAGTTCATAGAAGAACCTCTGCCGGCAGGCGATATCCTTATTGATGCCTTTACGGTCAAGATACACACTATCATAAGCCGAAGGATCGACAATTCCATTAAGAAACAGCCTGTACGCCTTATAGTCCGCTTCCTGCATGCGGGTAAAGGAAGAACCGGAAAGCACAACAGGTGGTAGCGGGAAGCCTGAACTGTCAGAGGTGCAGAGCATCGGGGTGAGTGTGACACGCCAGCAACTGTCAATCAGGAGGGAAGGGACATGGATATTGAATTCCAAACGCACGGAACCTTCCCGCATGGTGACCTGCTTGACGACCGTGCGTGCAGCGACGATGTCAACACCGCCCAGGTGTATGGTTTTCCATACGTCATCCGTACTGTCGGAGACCTCTTCGAACTCACCGGGAAGAGTGTCCGAAGAAGTGGTGAACCCCACCTGTTCGGCAAGCACTCCGGAAGGTGCGCTCTCCTCGTGGGGAAGAAAAATATTAGGACGGCCGGACTGCATAAACAGCCGCATAGTCCGCGGTTCGCGGGAAGTGGAACAGGACACGGCCAGTAACACTCCCGCGCAGAAAGCGGCGGCCGTTATGTGGGATTTGAGATACTTATTCATCATTCAACTTTTTATATCTTGTTTCAACAGATAAGATGGTTTCAGAAAAGATAAACCAGATTAACGGCGGTACGTGTGGGTGTCACATAGACACCGGAGCCCTTGCCGGTACGCTTACCGCAGTTCACGCAACGGTAACGTTCCCAGTCGGCCCAGACAACACCGAGACCCAGTTCGAACTCCAGATTCCAGCGACGCGAAAGGGGGCGCACCAGCCCCGCAGAAAGCCCGCCGCCGAAAGCTGTGCCTTCGTAACGGTAGCGATGTCCGAACAGACCACCCGCATTATATATGGAGAACACACCGTGGAGCCCGATAAAACAACCCCTTCCGTAAGTTTCGCGCATCCAATAACGCACACCAGGCTGGACTGTGAAGTTTTTAAGCTTGCCGTCATCCCAAAGACGGAAAGGATTGTACTGTACGGGAAGATGGGCGGACCAATGCGTGGAAAAAGCCATGGAACCCTCCACATTCAGATTCCCCGTACCTAAACCCACCAGATTGGTTCTGACAGAATAAAACTGCGCGGAAACCTTGTCTGAATACACAAGGCAGGCCAAGACACAGGCAAAACATAAAAAGTACTTTTTTCTATTCAAATTCATAATTCAAACTAGGATAACTCAAACTTTAAGTGGATAAACAAAACATGCACCCAAAGTAAACGGATGAAAAGCTGTGTCATCATAATAAGACTGTTCTTATTCTACGTGCAACCTGTAAAAATGAAGTATTTTAATGAACAAGAAACAGTTTTATATTATCACATCTGTTTTGTTTTTCCTGGTTGCAAAAGTAATAACACATAAATCACGAGTTACAAAATGAAACCACAAATCTAACGTCCGCATTGCATAAAACATTATAATACAGAAACATAAAGACTTCGTTCTTCTTATTTTTCTAACACGACGCTAACAGATGATTTACAACCTTAAAAAATATAGGGCAATCAATAAGTTTCTGACAATTGACTGGAATAGTAACAGATATTATAATGAAAGCATCTTCATACTTTCCGGACATACCTCCCAGGAGAATTAAACCTGTTATGGCTTACCTCCATGACAAAACCATTCTACAATTACATCATTCCGGTATTATGGCAAAAACAATCTGAACATATTCTAGATTTAATTACCGGATGATGCATTAGTCATTGGAACCTAGTATAAAGTTGAAATACCTATCCCAGAAGGCTTAAGAATAATTCTTTATTAGCTGTTTCCGTAGATTTAATACGTGATTTGAGCCGTGACTTGCGAGCGTATACATTAGCCACCGTATCCTTCATGAATAAGCTAATTACTTGCGGTGAAAATCCTACAAAAATATAGCATAATAACCTGGTGTCGGAAGCTTTCATAGTTGGAAAATCTTCCTTGAGCTTGTACATGGCATTGTCATGACAAGTGTTTACGATTTTTTCCAATTCTTGCAGTATTTCATTGCTTTCTGCAAAATCTGTAATTATCTGCTTTACTTCATTAAATATGACTGACTGTTGCGATGTTGTATTTTCACGTTCATAGTAGGTCTTTCCAAGTTTATCGACAATGTCAAAGCGTGAAGCAGCCAATCCTCTTAAATAACTTTCCGTAGTCTGCTGTTTTTTCACGCGTTCAGTAAGAGCCTTGTACTCGGAATTGGCTTTCTCTGTCAATAACAAATAATGGTTGGTACGATCACGTTGCATGCGTAAACGTTGGCGGACGATATACCAGGCAATTCCAATAATAAAAAAGGTAGCGGCTGCTATAGCTATTTCCCAGACAGTCCGGTTTTTCATTCTGTATTGGGCGAATTTTGTTCGCTCTTTAAAATAGTCCCGCTCGACCATACCGGCGGAGAATTGCATGTTTGAGCGCATTATTGAATCGTTCAAGTAGATATAGCGATGTACATTGTCCGTTGCTTTTTCAAAATTTTTAGCCTGCACTTCGATATGGTATGCAGTGTATTGTAGTTCTGCCATGTCGCAAATATCAGTAGTGTGCGCCTTTGCAAGCTCCAGATAATACCGTGCACTGTCTATATGATTCTTCAAAAGACTTACATCTGTCAATGTGTGATATCCATATACCGTATCCTGTCGGGCGGAAAGTTCGATTCGCTGTAACAGGTCATTGGATATATGCCGTTTGGATATCACATATAGTGATGCAAGATTAGTAAGGCTGACTTCTATCAGATTACTGTTATTATGTTCATCGGCCAAGTCAAGAGCCGCCGAATACAGCCTTATTGCTTTTTCTATATCTTTTGAGTGAAAAGTAGCGGCTGCCATGTCAAGGGTTGCCTTTGTCTCCTCCTGGATATCACCCGATTGGCGGAAATTATTTCTGGCTTCGTGGAAATAATGATATGCCCGGCTGTAGTTCATTTGTTTATAATATACTTCACCGATCTGTCTGTATAAAAGCCCTTTGTAATAAGATTCATCGGTATCTGTCAGTTTCTTTTCTATTTTGAGAAAAAGACGTAATGCTCCCGGTTTATCACCTGTGCGTAATTTAATTCTTCCCCAATAATATAGAGTTTTACACTGGTGACGTAAATCTTTGGGGTAATGTTTATAATATTGCCAAGCCTGGCGGATCAATGAATCGTCAGTAACTTTCATTTGTTTTTTTTCCAAAGCTTCGGAATAGAGCAATGCATATCTGGCCTGTTCAGCCCGGTTGCCTTCTGGTTTGAGTTTTTGTAGTATTGCTAATGCACTATCCGGGTTGTTCTGCATTAGCTTTTCAGCCTCACTAAGGCGAGGGGTCTGTTCCCTGTTATAACAACCTGTAAAATAGAGAATAGCTGATAGTCCAATTATAATTTTATATTTCATATTGCGAATATTAGGAGTAACAAACACATTTCGATGCGGAAAGCTTTTATTAGAAGAAATATAATTATTATTACATTCTTTGTATCTCAACAGAAACCATAAATACTTTTTTTGCATGATTCCCTGCATGATAGTTCTCAATTCCTATATATACCATTTCCAAAAACAGACAATAACCAAAAAGTTATAAAATATGCAGGCTTGGGAGTTTAGTATTCTTCATCTTATTATCAACTTTAATTATGCGCTGCTTTATACCATAATGTATTTTCTTTCAGCACAGTCATAGGATTGTCACTCGGATCGGATGTTGTTATACCGGAAAATGTATTGATAGGAATAATACCTTTGGCCATAGTGTAGAAATTTTTTGTATGGGTTTTATATGGAACAAGATGATTTAGCTGCTCTCTAAATTGGTTTAATAATATAGGATCGTTACAGAGTGAGGTTATATAATCTGCAAAATCATAAAATATTACAGGAGTATAACCATCTAAACGTTGGATTGTTCCCCTCAGGGATTTGTCAAAAGAATATTTACTATTGATACTTTTTATGATGGCTGCCATATTCTCCAGTTCTGAACAGTCCGTTACTGCTAATGTCCCACAAGGCATTATTTCATAGGTTGAATAAAAATTGTAAAATTCTTCACATCCCGATTGATAATCGGGATTCCCCAGTAAATATTCCCCAATAGCGGCATAAGGCATTCCGTATGCCATCATCTCACTGGTAGAACCAATCAAATATTTTGTAACATCCTTTAATTCATAGGCAACCTCTATAGATGACATATAACAGTCATCAAATAGAATATATTCCATTTTCATGCCTGCATTAGCAATACCGGAGGCTAGAGATTTTATATCTGTTTGGTATTCGGCGGTCAGTCCTCCAAAATAACGTGTCAATGGAACACCCTGATATTCCCAATGCATTTTCATGTGAGGTGCGGAACGCACTTTCATCTCATAAACAGGAAGCCATCCCATACCGTGACATCCTATAATCATGGTATAAACAGAAGCCGGAGCAAATGCCTTTACATCATTTAAAATTGCTGTTATCCCATCGATTGTCGTAAAAGGCGGAGACTTATATTTTTTAAGTATTTCACGTTTACATCTCCCGTGAGAAGACACAATTTCAAACATCATGGCCTCCGTACTACCGGTAGAAATAAAAACAATTACTTTCTCATTGTTCAGCCCTATTTTCGTTATACATTTTTCCAGGTCAGATATGTTATTATAAAAATAGTTCGTCAAATTTGAGGACCATGGCAAATACATGAATAATGTTTTCCGGTTGGCTTCTATCTTTTGATTTTCCTCCTTCTCGCATGAAGAAAAAAGTAAAATTCCTCCCAATAAAAAGATAATGCTAACCTTTACGTAGATTTTTTTCGTTGTTTTCATCCTGCAAATTGTCCAATAACTCATTATTACTTTTTTATTATAGCCTTCCATTGTAAAATCTCTATTTTATCTTAAATGTGAATTGTAAATAACCATTTCCTGATATTCATAGAATCAAATCCTCTTATAATCTTACAATATTATGACTCATTATCTCACAATATATTGAATATTCTAATAAACAGCATGAATTTAATCGTTTATAACACGAGATGATTTTCTTTTCAATGCCCTATGGCAGTTCTCATTGGAGGCACTGCCGAATGGCACTTGTTTCCGTTTCATTCTTGCAAAAAAAGATGAAACGGTTTAACAGGAACAACTGCCTGTTGAAACAATACCGGCACCAATGTCACAACAGGCAGTTTTATGGTTACTTATGGCAGTCCAAACCGATTTTCAAAGCCAAATCGCTCCGGCTTCCACATCCCCTGACTTATAAGTGTAAATTATAAACTCTTCAAGCGCTTCTTTCCATGTAAGATTGAAGGTTCCCATAATTGAATGTATGGCACGATTACTTTTTTCATCAAGCCCGTCTTCTTCCACCCCTTCGGGGTTCGTGTCTTCGTCTACCCCCACAGTCTCTTCACGGCTCCAGAACACCACTACCGGAATGTTTAGGTTGATATCCCATGTACCACGCTGGATCAATATTCCGGAAGGTTTATAGAACGGATCAAAAGTACCTGTTTCCGGATTGCCCTTGGATTTGTAGCCGTGATAAAGACGAATTTTCAGGTCGAATTCCTTACGGTCTTTCAAAAAACGGATAACTCCTTTCAAACCTATCGGGTTACTGTCTCCTGTTATTTCAGCTTCCTTGCTATGTTTGGTCTTGTCCCAGGGGGTAGTGTCCACATAAAGATAATCCACCAATTTCTGCGGTTCATTGTCATCGGCTTCCGGCTGACCGTCAAATGTGGGTTTTACATTTTCAGGCGTGAAGAAATGTTGATGAATATTATCCTGCCCGTTTTCTATAAACTGGCTGTTCATCAAATCTCCTTTGGCGTTATAGTAATAGATGAACATCAAATAAACGGGAGCCGGGGTGTATTTCCCATAAGTATAGTAGTCTCCATTTTTCTGCACGTAGAACTTGCTTTGACTGCCTTCGGCAAGCCTCCAACCCTTGCCGGCTTTCAGCTCATAAGTTATTTCCTGAATACGTTTCATGTGCTTGGCCGGAGATTCCGGATTCTGGTGAGGTCCACCGACTTTCTGTATTTCATTCCAGTCTGCATGCAGGTGACATTCCACAAGACGGATAGTCATTTTGGAAGGATCTTCATGCAATTTATTATCTGTCTCATTTTCAGGAATTACAGGATCTTTACTGCATGAATTGAACAACAACGAAAGAGCTGTTCCTATCAGGAACATCAATGCGATTTTACATACAATTGTTTTCATTTTTTATTTATTTGGTTAATAATAATTGTTATAAATCAAAAACTCCAGTTCACTACACAACGTACATCAGATCCCATGTCATGTGCATAGTAGCGTGAACGGTTAGTGTATTCTTTATATTCTTTGTTCAAGATATTGTCTGCCGCTATCATGAATTGTAGTTTGTATCCGTATTTTACAGGACACTCAAAGCTAGCAGCGAACCCCAAGAGGTGGTATGCCGGAGGGGTATAGGGAATAAGATCCGTATTCGAGTCAAACCGGGTCTGTTTTGCCACGAATCGATGTCTGATACTCAAACGTAATTTGGAATGCGATTTGGTTTCGTGAAGCCATGAGAGGTCATGGCTGAAACGGGAAGAGGGGATATAAGGAAGGTAATTTCCTGTCGTCTGTTCATTTGCCCGTATAAAAGAAGCAATCAGGTGATAATCCCATGAATTTATGGGCATGAAGTGAAAGTCAAAATCCATTCCGCGAAAGAAAGCCGGGGTCTGTTTGTATTGGAATACAGGGTATACCCCCGAAATAACAGTGATGGTTTCTTTCTTCGGTTCATCATAGATATAGCCGCTTATCCATTGCAGGTAACCGTCCATTCGGGCACTGAATACCTTATTGCTGTAACTGATGGAAGATATCCATTTATAGCTCCTTTCGGAGTGCATGGTAGAATCTCCTTTGACAAACATTCCGGATCCGAGTTCATTTCCGTTGCTATATAATTCATACACGTGAGGAGCTCTCCAGGCCAGCCCGAAATTAGTGGTGAGCTTCCATTGGTCAGAGAAATGATGATGACCTCCCAGACTGTATGATACGTTATTGAACTTTCTTGTTCCTCCATAGAGACTTCCTGTCCAGTCATAACCACTGGCACGGGTTTCCTGTCCGTCAAAACGAATACCTGCTTCAATTCCTCCTTTACTGTAATTATACTTCCCGATACCATATATTCCCATCTGTGTCTCCGTATAGTTGGGAATAACGGGAACAATACCTGTTCCTGCCTGACTGTGATTATCAATGAACATAATTTGTCCCCCAACCTCTGTTTGCCATGAATTATAATTCAATTTCCAGCAGAGAGAGTTTTGTAATGAGTTTAAGTGCAGGGAAACAGCTGGAATGTCGGAACCCAGACGCCGGATGCGGTTTTCCTGTCGGTCGTCCTTCTGCCAGGAACTTTGCCAGTAAAGATTTCCTGCGTTCCGCATACTGAACTTCATTTTACCAATGGCTGTCTGATGGGTAACTTTTTGATATGGGTATGCGATACTTCGCGTGAAAGGATCTGTGTACAAGGGACGTCCCAATCGGATACGTTCTGCCAGCAGATCTTCACTTCCCATCTGGGCACTGAACATTACTCCCGTCCGGTTGTAAAAGTGACTGTAGAATCCTTCTATTCTTAAACGTCCACGGTCATAGCCGAGTAAAGCGGAGGTATGATGTTCTCTGGCTCCAGTGTTATTTAGAAGATAGTTTGCGGTGGAACGGTCTCCGGAATTTGAATATGTCCCCTGTACTCGCCAGGCAAGGTCACGGAGAAAAGGGAAAGTGCCTTCCAACTGTCCGGTCAGCACATAACGGTGACCATTACTTCCATAAAGTATGGAAGTCTTTCCTTTCAAGGCCTTCTTCCGGAAGGGTAAGGGAGCCTGTTCCATGACAATAATTCCTCCCAAAGCTTCTGAACCATATCGTACCGCGTCAGAACCTTTTATCACCCGAATGGAAGCGTTTCCGTTCATATCCACTTCAGGAGCATGATCAACTCCCCATTGTTGGCCTGTCTGGCGGGAACCATTGTTTATGATTAATATCCGGTTGCCATACATTCCTTGGATGACAGGTTTGGCAACTGTCGTCCCCGTACTGATGGAACTTACGCCACTGACCTGTTCAAGCAGAGAGGTGAGAGAAGTTCCCAATGCGCGATTGATTGCGAAGGAAGTAAGGTTGTTGCTTACCGTATTCCGAGTCACTCCGGAGCACTCACCGGTAATAATGACTTCTTCCAGAATTTTTATCTCCGGATAAAGATATACTGTTTGAATATTCACCTTTTTGAATGCCTCACTCAAATATATATATTGAGATTTGTAGCCCAAACTCTGTACAAGAACTGTATCCTTGGAATTTGTCTTCCAAGGGATAATGATTCTTCCTCCGGTTGAACTGGCAAGGGGTTGATTCTCCAATAAGATGTAAGCTCCTTCAATCGGACGTCCGGTTTCCTTATCTACAACCAACAGTGTCCTATGTGTATCTGATTGCTGTCGGTATTTCTGTGCATACATCCTTGTAGGAGATATTGCACACAGCCAGACAATGAATAGACACACATATTGGAAATATGCATGAAATGTCATACTTTACGAAAATTGTAATGAAGTTATAAATTGTTTAAGATAACCAAAGGGCACAGCATCCCTCTTTCACATGTCATCTTATAATGCATGCAACCCATGAGAGGGATTGTAATAGTTGGACAGGAGGAGCGCGGAGAGACAATAGGGGAAAAGTAACAGTAATGTCCTTCTCCTTTTGGATAAGATATTCAACGGGGTTCTCTGTCTGAACGCAATTGTACTCAAAGCTCTCGGCTTCGGTAAATGAAGATAAAGTGAACAGGCAGATAGCACATTTATCGGCAGAATCATGATGGGAAGATTGTTGCTCATCATGAGATATACATAAATCTTCTTTGTGAACATGAAAGGCTTTCACAAAGAAGAAAGGCATCATAGTCAGCAACAATAAGCATGCCACTATGGCTCTGTATTTCCGCTTTTTTCTTGCATTATCCATTAGATTGTAAAGATAGCAGATTGCATAATTGTACGCAATACCTATAAATGATGATTTTACGATCAAGTACGATTAAATATATTGTCCCGATTATTTTGATATGGGAATCAAATAAATCGACACATCGTTACCGGCTGTATGATAACAGGCTATAATAAATCTTCCTATTTTTATTCCTGTTCATATTGGAGGGCCTGTGTAAGATGCCCCCTAAAACCAAAATGATTCTTCTCCCAGAAAATATTCAGTAATGATCTCTTGATAAGTTTTGACCGATGAGCATTATTATTTTAAAATCAAGTACTTCGATTCTCATATAATTGTTTTTAAATTCGTTTAAAATTGAACGGTGTCCAATTGTTACGATAATACTTCAGTTCACGTTGATATTTCGAGGACGCAAAGTACGGCTCATTCCCAAAGCATAAGAGAAAGGATTGATGTCGAAATCGCGTTCAAATGTTCCGGTTACCATATTCTTTCTTTGCGGAAGTGTACCTGGAAAGTTTTGGTTACGCCAATTTCCTTGTACAGATATGCCA
>OHRB01001175.1_pt1 | contig 10760 bp, 7 predicted proteins | sample 1578381 | NCBI WGS metagenome assembly OHRB01 (sample SAMEA3879566, study PRJEB24766) | human gut metagenome | biome: human-associated habitat; feature: feces | place: USA | collected 1985/1987
CCGAGGATACTTGCGATCTCATTGTCAAAGATCCACAGTCCGCCTGATTTCAACATTCTTCCTTCGCCCTTTTTCAGGGTAACGATTGCTTCGCTCATTCTTTTTTTCTCCTTATCTATCCTACCAGGTCAAACAGCGACAGCTGGTTGCTCTCTGGCAGATCGCCCAGAATTCCCAGATCATCCATCAGGTCGATGACTGTCTTGCTGACTTTTGTCCGGTCTCTGAAATCATCTTTTGATAAAAACTCTCCATCTTCTGCCGCAAGCACCACGGCGTCGGCGGCACGGTCTCCCAGACCTTCAATCGTATCAAGTGCCGGCATCAATTTTCCGTCGATAATCTGGAACGTATGCGCATTTGCCTTATATAAATCAATCGGTACAAACTCAAATCCTCTGGCATACATTTCCTGTACAATCTTCATATCTTTCTGTGTATCCTGCTCTTTTTTACTTAGCGTATCTTTTCGTTTTTCATAATCATCCATAAAATATTCCAGTTTTTCTTTTCCCTGACACATCAGTTCATAAGAAAATGCGGTCGCACGGATACTGAAATATGCCGCATAATACGCCAGCGGATAGTAAATTTTACAATATGCAATTCGCCATCCCATCATAACATAAGCAGCCGCATGTGCCTTCGGGAACATGTACTTAATTTTCTTACAGGATTCAATGTACCAGTCCGGCACTCCGTGTGACTTCATTTCTTCTATCCAGTCGGGTTTTAAGCCCTTTCCTTTTCGCACACTCTCCATGATCGTAAAGGAAAGCTCACTTTCGAGTCCCTTGTCGATCAGGTAGATCATGATATCGTCCCGGGTACAAATGGCGGTGGAAATCGTTGCCTTGCCCTCCTCGATCAGGGTCTGCGCATTGCCGAGCCATACGTCGGTTCCGTGCGACAGACCTGAGATACGGATCAGGTCGGAGAACGACTGCGGCTTCGTGTCCAGAAGCATCTGGATAACGAAATCGGTACCGAACTCCGGCACGCCAAGACATCCAAGCGGACAGCCGCCGATGTCCTCCGGCTTGATGCCGAGCGCCTCGGTGCTCTTGAACAGCGACATGACCTCCGGGTTATCGAGCGGAATCGTCTGCGCATCAAGGTGCGTGATATCCTCGAGCATACGGATCATGGTCGGATCATCGTGTCCGAGAATATCGAGCTTTAAGAGGTTGGCATCAATGGAGTGGTAATCGAAATGGGTCGTAATAATGTCGGTTGTCATATCGTTCGCCGGATGCTGCACCGGGGTGAAGGAGTTGATGTCCTCACCGAACGGCAGAACGATGATACCGCCCGGGTGCTGGCCGGTGGTACGGCGGATGCCGGTGCATCCTTCCACGATCCGGTCGATCTCGCAGTTCCGTTTGTGCTGGCCGCGCTCTTCGTAATAGTTCTTCACGTAACCGAATGCTGTTTTATCCGCCAGCGTACCGATGGTTCCCGCACGGAACGTCTGACCGGCGCCGAAAATAACCTCTGTGTATTTGTGCGCCTTACTCTGGTAATCACCGGAGAAGTTCAGGTCGATATCCGGCTCTTTGTTTCCCTTGAATCCAAGGAACGTCTCGAACGGAATGTCAAATCCGGCTTTTTTCAGCGGCTTGCCGCAGTTCGGGCAGACGGCGTCCGGCATATCGCATCCGGCACGGCCGACGTACTCTTTGACGCGCGGCGAATCGAACTCGCTGTAATGGCACGACTCGCAGTAGTAATGCGGGCTCAACGGGTTTACCTCCGTGATTCCCGCCATCGTCGCAACGAACGAGGAACCGACGGAACCACGCGATCCTACGAGGTAGCCGTCCTCGTTCGACTTCCACACCAGTTTCTGTGCGATGATGTACATAACGGCATATCCGTTGGAAATAATGGAGTTCAGCTCCCGCTCGAGGCGCGCGGAAACGATCTCCGGCAGCTCCTCGCCGTAGATTTCATGCGCGCGGTCGTAACAGATTCTCCGCAGTGTCTTGTCGGAATCCTCGATGACCGGCGGGAATTTTCCGGCACGGATCGGGGAGATTTTCTCGACAAGGTCGGAGATTTTGCGCGGATTGGTGATGACGACCTCCTCCGCTTTCTCACTTCCGAGATACGAAAACTCTTCAAGCATCTCCTCGGTGGTGCGCAGGAACAGCGGTGCCTGCTCATCCGCGTCGTCAAAACCTTTTCCGGTCATGATGATGCGGCGGTAGATCTCGTCCTGCGGATCCATGAAGTGGACGTCGCACGTTGCCACAACAGGCTTATGGAACTGCTCGCCAAGTTTGACGATGCGCCTGTTGATCTCCTTTAAATCCTCCTCGCTCTCTACGGCAGAAACGTCCTCTTTTTTGATCATGAACGCGTTGTTGCCGATCGGCTGGATTTCCAGATAATCGTAGAAGTCCACGAGACGCGCAATCGCCGCATCCGGTTCACCGCGCAGGATTGCCTGGTAGAGTTCGCCCGCCTCGCAGGCAGATCCGATCATCAGACCGTCCTGGTATTTCAGGTAGACGCTCTTTGGCAGCTTCGGCCGGCGGTTGTAGTATTTCAGGTGGGATTCCGACACGAGGCGGTACAGATTGACACGTCCCGTCTCGTTCTTTGCCAGAATGATCGCATGGTACGATGGAAGCTTGCGCACAGCCTCCTCCGATACTTTCCCCTGCGCATTCAGGTCATCCAGAGTCAGAATATTGCGCTCCTCCAGCATTTTTACGAATTTCACGAAAATTTCCGCCGTACAGCCGGCATCGTCCACCGCACGGTGATGGTTTTCCAACGATACGCCGACCGCCTTCGCAACGGTATCCAGCTTGAAACGGTTCAGGCCCGGCAGCAGGAAACGCGCCATGGCGACGGTGTCCGCCGTTGTAAATTCCCGCTCGATCCCCTGCAGGACGCAGTTGTGCTCGATAAAGCTCATATCGAACGAAGCATTGTGGGCAACCATAACGGCTCCCTCACTGAACTCCAGGAATTTCGGCAGCACCGTTTCGATGTCCGGCGCGTCAAGAACCATGTTGTCGTTGATGCCGGTCAGGTTCTCAATCCGGAACGGGATCGGGACTTTCGGGTTAACGAAGGTGGAAAACTTATCGACAATCGCTCCGTTTTCCACACGGACGGCACCGATCTCAATGATTTTGTTGACAACCGGGGAAAATCCCGTCGTCTCGATATCGAAAACAACGTAGTTTCCGTGGATATCCTGTCCTTTGCTGTTGACAACGATATCTTTCAAGTCGTCGACGAGATAAGCCTCCATGCCGTAGATGACCTTGAACGGAGCCGAAACTTTTTTCAGCTCATCTTTTGTCGCATCCGGGTGCTCTGCCTGGTATTTTTTCCGGTAAGCGCCGTCGATCGCCTCGATCGCATGGTTTGCCTCCGGGAAGGACTGCACCACGCCGTGATCGGTGATCGCGATCGCCGGATGGCCCCACTCGTAGGCACGCTGTACCAGACGGGCAGCATCGGTGACACCGTCCATATCGCTCATCTTTGTATGGCAGTGCAGCTCCACACGCTTCACCGGACTCGTATCCTGACGGCCGGTACGGAAATCGGTGATCTTCTTGATGCCCCAGACAGACATAACCGTCAGATCGTGGTCAAATGCATCAACCGTCGTTTTTCCTTTTACTTTAATGAACGCGCCTTTTTTGATCGCATCCTTTAATTCCGGCACTTCCGCGTTCTGGACGAAAATCTTGACGCCGATGGTATCCGTAAAGTCGGTGATCGTGAACATGAAAATCGTACGCTCATTCCGGATCTCGCGCATATCCACACTCTGGACTCTTCCTCGGATGACAACATCACCGATCTCATCGCCGATTTTCAGAATCTCCACGCTCTCATCCTCGAAATCTCTTCCGTACAGCACATCCGGATTGGAGGATTTGCGCGGCTGATTGTCCGCATTCCGGCCGAAACTGCCCTTGCCTTTTTTGAAGGAACCGCGTCCGCCGCCGGAAAAACCTTTTCCCCTTCCGCCGTCTGCTGCTTTTTCTTTTTTCGCCTCGCCGTCCTTGGCTGCTGCGGCTGCTTTTGGCTGTTCGCCTGCTGCTTCCGCCTGCTCTTCCATCCGGTTCTGCTCTTTTTCGCCGAGCATCTCACCGTAATGGGTATGCGCCAGAACGTGGCGCACTTCCTCCCGGATGCGGAGCTCGGAATTTCTCATGGCGCGGCTCTCGCCCTCCGGCTTTCTCATCTCGGTTTCCACGATCAGGTCGAAGCCGCACCGCTCACAGAAGATTTTCTCGAGAATGTGGACCAGCTCCTCCTCGCGCTCCTTTGCCACAACGGAGTCCACGAGCACCAGGTGCATTTTGTTCGTCTCCGGGAAGGTAATCTCGGCAGTCGAAAACAGATGATTCAGAAAGACACTGTGGTTTTTCAGCTCGAGCAGGATACTCGGACGGTACACCTCCAGAAAGTTTTCCGGCGTATACTGGCGCGACAGATAGAACCGCTCAATAATCTTCACGCGCAGCGGCACGTTGGAAAAGAGCTGCTCCTCGATCTGGCGCTCCAGCTGATAAATATATTTTTTGTGAATCCACTGATGGCTGACCACATAGATCCGCAGCAGATCTTTTTTCTTATTGATCGATACCCGCGAAACCTCCACGGTATCGAGAAGCTCTGCCATGCCCCCTTCGATTCTCAAATCCGGAAATACTTCCTGAAACTGTTTTTCCATTCCTATTCCTGCTTTCTTTTCTACTTGCCCCAGTGATCCAGCTCGTCCTTTAAGACGGACAGCAGCTCGCTCTCCGGTACTTTTTTCACGATTTCACCTTTTTTAATTAAAATGCCGACGCCTTTTCCGCCTGCAACACCAAGATCCGCCTCTTTTGCCTCGCCCGGTCCGTTGACCACGCAGCCCATGACGGCAACCTTGATATCAAGATCGTAACCCTGCACCAGTGTTTCCACCTGGTTTGCCAGTCCGATCAGGTCAATCTGGGTCCGTCCGCAGGTCGGACACGATACGACCTCAATGCCGCCTTTTCGAAGTCCCAGGGTCTTTAAGATCCGTTTTGCGGATTTGATTTCCTCGAGCGGATCGCCGGTCAGGGAAACACGGATCGTATCTCCGATGCCCTGATATAAAATAATACCGAGCCCCACTGCCGATTTGATGTTGCCGGAATACAGCGTTCCTGCCTCCGTAATGCCGACATGAAGCGGATGATCCGTCTGGTTCGTGATCAGCTCATGCGCTTTTGCACACATCATCACATCAGACGATTTGATGCTGATGACGAGATTGTCATAGCCCATCTCCTCGATGATCCGCACTTTGTCGAGCGCGCTCTCCACCAGGCCCTCTGCCGTTACGCCGTTGTATTTTTCCACCAGCTCTTTTTCGAGTGAACCGCTGTTGACGCCGACGCGGATCGGAATCTGGCGTTCTTTTGCTGCATCTACAACCGCCTGGATCCGGTCGCGGCTGCCGATGTTGCCCGGGTTGATGCGGATTTTATCGGCTCCGTTTTCGATCGCGGCGATCGCCAATCGATAGTCAAAATGAATATCTGCTACAAGCGGAATCGAGATCTGTTTTTTGATCTCGGACAGCGCCTTGGCTGCCTCCATGGTCGGGACGGCGCATCGGATAATGTCACATCCGGCTTCCGTGAGCGCCTGGATCTGCTTTACGGTTGCCTCCACATCTTCTGTTTTGGTATTCGTCATGGACTGGATCAGAATCGGATTTCCGCCTCCGATGACCCGGTCGCCGATTTTCACAACTCGTGTATTTGCTCTGCTCATTGTCTTTCCTCCATTTATTTTCTCCGTGATGGCATAAAAATCTTATTTTATTATAAGACAATTTTTTCTCCGGCACAACCGTCTTTTCTCTTGCAATTTTTTTCCAAATTTTCTATAATGCTAAGAGTGATTTTTTTTTATTCAACTGGAAAGGAAGACATACAAACGATGAAAAAGATGATCCTCGTAACCTCGCCGCCGGCGTGCGGAAAGACATACATTTCAAAACAGCTCGCCAAGGAGCTGAAACACGTTGTTTATCTCGACAAGGATACGGTCATTCCGCTGTCGAACCGCGTTTTCAAAGCGGGCGGACAGGAAATCAACCGCAGTTCTGATTTCTTCGAGGAGAATATCCGCGATTATGAATATGAAGTAACGGTCAATTTCGGACTGGAAGCACTCGAGTATGACGATATTGTGCTGATCAACGCACCATTCACACGCGAAGTGCATGATGAGAAGTTCCTGAAAGACTTCTCCAAAAAGCTCGCTGACCATGGGGCAAAGCTTGTTGTGATCTGGGTTGTCACAAAACCGGAGATCTGCCACCAGCGCATGATCGACCGCAACTCCGTGCGCGATACGTGGAAGCTGGAGCACTGGGATGAATATGTGAAAACGATCGACTACTCCATCCCGGAAGCACTGAAGAAAATGAGCAGCTGCCTCGATCTGATGCTGTTCTACAATTCTTCGGATGAAGAATATCAGAAATCCATGGAGATGGTTATCTCCCGTCTCGAAGACGAATAACGACTAAACGCAAAAAGAGAATTTTGCCGGACCTCATTTTTACAGTCCGCAAAATTCTCTTTTTATTTATAGAAACTATTTTCACATCCGATACAAAAGATAATCCGCCGCTGCCGCCCACAGCACCCAGGAAACGCAGAGAACTGCGAACACACTCTTATATCCGAGCACGGCAAAGTGGACGCGCCATTTTTCCTTCTGCGTGAATTTCTCCGGGTTTTTGCCTTTTACCATCAGCATTCCGGCGATCACGAACATGCCGAGGGCCGCGATCAGCAGCAGGCCGTCTTTCGCCGCCTCAAGGGCAGCGCGGAACGTGAATCCCCCAAAGAGGAATCCTCCCAGCAGCAGCACAGCTGCCGCAGCGCCGCCGGAGAGCAGGCCGATTGTAAATGCTCTGCCGAGATCACGGCAGATGTTCTTTATCTTTTCCATGTTTTATAATTCCTTATTTTCTTCTAACGCATCGCAGAAATGACATGCCACAAAGTGATTGTTGCCCACGTCTTTTAATTCCGGCATCTGCTGTCGGCAGATGTCTTTTGCGTACTTGCATCTTCCCTGGAATTTGCAGCCCGGCTTCGTGTTGATCGGGCTCGGCACCTCGCCTTCGAGGCGGATTTTTTTGCGGTCGCGCTCTGCCTCTACTTTCGGGTCCGGAATCGGAATCGCGGAGAGCAGTGCCTGTGTGTACGGGTGGCGCGGGTTGGCGTACAGCTCCTCGGATGTCGTCAGCTCGACGAGCGTTCCCAGATACAGAACCGCCACACGGTCGGAAATATGTTTGACCATCGACAGATCATGCGCAACGAAAAGATAGGTCAGACCCATCTTCTTCTGTAAGTCCACAAGCAGGTTGACGATCTGCGCCTGAATCGAAACGTCGAGTGCGGAGATCGGCTCATCGAGAACGATGAACTCCGGCTGCACGGCAAGCGCACGCGCGATACCGATTCGCTGGCGCTGTCCGCCGGAAAACTCGTGCACGAAACGGTTCGCATGCTCGCGGTTCAGTCCGACCAGCTCCAGATATTTGTAGATCATCTCCTGGCGCTCTTTCTTATTCTTTGCCAGATGGTGAATGTCGATGCCCTCGCCGATGATGTCGGCAACGGTCATACGCGGGTCGAGCGATCCATACGGATCCTGGAAGACCATCTGCACCTGTTTTTTGAAGGCAAACCGCTCTTTTCCGTTTAATGCATGGACATCGGTTCCCTTGTAGAGCACCTGTCCGTCGGTCTTGTCATACAGGCCGATGCAGGTACGGCCGCACGTTGTCTTTCCACATCCGGACTCGCCAACCATTCCAAGTGTCTCACCTTTGTAGATATCGAAGGAGACATCATCCACGGCCTTTAAGGTCGCATGGTTTCCGACCTGAAAATATTTTTTCAGATGGGAAACGGAAAAAAGCACTTCTTTTTCGTTATTTTCCATTACAGTTCTCCTCCTTCCAGATTTGGCATTTCTACTTTTGGTGCCATCGGGTGATGGAGCCAGCAGGCAGCCTTATGCTCGCCGCCGAATTCCGTTACCTCCGGCATCTCTTCCTTACAGATCGGCATACAGTAGCTGCACCGCGTGCAGAACGGACATCCGACCGGCGGGTTTAAAAGATCCGGCGGAGTTCCCGGAATTGTCGCGAGTTCCTGCTTATTTTTCAAATCCAGACGCGGTACGGAACGGATCAGCGCCCAGGTATACGGGTGACGCGGACGATAGAAAATGTCCTCACACGTTCCGCTCTCCACGATGATGCCGGAATACATAACGGCAATTTTCTGTGCGATATTTGCCACAACACCGAGATCATGTGTGATCATGATGACGGATGTCTGATTTTTCTTCTGCAGATTCTTAATAATATCGAGAATCTGTCCCTGAATTGTCACATCGAGCGCGGTCGTCGGCTCGTCACAGATCAGAATTTTCGGATCACAGGCAAATGCAATCGCGATCATAACACGCTGACGCATACCGCCGGAAAATTCGTGCGGATACTGTCTGACACGTTTTTCCGGCTCCGGGATGCCGACCATGCGCAGCATCTCGACAGCCTCCTTTGCCGCTTCCTGTTTTGTCATGTTTTTGTGGCCCATCAGATTTTCCATAATCTGTTTTCCGACACGCATCGTCGGATTTAAGGAAGCCAGCGCATCCTGGAAAATGATTGCACACTCGCCGCCTTTGTAATGCTGCCACTGTTTTTTGTTGTATTTCAGAATATTCTCTCCATGATAGAGAATTTCACTGTTCTCTTTAATCTCACCCTGCGGGGCCTTGATGAGGCCCATGATGGATTTCGCCGTTACAGATTTTCCGCAGCCGGATTCGCCCACAATTGCGAGCGCCTGACCTTTCTCGAGAGAAAACTGTACACCGCGGACTGCCTTTACTTCACCGGCATAGGTGTGATAAGAGACTCTTAAGTTTTTTACTTCCAGAATCGGATTGTTTTGTTCGTTCATATCGTTATCTCCCACTTATTACTGGCGAAGTCTCGGATCCAGGGCATCGCGCAGGCCGTCTCCCAGAAGGTTGAATGCCATAACGATGATACAGAGCACGAGACATGGGAACAGAAGCTGTGACGGATAGAAATCCATGTTCTGCTGTCCCATCGAAATCAGGACACCAAGGCTGATCGATGGTGCCTTGAGGCCGATGCCGAGGAAGCTAAGACCTGCCTCCGTAAAAATAAACATCGGGATTGCCGTCGCCGTATCCAGAATCAGGATACCCAGCATATTCGGTACATAGTGTTTTAAGATGATGCGGAGCGGTTTTGCACCGAGCACCTCCGCCGCGTAAACGTATTCCGTCTCACGGAGCTGTTTGATCATACCGCGCACCTGACGTGCCGTGTTACACCATGCGGTGACACTAAGCGCGACCAGAAGTGCAAACAGGTTATTTCCAAGAATCATCATGATCAGAATCGTAAGAAGCAGAGACGGAATCGAGTTGATAACCTCGATGATCCGCATCAGAACCTCATCGACCCAGCCGCCGAAATGTGCCATCAGCGCGCCATATACCGTTCCGATGATGAGTTTGATTGCCGTTGCAACGATCGCGATGATCAGTGATGCCCGCGCGCCGACCCAGACTCTTGAGAAGAGGTCACGTCCCAGGTTGTCGGTTCCAAACCAGTATTTTGACGATACGCCCTGGTTTTTCTCGGCGATATTCATGGATACATAATCATATCCTTTGATATGCGGTCCGATGATGACCATGACAAGCAGAATGCCGAGCACAACAAGAGATCCCATTGCGATCGGGTTTTTGCGGAGCCGTCTCCAGGCGTCCTGCCAGTAGGAAATGGTCGGGCGGTCAATCCGGTTCGCATCTTCCTCGGTGTATCCTATTACTTTAAATTTTTCCGGTGTTAATGCTGCCATAATATCCTCCTTATCTGCTCTTTCCTGTCAGACTGATTCTCGGGTCAACGACCACGTACAGCAGGTCCGTGATAAAGAGAACACCGATGTAAAGTGCTGCGATAATAACCGTCTCTCCCATGATAATGGAAAGATCCTGGTTATTGACCGCCGTCACATAATACTGTCCGATTCCCGGGATGGAAAAGATGCTCTCGATGAAGAAGGAGCCTGTGATACACATGGCAACCGACATTGGAAGCTGTGTGATAACCGGGATAAACGAGTTCCGAAGGATATGGCGGCGGATAATCTGTCCGCGGCTTAAGCCCTTCGATTCAGCAGTCAGCACGTAATCCTGATTGATCACATCGAGCATCGATGTTTTCAGCAGACGCGCATACGTTGCGATATAAGAAAAGCATCCTGTCAGGGTCGGAAGAATCGTGTATTCCCATCCGCCGAACCACAGATCCTTTCCCGCAGGCCAGCCGATCGTCGGCAGAACCTTCAGGTTACCTGCGAAAATTTTCTGAAGCATCAGACCAAAGATCAGGTTCGGAATGGAAATCAAGAGGACCGACAGGGCGATCACCATATAGTCCCAGAAGCTTCCCCTCCTCATTGCCGCAAGAATTCCAAGCAGCAGACCGATCGTGATACCGACCAGCACCTGCTGGATACCAAGGCGGGCGGATACCGGAAGACGGTCATGAATCAGCTTCTGTACCGTCTGTCCCGCATAGACAACAGATTCTCCGAACTCTCCCTTGCAGATTCCCTTCATTGTGATCACATAGCGCTCCATCATCGGCTTGTCGAGGCCGTAGCGCT
>OHRB01001193.1_pt1 | contig 10657 bp, 9 predicted proteins | sample 1578381 | NCBI WGS metagenome assembly OHRB01 (sample SAMEA3879566, study PRJEB24766) | human gut metagenome | biome: human-associated habitat; feature: feces | place: USA | collected 1985/1987
CTTCGGGGGAATTTATTGCTGATATCTGAAATGTATCGGATCTTGTCTGCTGTTTCAGCAGATGCATTTGGTCATTATGCACGTCTGAAAGCAGGTTGTGGAAATTTTGGAATTTCCCACAGGCATGAAAAAACACCAGGATGAATGAACCATTCCTGGTGTTTTATTCTCAGCATGGTCTGATCCCGTCGCCGCGGGATCAGATTCCGAAACTGATTAGTTGTTCTCGGCGAACAGCGGGGTCGAGAAGTAACGGTCGCCGTTATCCGGGAAGATCACGACAATCGTCTTTCCTTCGGCCTCAGGACGCTTGGCGATTTCAATTGCAGCCCAAAGAGCAGCGCCAGCGGAAATACCGGAGAGGATGGCTTCAGTGCCGGCAAGCTTCTTGCCAGTCGCGAAAGCGTCTTCATTGGTGACCGTGATCACTTCGTCATAAACAGACGTATCAAGCGTCTTCGGAATGAAACCGGCACCGATACCCTGAATCTTATGAGGACCGCCGTGGCCCTCCGAAAGTACGGGAGAAGTCTGCGGCTCAACTGCAACAACCTTTACATCAGCCTTCTTTGACTTAAGGAAGTTACCCACGCCGCTGAGTGTACCGCCTGTGCCGACACCTGCAACGAAGAAATCAACATTGCCGTCCGTATCTTCCCAGATTTCCGGACCAGTTGTATCAAAATGAGCCTTAGGGTTAGCAGGATTCTCAAACTGACCGAGGATAATGCCACCGTCAATTTCCTTTTCAAGCTCTTTAGCCTTTGCAATTGCACCGCTCATACCCTTTGTACCGTCAGTAAGAACGATTTCAGCACCGTATGCCTTGAGGAGGTTTCTTCTCTCAACGCTCATTGTTTCGGGCATTGTGAGGATTGTCTTGTAGCCCTTTGCAGTAGCTACAGATGCAAGACCGATGCCTGTGTTACCTGATGTCGGTTCAATGATTGTTGAACCCTTTTTGAGCTTACCGCTCTTTTCAGCATCCTCAACCATAGCTCTTGCCACTCTGTCCTTAACACTGCCGGCAGGATTAAAGAGTTCAAGCTTTGCAACAACCTTTGCCTTGAGGTCATATTTCTTTTCTATATTAACGAGTTCGATAAGCGGTGTTCTGCCGATAAGTTCTGTTACACTTGTATATATTTTGCTCACAAAAATCAAGTCCTTTCAAAATTCAAAAAATTAAAATCAGTCATCAAGTGAATCAAATGCTTCCTGAAGGTCATAGATAATATCGTCGATATTCTCTGTGCCGATTGAAAGTCTGATAGTGTTTGGCTTAATGCCCTGTTCTGCAAGCTCTGCCTCGCTGAGCTGTGAATGAGTTGTTGATGCAGGGTGAATTGCAAGAGATTTAACATCTGCAACATTTGCAAGAAGTGAGAATACTTCGAGGTGGTCGATGAATTTCTTTGCAGTTTCAGCGTCACCCTTGATTTCAAATGTGAAGATTGAGCCTGCACCCTTCGGGAAGTATTTCTTGTAAAGTGCGTTGTACTTGCTGTCAGGAAGTGAAGGATGATTAACATTTTCTACCTTCGGGTTCTTAGAGAGGAAGTCAACAACCTTGAGTGCATTTTCAACATGGCGTTCAACACGAAGTGAAAGTGTTTCAAGGCCCTGAAGGAATAAAAATGCGTGGAACGGTGAAAGTGTAGCGCCTGTATCTCTGAGGAGAATGGCACGAACATAAGTTACAAGAGCAGCACCCGGAGCAGCCTCTGTAAATACTGCACCGTGGTATGATGCGTTAGGCTCTGAGAACTGTGGGAACTTGCCTGATGCAGCCCAGTCAAACTTGCCGCTTTCAACGATTACACCGCCGAGAGCCGTACCGTGACCGCCGATAAACTTTGTTGCCGAATGAACAACGATATCTGCGCCGTACTCAAACGGTCTGAGAAGATAAGGTGTAGCGAATGTGCTGTCGATTACAAGCGGAATCTTGTGTGAATGAGCAATGTTTGCTACTTCTTCAATATCAATAATATTTGAATTGGGGTTACCGAGTGATTCAATGAAAACAGCCTTTGTGTTTTCGTCAATTGCATTTTCAAATGCGTTTTCTTCGTCAGGATCAACAAACTTTGTTGTTACACCGTACTCTGAGAATGTATGCTCAAGCCAGTTGTATGTGCCGCCGTAGATTGTCTTTGCGGCTACGATGTTGTCGCCTGCTTTTGCAAGAGCCTGAAGTGCATATGAAACTGCCGCTGCACCTGATGCAACTGCAAGAGCTGCTGTGCCGCCCTCAAGAGCTGCAATTCTCTTTTCAAAAACATCCTCTGTCGGGTTTGTAAGTCTGCCGTAGATGTTACCTGCATCTTTGAGTGCAAAGCGGTCTGCAGCGTGCTGACTGTTGTGGAATACATAAGAAGTAGTTGCGTAAATCGGAACTGCTCTTGCGTCTGTTACAGGGTCTGCTGTTTCCTGACCGATGTGAAGCTGTTTTGTTTCAAATTTAAGATTTCTTTCGCTTAATTTACTCATTTTGATGTCCTCATTTCATTTTAATTTTAATTTCAGAAGTTATGTTGCGGATTTGATGTGTCCCGTATCACATTCGTGCATTACTGCAACATCGTTTGAATCTGAGATTTTTCATTTGGATCACCTTTCCCATATTTCCTATTTGATTGGTGGGTTTTAATTGGATTGTCTATATAATACCACAGATTTTTTATTTGTCAATAGGTTTTTTGAAATTTTTTCTTATCTTTCCTATTGGTTTAGTAGGTTTGCTGGGTTTTGATAATTGAAAAGGTCTAAAAAGCCGATATTCAAGCCGTTTTTTAAATTTCAACCGTTAAGCAGTCAATTTGAAATTTTTTCTGATTTTTTAAAACTAATATTCAAAAGCATCATTTGCACACGGCAAAACGCCACATTACCTACTAAATTGCTGTGTAAACAACAAAAGCACCCGTAAAGGATGCTTTCGGATTATATTAAATTACATAGTTATCTGCCGAATTTGCAATAATGTCGGCAAGAGTAATGTTGTCAACAACATCGTCAATAGCCTTCTGGAGTTTCTCCCACACAAAAAGCGTTGAACATTGTTCACGACGATCACAGGTATTTTCATTACCCTCAAGGCAAGCCACGGGTGCAAGACTGCCCTCGGTGAGTCTTAAAATCATACCGACAGTATAATATTCGGGTTCATGAGCAAGACGATATCCTCCGTTTGAACCTCTTGCGCTGAGCACATAACCTGCCTTTGTAAGTACGGTAATAATCTGTTCAAGGTATTTAAGCGATATTCCCTGACGGGCGGCAACCTCCTTTAGGGCTACATTTTCCCCTTGTTTACACTGAGCAAGGTCAACCATAAGTCGGAGCGCATACCTACCCTTTGTTGAAATTTTCAAATTAACCACCCTATTCATATATTAATAATATGATTAAAGCATATCATAAACGGCTGTATATGTCAATGAGCCTGTTGCACAACAATAACCTATTTAACTTGTAAGAAAACACAAAAAGCGGGAGCGAAAAACGCCCCCGCAGAGTTTACATATGAAGTTACGACGATACACCGCAAATCAGTGTTACAATTCTTACTGCAAATAAAGCAAACGCAACCCACATAATCGGATGAATTTCTTTGATTTTGCCTGTAACAATCTTGAGAATAACCCAAGTAAGGATACCGAACATGATACCTGTTGCTATTGAATATGCAAACGGCATAAAGATGATTGCTACGAAACCGCCGACTGTATCGGCAATGTCTGAGTCAAAATCCATCTTTGTAACATTCTTAATCATAAGAAGACCTACAAATACGAGTGCAGGAGCTGTTGCAAATGAAGGAATAGCAAGGAAAATCGGATAAAGCGGAATAGCAAGGATAAAGAGAATTGCAGAAGTAAGAGCTGTAAGACCTGTTCTGCCACCCTCTGCAACACCTGTTGTTGACTCAACATAAGATGTTACTGTTGATGTACCGAGGCAAGCACCAAGGCATGTACCGAGTGCGTCAGACATAAGAGCACGACCTACACGGGGAAGTTCGCCCTTTTCATTGAGGAGATTACCCTCCTGAGCAACACCGATAAGTGTACCTACTGTATCGAAGAGGTCAACAAAGAGGAATGCAAATACGATAACGGCAAAGTTAAGCGCATGCTGTGCCACATAACCGAAATCAAACTTGAAGAAAGTTTCTGTTGCCATATTCTGGACAGGTCCGAATACAGAGTAGTTTGCAAAATCAGGAATGAGCGATGCACCCTGATACCAACCGCAAAGCTGAGCAATGATGCCGAGAACCCATGTTGCAATGATACCGATAAGGATTGAGCCTTTAACTCTGTAGTGCCAGAGTGTAGCAACAATGAGGATACCGACAAGTGCAAGAACCACCGGAGCAGAACCAACATCACCGAGCTTAACGAGAGTTGATGACTGAACAGCCTTGCCGTCATAGTAAGCGTCTGTTGTGATAACGCCTGCGCCCTTAAGACCTACAATTGTGATAAAAAGACCGATACCTGCCGAAATACCGTACTTGAGGTTCTGAGGAACCTTGTTTACAAGTGTTTCACGGAATTTGAAGATTGAGAGGATAATGAAAATAATACCCTCAACAAGGATAGCTGTCAAAGCTACCTGCCATGGATTTGTGATACCCTGCTCTGCAAGCTGCGGAACAACTGTGTATGCAAAATATGCATTCAGTCCCATACCGGAAGCAAGAACTACAGGATAGTTGGCATAAAATGCCATGATGAGTGTTGCGAAAGCAGCCGATACAGCTGTTGCTGCAAAGATTGCATTCGGATCCATTCCTGCGGCAGAAAGAATACTCGGGTTTACAGCGAGTATGTAAGCCATTGCAAGGAATGTTGTAATGCCGGCAATAATCTCGGTTTTGACATTAGTGCCGTTTTCTTTCAGTTTGAAAATCTTTTCCAAAAGAAAGCCCCCCCTAAAATATTTTGTCGAAACACGACATAGTTAAATTGTAGTTTATTCTTGCCAAAATTTCAAGTGGTATATTATACAAATTCATTGCAAAAATCAAGTTTTTGATTGTTTTGTGAAGTTTTTTGAGGAAAATCAGGTACAGGCAATTATTGAACATTTCACGAATAAAATTATATAACGATAAATTTTAGTTTAAGGGGTGTTGTTATGATTGAGTTACTCGGATTTTTAGGACAATATATATGTTTTTTCATTCTTCATGTTTGCGGAGGCGGTTCGTTTCCGAAACCTTTAACAGAAAAGCAAGAGCGTGAATGTCTTGAAAAAAGTGCAAACGGCGATATTGCGGCAAGAAATATGCTCGTTGAACACAATTTGCGACTTGTCGCACACATAATAAAGAAATATTACGGAACACAAAGCGAACAGGATGACCTTGTATCAATCGGCACAATCGGTCTGATAAAGGCAATCAACACATTTGACATGAACAAAAACATAAAATTAAGTTCTTATGCGAGCAGATGCATTGAAAACGAAATTCTTATGCATTTCAGAAATGCAAAGAAAAGTGCTCAGGATATTTCTTTAAACGAAACAATTGATACCGACAAGGACGGCAATCCTCTCACCCTTCTTGATATTATGTCAGTTGACGATAACATAATTGACAATCTTGATTTGAAGCTTAATTCAAAAAAGCTCGGTCAGTTCATAAAAGAGGAACTTAACGAGCGTGAGCAAAAGATTATTGTACTGAGGTACGGTCTTGACGGCAAGGAAGCCATGACTCAAAAAAGTGTTGCCAAAATGTTAGGCATATCCCGTTCCTATGTCAGCCGCATCGAAACCAAAGCGTTAAAACAATTGCGAAAACGATTTGAAACAAGTTCAAATTTGTGAGATAATATGTTATTTAAATTCATCAGGGGTGTTCATCGAATGCCCCTGTATATTTCACAACAAAAAAATTCTTGACATATACCAAACTGCGTGATATAATAACAATGTTACAGATAAGCGGATGTAGTTTAGTGGTAGAACTTCAGCCTTCCAAGCTGATCGTGTGGGTTCGATTCCCATCATCCGCTCCATACTAAAAGGTACTCGAAAATGAGTACCTTTTCTTTTTGCATATTGAAGAAATAAATCAATCAGATGGGAATCGAAAGCCCGTTTAGAAAACAGTTCAGCGAACTGTTTTTAGGGCGTAGCGTTGATCCAAGTTAAGCCTAAACGCTTTAGACAAAGACGAGATTTGCAACTTCTGTATCACAAAGTAATCATCCGCTCCATTAAAAGGTACTCGAAACTGAGTACCTTTTCTTTTTGCACATTTTACTGCGTTCATATTTAAACACAACATCAATCAAATCAGAACATTTTTATAAAGCTTACAATCTAATTGCAATGGGAGAACACGGTTCTCCACTACAAAATGACAACTACTTTGTTTCATTTATATATTATTTGACTAAATTAAAATCTTACCAATCAAAACTTTTTCTTCAATTTGGCAAGCTTTTTTTCTGCATCTTTATATCCGCCTTTGACGGCTTTTTCGTAGGCTTTTACGGCTTCTTCCCTATTGCCTGTTTTTGCATAATATTCACCCAATGCGAATGATGCTGACGCTATGCCGTTATCGGCGGCAATTTTATAGTACTCCATTGCAAGTTTCGGATTGCGGGTAACACCTCTGCCGTCCATAAGAATATCTGCAATTTTGGACGCTCCATTCGCACTGCCAAGGTCTGCGGCTTTTTTGTACCACATAGCCGCCTGTTCGGGATTTTTGACGCCGTTCACGGAAAATTCAGCCATCCACAATACGGCAGGAAGATAATCGAAATCGGTTGCAAGGGTATTCATTATATTTTTAGCACGGGCAACGGTTTCAACGGTCGGATTTTTCAAAAGCCGTCTTGCCTTCATGTATTCAAGCTCGCACATTTCTTTTCTGTTCTGAACGCTTGTACCGTGCAGAATCGTGTTTACATCGCTTTTAAATTCGCCGTCATTCGGTTTTTCAGGGGACTGATGTTTTTTCATTTTATCAAACAAGCTCATGACTCTCCTCCTTACCGTTTTCTGCTTATCATATATTTTACTTCAATATTACGAATACACAATTTTTATCATATCAAAACATATGATAGCATCAAGGCTGGCGGATGATATCCGCCCCTACAAGTTTGTCATTCTACATTAAGATTATAAATGAAAACTGCGAATTTATAAATCTGTTTGGGCATTATATTCAAAAAGCATATTGATTTTATCCTTAAATTCGATTATAATTTACTTGTAAACATAAAAACCACTTGTTTTTTAAGGAGATAACGATGAATATATTTGACAACATTGCCGCTAATCTTTCATTAAAGTATGAAAATTCGGAATTTTATAAAAACAAACTCATCAAACGATACAAGCCACTCATCACACCGGGTGTAAAGTCACAGGACGAGCTTATCATTTCTCTTGAAAAGCACTTTGACCTTGAACTAACCGACAAGGCTGTTATGAGCAAGACTTTTCTTGAACTCTGCATTATGGGCAACATTGATTGTGATGAGCCTGATATGATTGATTTTGAGATTTACAGGGTTGTGAGGAATTCAAAAAGCGAGGCACTTTATGCCTGCGAAAAATACGACCTCGATGATGACGACATTTTTATAATTTTTGAGGAACATAACAACTTCTTTATCAGTAACTCGCAGATTGTCGAGATGCTGCTTATCATCAAAGAGGGTGTTTCTGCCGAGGACTATGAGAATGAAACTCCCGAATTTCTCAACTACATCCGTGTCTGCCGTTACTTCTGCCAGACAAATTTTTTCAAGCTCAACAAGGCTGTTACATATGACGAGTTCGATATGATTGACATTCCCGAAGACGAAAGCGATTCTGACGATGCCGATTATTTTGACGAGTCTGATGATGAAGCTGACGATTTCACAGACGCAATTGAGTTTTAATTTTTGAATTTTCACTTTTCGACTTAACAAAATAGCAAAAAAATTACGAGGAAGGTTTTATGCCTTCCTCGTTTTTGTTTACTGCAAATCACTTTCTGAAAGATGAATTCTATCAAAAGTAGCGTCTTTAAAATCGTCTGAAAATGCATTTATTACCAAGGTATGTAAGTTGTAGTAGTACTGAATACCATTTTCATTAAATACATATGTTGTTTCGTTGCTGTTCTTACATTTTCCAACCAACCTGTTAGAAACAACAGGATTTGCGTCAATCAATGGTGCAATCAAAACAGCCGCCAAAACACATAATATCACTGAAGTTATTACTATTTTTATTGGAGCAGGTTTCTTTTTCGGATTAACCTGAACAAAATTCTGAGAATATTCAACATTTGTACTACTATCTGAATTAGCAGAATTATTTACAGTCACATTTTGAACATTACTGTCTGTTGTGTTTGTCACAGGTTCAGTTGAACTATTAACATTGTCACTTGGCTCTGCCGCAGAAACAAATTATTCAAGAAACGAGCTTATCAATGTAATCCTCAGTCACGGCGTTGAAAACATCATAATAGAATAATCAAACTTTTTATCGGGAAGGAGAAATCCTTCCCTTTTTTCATACTACGGACTGAACCGCAACAACTTTAAAGCAATGTTCCTCATTGTCTGCATAAATCTGCGCCGAGAAGAACTCGTCCATATTGCAGAAAAGTCCATACGATTCAATTTCTACATCTTCATCCCTGTCAAGGCGAGCAAGCACTTCGTTGATTTCATCGGTAAATGCAACGATTTCTCCCACATTTTCGGGAATCCACTGCACACCGTCAATTCCGATTATCATTTCCTCATCCCACTTTTTGCGACACTTTTTAAATGCTTTTTCATCATCAACATAAATATATCTTTCGATTATATTCTTGATTTCCTCAGCTTCATCGTGATACTTTTCAAAATCAAATGCGATAACAAGAAACATTTCACTATTCCACAAATTTGAAATTGCGAAGTCCTTTTTCTCAACAATGTCGCCAAAATCAAAAACATTGTCCATACAGGTTTTATCGTCAATGTACTGGGATAACCACAAATCAATGCCGTCAAAATAAGCTATTTTTCCGTACTTGAAGTCCTTTTCGCCAGAATTTTCAAGGCAATCAAAAATGCTTGGAACTCTATCAGGAAAACACGCCACCGTGATAAATTCCTCATCGGAACAGTTGCCGATATTCACAAATTTTCCGCTGCAGGTGATGTCAATTGTGAATCCGCCGTGATTACCGAGCTTCTGGATTATCTCGCCCGCACTTTCGTCTTCGGTTTCAAAAAGCGTTTCATCGCCCTCAATATCAATATGCAAATCAAAGTCAGCATTTTCACATCTCTTTGACATCATTGCATAGGAAAGCAGCGCCAAAAGGTATGCACGGATACCCTTGATTGCTTCGGGATTTTGCGGTGCGTTTTCAAACACAAGCTTTTCGTGGATCTTTCTTTTACAATTCATTAACATAATAATTTCCGCCTTTCATTAACTTAGTAACAATTATTGTTATTGCCCTTTTAATTAGGTTTTTCCTTTCCTTTTCTTTAATAATATTATACCATAAACCACTGTCCCATTATCTACCCTCTGTTCTAAAAAACGGCTTATTTATGCGGTTTTTTTGCGAAAATTCTTCATTTATTAAAAACAGAACATCTTGACAAATGTGTGAATTTTTTGTACAATTTAAAAGTCTGTTTTTATAGGAGAGAATTCGTTTATGGAAAGAGAAAATTTTAAATCCCGACTTGGGTTTATCCTTGTAAGTGCGGGTTGCGCTATCGGAATCGGCAATGTGTGGCGATTTCCGTATGTTGCAGGACAGAACGGCGGCGGACTATTTGTACTTTTGTACCTAATCTTCCTCGTTCTTATGGGAGTTCCTGTTTTGACAATGGAACTTGCAGTCGGAAGAGCGAGCAGAAAAAGTGCTGTTCTCGGCTACAAAAAACTTGAAAAGCCAAAGAGCAAGTGGCACATTCACGGCTGGTTCTGTATGCTCGGATGCTACCTTTTGATGATGTACTACACCACGGTTTCGGGTTGGATGACGAGCTACTTCTACAAATTTGCGACGGGTTCATTTGAAAGCGAAATGACCTCGGAGCAAGTTGGCGGAGTATTCAACGAATTGCAGTCAAATCCGCTTGAAATGGTAATTTGGATGGCGATTATCACCGTCCTCGGATTCCTTGTTTGCAGCAGGGGTATTCAAAAGGGCATTGAAAAAGTCAGCAAAGTTATGATGATTGCGTTGCTCATACTCATTCTTGTACTCGCAGGCAACAGCTTATTCCTTTCGGGTGCAGGCGAGGGACTCAGCTTCTACCTTATTCCCGATTTGGACAAGGTGAATGAAATCGGACTTGGCAATGTTATTTCATCCGCTATGAATCAGGCATTCTTCACACTCAGCCTTGGCATTGCGGCAATGGAAATTTTCGGCAGTTATATGTCAAAAGACCACACTCTGCCGAGTGAGTCAATCAAAATTTGCGCACTTGACACATCTGTTGCGATTATGGCAGGTCTTATCATCTTCCCCGCTTGTTTTTCATACGGTGTTCAGCCCGACCAAGGCCCTGCTCTGATTTTCGTAACACTTCCGAATGTGTTCGTAAATATGGCCGGCGGAAGAATTTGGGGTACTCTGTTCTTCCTGTTTATGACTTTTGCGTGC
>OHRB01001194.1_pt1 | contig 10646 bp, 7 predicted proteins | sample 1578381 | NCBI WGS metagenome assembly OHRB01 (sample SAMEA3879566, study PRJEB24766) | human gut metagenome | biome: human-associated habitat; feature: feces | place: USA | collected 1985/1987
CCCGGCCTACGCCCGGCCCGCCCGCGATGCGGACTTCAGTGGTGCCGGGCAGCAGCTCCACCGTGGCGACGATGGGCAGGCCGGTGGTCACATCCACATCGTCGCCGCCGTCCTTTTCGATGGCGCATTCGGCCCCCGGCCCGGTGCGGCGGCAGAACAGCGGGGCTACCTCCACGACGATGCCCTTCGGTGTGCGCAGCGCCACCGTCTCCGGGGCCTTTCCGGTCAGCAGCAGCCGGGCCGCACCCGCCGCGCCCAGCGCTGCACAGGTGCCGGTGGTGTAGCCGCAGCGCAGCAGTTTCTGCCCGCTGCGGACGTAGTGCTCGAATCGGGGTTTCGCAGGTTTCGGGGGGCCGAACAGCGTTTCGTACTGCTCCCGGCTCAGGCGGTAGAGGGTCTGGATGTTCTCCGGCGCAAAAGCCTCCTGGGGCGTCAGAACGCCGGAGACGCCCTGCGGGGAGACGCAGACCACGGCGTCCGCGATCTTCTGCGCCATGTCCAGCTCGTGCAGGCTGACGAGGACGGCAAGGTGCTGTGTGTGGGCCAGTGTTTGCAGGATGCTCAGCAGCTCGATCTTGCCCTTGATGTCCAGAAAAGACGTCGGCTCGTCCAACAGGATGACCTCCGGCTGCTGGCAGATGGCGCGGGCCAGCAGGATGCGCTGGCGCTGGCCGTCGCTGATGCAGTTGAAGTCCCGCTCCGCGAGAGCGGAAGCTCCCACCAGAGCCAGCGCGTCGCGCACGGCCTGCCGGTCGGCCTCGGAGAGGAGGCCCAGCCGCCCGGTGTAGGGGATGCGCCCGGCTGCGGCAAACTCGAAGCAGGTGGTCAGCTCGGTGCGGCGGGTGTGGGGGAGCATGAGGGCGAGCCGCTGTGCGCGGGCGCTGCCGGTGTAGGCGGTCAGATCTTGTCCGTCCAGCAGCACTGCGCCGCCCATGGGGGCCAGCTGGCCCGCCAGTGTTTTGAGCAGGGTGGATTTGCCCGCGCCGTTCGGCCCGATGAGGGTCAGGATCTGCCCCGGCCGGACGCCCAGCGCGATATGCTCGGCCAGCGGTGCTTTGCCGTAGCCGACGGCGAGGTCCTGCGCCTCGCAGGAAAATTCGTTCATCGTGCACCCTCCTGATTCCGGCGGATGAGCAGCCAGATGACCACCGGTGCGCCGAACACCGCCGTCACAGCGCTGATGGAAAGCTCGGTGGGGGCGAACAGGCTGCGGGCGATGAGGTCGCACAGCAGGCAGAACGCCGCCCCGCCCAGGCAGCAGCCCGGCAGGACGAACAGCGGCTGGGCGCTGCCCAGCAGCTGCTTGACGAGGTGCGGCACCGCGATGCCCACAAAGGAGATCGGCCCGGCAAAAGCCGTGACGCAGGCGGCCAGCAGGCTGGAGAGCAGCACCAGTGTGCGGGAGAACCGCTTGACGTTGACGCCAACGCTCTGGGCGTAGGCCTCGCCCATCTGGTAGGCGGACATGGGCTTCGACAGGCAGAACGCTGCCGCCAGCGCGGGCAGCACCACGAGCGCCGCCGCCCGGACATTGCCCCAGGTCATGCCGGAAAAGCTGCCCTGCGACCAGTTGTGGAGGTTGACGATGTTCGAGTCCTGCGCAAAGGCCACCACAAATTCGGTGATGGCCGAGCAGATGTATCCGATCATGACGCCGCAGATGACCAGGATGCTCATCCGCTGCACCCGGCGGGAGACCGCCAGCACAAAGGCCATGGCCGCCATGGCCCCCGCGAATGCGGCCAGGATGAGGGTGAGGGAGCTTGTGAGCAGCCCCTGGTTCAGGAACACCACCATGACCAGCGCCACCGCCAGCTTGGCCCCGCTGGAAATGCCCATGACGAAGGGCCCGGCGATGGGGTTGGCGAAAAAGGTCTGCAACAGATAGCCCGCCGCCGAGAGCGCTGCGCCCAGCAACACGACCATCACGGCGCGGGGCAGACGCAGCTGGGTGATGATGCGCACCGAGAGCGCGTCCTGCCCGCGGCCCAGCAGGGCCGAAAGCACGGCCTCCGGCGTCAGTGCCACGCTGCCCCAGAAGAGGTTGGCGGCAAAGAGCACCGCCAGCAGAACGGCCAGGATGCTGTAGGAGATGAGAAGGCGTTTTTTGGTAGTCATGCGGGTCCTTTCTGGGGAAGTTACGTCACCGGTGTCAGGAATTGCAGGCCGTCGGGGGCGTCCTCGGTCAGAACGCGGTGCAGGTCGATCACAAAATCGGCCAGCTCCATGCTCTGCTGAAAAAAGCTCTGGGTGGTGCACCAGACGTTCCCGTTCTGCACGGCCCGGAAGTCGGCCAGCAGGGCACATTTTGCCACCAGCTCGTCGATGGTGGCGACCATGCCCTCGATGGTGCTGTTGTAGATGAGAACATCGGCGTCCCTTGCCCCGGCGTAGAAATCCTCCAGCGGGAGGTTCATGGTGGAAAGGTTATTGCCACTGTCGGTCAGGTCAGAGAACACATAATCGGCCCCGGCCATCCCGATCATCTGGGCCACGTAGTCGCCGCCCTTGCGGACATTGGCGAGGTTGTTGGCCGTGATGGAGAAGAACGCACAGGTCTTGCCGGTGGGGGCCTGTTCCAGAAGCGGCTGGATGCGCTCCACCTGCTTTTGGAACACCTGCTCGGCGAGGGTCTCCCGGCCCAGCAGGATACCCCAGAACTTGATCCACTCCATCCGGGCCAGCGGACTGCTCTCGTAGCTGGAGCGCTCCACCACCACCGGGATGCCGAACCGTTCCAGCTGCTCCTTGACCTCCGGTGTGTGGAGAATCATCGTGTTCTCAATGGCAAGGCCGCAGTTGGAAGCGAGGATCTGCTCATAGTCCGGGGCGCTGTACTTGCCCGCGTAGGCGATGCGCCCGGCCTCCATGGCAGCTCTGGCTTCGTCGAGATGCCAGCCGGCGGCCTGGGTGCCGGAGAGGGTGATGCAGTCCAGCGCGTCCAGATGGAGGAACAGGTCCATCACCGAGGTGGAGACGAGATAGATATTCTGCACCGGCTGGCGCAGGGCCGTGACCCCGGCGGGCAGGCCGTCCACCTCGGCGGCATCTTCCGGCAGGACGAGGAACTGTTCCCCTGACCCGGTCAGGGTCAGCAGGGTAGAGCCGCCTTCGTAGCAGTCGGCGGTGAACTGCCGGGCGTAGTCCAGCGGATAGGCGTGGTCGAACACCAGCGCCTCCGTGTTGGCCGGGGCCGTCTGCTTTGCCGCACAGCCCGCCAGCAGAAGCGCAGAGGCGGGGAGCGCTTTTAAGAATTGTTGTCTGGTCAGTTTCATGGTATCAGCCTTGCGCCTTCGAAGGTGCGCGGACAACAGCTGCCCCACAAAGGGGGAAGCCGTTACGCCAGCGTGAACGTCAGGGTGTATTCGATCTCGTGCGGGGTGCTCATGGCCACGGTGTCGGCCGTGACGGAGAGGGGCGTGCCCAGCGCAGCAACGGGGATCACAAAGGTGGAGTTGCCCTCGGTGTTGGTGGGCAGATACTTCTCGCCGTCCACGATCATGTAGTCGTAGTTGGGGCTGCTCCAGACGATGGTGGCGGTCATCTTGCCGTCGGCCACGGTCAGTGCAGCGGGGCTGTCCACCGTGGCGCGGCCGGAACCGCCTTCCAGCACGACCTGGACATTGTATTCGCCGTCGGCAGGCGTCTCAGCAGCCGCTTCCGCCTTGGGCTCCGCATTGCGGATGCTGACGGTGTGGTCGTACCACTTGCCCTTGGTGCCCAGAAGAGCCAGCTGGAAATCCTCGTCCACGGCGGCGACGGGGATGTCGTAGCCGTAGACCTCTTCGGAGGTGCCGTCGGAGTAGGTGACGGTGTCGGTGGTGGGCAGCAGCCAGTCGGCTTTGTTGGCGTCGGCGTCTGCGGCCATGCCGACATACAGGTTGACGATCTTCTTGGAAGCGAGGCTGACGTGGAAGGTCATCGTGCCGTTTTCGACCGTCAGGGTGCCCTTGCCATCGCAGGCTTCGTTCGCGTGGAACATGCCGCTGTCGGTGTCAAATTCGGCGGTATAGACGCCGTCCGGCAGAGCGGCGGCAGCGGTCTCGGATGCAGCCGCAGAGGAGGCCACGGACGAAGCGGCCTCCGAGCCTGCGGCAGAGCTTGCAGTGGAAGAGGCCGCCCCGCAGCCGGTCAGGGCAGCAGCCAGCAGCAGGGAAGCGACGGACAGGGAAAGAAACTGTTTGCAGTGCATAGATCAAAATACCTCGCGATCAAATTTGAGCGGGCAGAGAACTGCCCATGGGGGAGGGTGCCTCCTCATGCGGGGGCATCCTCCATAAAAAATGCCCGAAAAGATTTCTCCCTTCGGGCATTGGAATGCGGAATATTAGCCGTTCAGGGAATCAATGGCGGCTTTGGTGTGCTCAATGTAGCGCTGCTGGATGTCCTCGATCTCACCCAGACCGGCGATCTGGCACTCCACGGACGCGAAGTCACCGGAGGCCTGGAACTGGCTCAGCCAGGAATCGTCATCCGCACCGGCCATATCGTTGTTGGCGTGGTCACCGGCAACGACCATCAGGGGGCGCAGGATGACCTTGGTGTAACCGGCGGCCTTGACAGCCTCGATGACGTTCTCGCAGGCGGTCTCCTCGGGCTCACCCTCCACTGTGCCGATGAACACGTTGCTGTAGCCCAGGGTCTGCATGGCGGTCTGCATCTGGCTGTAGCTCACCTTTGCGGTGTGGGAGGTGCCGTGGCCCATAAAGACGAAGGCGACCTTCTCCTCAGCGGCGGCCTCCAGGCTGTCGAAACCGGCATCCTTCACAGCGGCAGCGGTAACGGCCTTGGCAACAGCTTCCTTGTCGGCGTTGATGACGGCAGCGTCGGCACCAACCTCGCCCAGCAGGGGTTCGGCAACGGCGACACTCTCAAACTTGTCCTTGTACTCGTCGATCATCTCCATCATCTCGTCGTACTCTGCACCGTGCATCAGGTGGGTGGGCTGGACGACCAGGTTCTTCACGCCGTTGGCCACAGCGCGGTCCAGAGCCTGCTGCATGTTGTCGATCTTCTCGCCGTCGCGGGCCTGAACATGGTTGATGATGATCTGTGCGGTGAAGGCGCGGCGGACAGACCAATCGGGATAAGCAGCCTGCAGCGCATCCTCGATGCCCTTGATATCCTTCACTCGGCTGTCGTTGAAGGAAGTACCGAAGGAGACCACCAGCAGCTCATTCTCGCCGATGTCGTCCTGATTGCGGCTGTCGTCCTTGGAAGCATCGCCGGTGTCGCGGCCAAAGTAGTCAGGGTCAGCCTCTTCGCCCTCGACCAGCTCCTTCTGGGCATCGGTCAGGGCATCCCATGCGGCCTTGGCGGCCTCACACTGGGCATCGGTGTCATCGGTGCGCTCCTGCACATAGATGGCATCGATCAGGTCTGCAACGTTCTTTGCGGCCAATTCGTCAGCCTCCTCGCCGGAAACCTCGCTGCTGGCAGCAGATCCTGCCGTGCTGGAAGCAGTGGTGCTGCTTGCGGCACCGCCGCAGCCGGTCAGTACACCGGCGCAGAGGGCCAGAGCGGTCAGAGCGGCCGCTGCTTTGTGGATGGTGCGTTTTCTCATTTTTGTTCGTTCCTTTCCTGTTTTTGAACATGATTTTTGCTGAACAGAAGGTACAGGAAAGAGTGCCCGGCAAAACAAAAGGGGCCTTTCTGCTTGCGGGACGGCAAAGCAAAAAGGCCCTTTTCAGTTTTTTCAGGCTTTTTGGGTACAACCAATTCCTCGTGATCTGGGGCTTGCGCCCCCGTACCAACAGCGGGCAGGTTTCCTGACTGAAAGCTCAACATCCACCGCCGCCTTCCCGGAACATGGGTTCCAGTGACCGGTGCAGCACACCCTGGCGGTAAACTCCCTTATCACAGTGACGAGATCGTGCGGGATTTGCACCCGCTTCCCTTTTAACGTGCCTGCCCCCGGCCAGAGCCGCGGGCGGTACGCACCTGCTGTTTTCTATTCAGTTCGCTGTTCAGTATAACATACTCAACGGAGGAATGCAATCACCACTCCGGGGAAACTTCCGGGCTCACAGGCGGTGTTTTTCCCCGATCAGGGCCACCGCCACATCGTTGACATTGGTGCCCGTTGCCCCGGTGATGATCAGGCCATCCACTGCTTTCAGGGCGTGGTAGGAATCGTTGTTCTGCAAAGCAGCGTATCCGCTCCAGCCCCCGGCCTCCAGCGCGGCAAGGGTATCCCCATCCACATAGCCGCCGGCGGCATCGGTGGGGCCGTCTGTGCCATCGCTGCCCACAGAGAACACCGCCGCGTTCAGCCCGGCAATGGCAGGCGCAGCCGCAAGGGCCAGCTCCTGATTTCTTCCGCCAAGCCCTTTTCCGGTCAGGTGAACGATGGTCTCGCCGCCCGCGATGTAGGCCAGCTTTTTCCCCTGCCCTGCCTGGGTGCGGACAATGGAGCCAAGAAAGCTGCCTGCTTCCCGTGCTTCGCAGCAGAGTTGGTCGGTCAGGAGAACCGGTTCATATCCCAGATTCCGGCAGGCGCTGGCCGCGGCACGGCAAAGCTCCCGCACGCTGCCGGTGATCCGGGTGGTCACATTGTCCAGCGTTTTGGGCGTTTCCTGCGCCAGCAGGGCCCGGGCCTGTGCTGAGAGTGCCAGATGATACTTTTCGGCAACGGCAAGCGCCTGGGCGCAGGTGGAGGTATCCGGCACCGCCGGGCCGCTGGCGATCATATCCAGCGGGTCCTCCAGAATGTCGCTCAGCACGATGCTGAACACCTGCGCAGGGGCACAGCGCTGCGCGAACCGCCCGCCCTTCACACCGGAAAGCCGCTTGCGGATGGTATTCATCTCCACAATGTCGGCCCCGCTGGCCAGCAGCTGGCTCGTGATGTCCTGCAGCTCTGCCCCAGGAACGAGCGGCTGCTCGAACAGCGCACTGCCGCCGCCGGAAAGCAGGAACAGCACCGTATCCCCGGCGGTCAGCCCCTGCACCAGCTCCAGCGCCTTTTGGGTAGCCGCAAAACCGTTTGCATCCGGCACCGGGTGGCCCGCCTCATAGCAGGTCACCCCGGGGATCTCACCTTTCACATGGCCGTACTTGGTCACGACCACGCCGCCATCCACCCGGCCCAGCGTTTCAACCGCCGCGTGTGCCATCTGCCAGGCCGCCTTGCCCGCCGCCACCAGAAGCACCCGGCCCTTCCCGGGCCGGAGATCCCGCAGCGCACGGCGCACCGCCTCATCTGGCAGAACAGCGTTCAGGCTGGAACGAAGGATCACATCCGCATCCCGGCGCAGTGCAGCATTCATAGACTCGCCCTCCTTGCAGCGGTGCCCGCCCCTCCGGGACAGCGCACCAGAAACAGCCGAATAAAAAATCAAGACCGACAATCTCTTTTGAAATCGTCGGTCTTGTTTCAATCCGAGTGGCGAGAATCGAACTCACGGCCTCTTGAACCCCATTCAAGCGCGCTACCAAAACTGCGCTACACCCGGACATCTGATCGAGCTTGTCGCTCACAGCTCAATCAGTATACCCGAAGAATGGTGTTTTGTCAAGCACTATTTTCAAATTTCTTCTTCATTTTCGGCAATGGCCGTTGTGCTGCCCACCGGCTGCGGAAACTCCACCGTAGCCAGCGCCACAGCGAACACGCTCTGCGCACCGGCATCCAGCAGAGCCTGCGCGCAGGCCGAGGCCGTGGCTCCGGTGGTCAGGACATCGTCCACCAGCAGGATGCGCTTTCCCTCCACAGCCTCCGGCCGGGCCACCCGGAAGGCACCCGCCACATTGGCCAACCGCTCGTCAAGGGAAAGTCCCTCCTGCCGCCGGGTGGAGCGGGCACGGGTCAGCGCGTCCGTGACCACCGGCACGCCCACCGCCCGGGCAAGGGGCTGTGCCATCCGCTCCGGCACATTGTAGCCGCGCTTTTTGCTGGAGGCCGGTACCGGAAGGATGCAGTCGTAACCCCGGTCAAGGCCCGGTACCGGTTCGGGCAGGGGCTCAGAGCCGCACATTCTGATCTCGCTGCCAAAGAGCAGGCGGGCCATCTCCACGCCCAGCTCCACAGCTGCCCAGGGCGCGCCCTGATATTTCGCCCGCAGCACCGCGCGGCGGACAAGGCCGGTGTATCGGTAGGGCGCGGCTGCCCCATCCAGCCGCCCCAGGTAGTGCTCGGAGCCGCGCAGCCGCATGGAGGGTGCACGGCGCAGCTCTGCCAGCCCATCGGCGCAGTCCGGGCAGGCAGGCTGGTTCCCCAGCACCCGGTCACAAAAAGGGCAGCGGCGCGGGTAAAGCACCCAGCGCAGCTGCCGCAGTGTGCGGCTCAGGCCGCTGTAATAAAGCATCAGTCGTTCTTGACCGCAATGATGACGCGGACCTTTTTTCCGGCAGCGCAGCCGAAATTATCGTACCAGCCGGTCAGCTGGTAGCCGTCCGCATCCACCTGAGCCAGCTTGGTGGGGTAATACTGGCCCTTGTACCACAGGTAGACCTGCACATTGTCTGCCATCTCGTAGCGTTCATTGCCCGAGAGCACCGAGGCCGCGCCGACCTTGTCGATCTTCAGGGGCATCAGCTGCATCATGGCCTTGACAGAGCCGGTGGTCTCCTGCCGCACGGCAATGCCGCCCGCCAGCACCGGATACTTGATGGCCGTGGTGTAGCTGGCCACCGCGCCGTTGACGTAGCAGATATAGGTCGCCCCGCCGCCGATGTAATTGAAGATCTGCTTGAAGGGGGTGCCCGTGATCTCCGCGATCTGCTGGAAGCCAATGCTCATCAGGGAGCCGGTGTTGCTGGTCAGCTTCTGCCAGGCCGTGGAGAGGATATCGCCGGAGACGATGCCCCACAGGATCTCGCTCGTCGTGGGCACCAGAAGGCTCGTGACCTGGTCGGTCACGGTCCCCTGCGTCGTGGAATCGGCAGACCCCGTCGTCCCGTTCTTGTTACCGGTGGTGGTTCCGGTGGTGGTTCCGCCCGCCGTGGACGAACCGCCGGACGAATTTGCATCGGTGTTGAAGCTGGTGATGAAGCTCTTGAGGTCGGTGTAATTGGCCGCGAGGTTCTTCACGTCATCCAGCACACCGTACTTCCACAGGTCGCCGGTCACATCGTTCAGGATGAGGCGGTCGATCTGGCCAACCTCATTGACGGTGTAGTAGCGGACGTCCGAACTGCTCAGTGTGACCCCCGATAGGCGGCTGGGACGAACCGTCCCAGCCACACCCTCCGAAGTTGTATCCAGAATCTCTACATCGTCGGCCAGGGCGGCTGCGCCCAGAGCAGTGGCGTTGGCATTGATGGTGCCGTTGACACAGCGGTCCTCGATGTGCTCCACGCTCTCACCCTCCGGGGTGACCTTGATCTCTACCAGCCACCCCTGCGGAAAGTTCAGGCTCTTGTCCACGTTCACGGTGCGGGCAATGCCGTCGGTACACATGACGGAGACTTTCTGCAGAACATCCGCGCCGTTCTCTTCCACCAGACTGCGGGTGGCGGTCTGCACGACACCGTAAAACACACTGTCGGCTTCCTCGCCGGTCACGATCCCGGCAGCCTCATTGTTCATGCCCAGCAGCAGGGTGACGACCTCGCCCACGCCGCCGCCGTTGAGGGAGGACACCTGGGAGGCCACCGCAGAGGAACCCAGCGTATAGCTGGTGCCTGCCACCGTTACACTGGTGGGGGCGCTGGCACTGGGCGAAACTGCCGTGATGCGGCCAGCGGCGCGGCGGGTGTAGACCCACAATGTCTGTAAACTCTCGCTGTAATAATACACATCGTATTTGTTCAGTTCCGCAGATTCCGACGCTTTATCGTTGCGGTAGACCATCTTGGGAACAAAGGGCAGCTGGACCGTATCGCCCGCTACAAAGGGGCCCTTCAGGCTCTTGAGCATGACGCTGGAGGTATCCACCTGACCGTTGGAGACCGTGAAGCCCAGGCTGCTGCCGTAGGCACTGCCGCTGGCGGCGTTGGCTGTCAGGGCGTTGTAGAACAGCAGGGCGCACTCCTCGTAGTTGAGCACCTCGCCCTGGCTGCGGTCCACCTGATTGCGCAGGCCCAGCTCACTGGCCTTGTTCAGCTGTGCGTTGGGGAAAGAGCCGCTCAGGTCGGTCATCTTATAGCCCATCAGCTTGAGGATGGCCGTAACCGTCTCCTCCAGTGTCACGGCGTTGTCGGGCCGGAAAGAGCCGTCGGTGTAGCCGTTCATCCAGCCATTCTGCACCGCAATGCGGACATAGGGTGCATAGGGCGAAGTGCCGGGCAGGTCGGTGAACAGGGTGCCCACCGTGCCCTGAGAGCCCACGCTCTCGCGGTAGGTGGAGTAGGACACCAGCATCCGGGCCAGTGCACCGCGGGTGACCACAGCGTTCAGAGCAGCCTGCTGGCTGCTGTCCATCGCGTTCAGCGTGACGGACAGCTGGACCGCCGTGTTGGCGTTGCCTGCTGCCGATGCCGGCAGCACCAGCATCGACACGGCAATGCTTACCGCCAGCAGAAATGCAAGGATTCGCTTTTTCATGGAAAATCCTCCTTAAAATAGTTTCTAATGTATTCCGGGTTGCGGCTCCCAGCATCTGCTTCGTGCAAAGCCTTGCACTTGCATCCTGCTGGCCGCGGCCCCAACAACTCCTCCCTTCATCCGCCACTGGCGGCGGTCGTCGTTGTTGCCCCTATTAGGG
>OHRB01001204.1_pt1 | contig 10584 bp, 8 predicted proteins | sample 1578381 | NCBI WGS metagenome assembly OHRB01 (sample SAMEA3879566, study PRJEB24766) | human gut metagenome | biome: human-associated habitat; feature: feces | place: USA | collected 1985/1987
AGAGAAATATAACTGGATAAAAGTTATATTTATATAGAAGGGAAGGGTGCATCTGTCAGGAGCACCCTTCTTTGTGCCCGTAAGGCATGTGGAAATTACCTGATAATAATGCCGCCGGATGATAAAATACTTCGTAAAGGAATATTACTTGACAAAATGTGAAATTTTTCTAATTTATCGTTGACAAAAGCAGAGGCGGTATGTATAATAAAACAAGTGTGGATAGGAGAAAAGTATGCAGATACATTTATCAGATATTTCATCCAGTGAAGGAATGCGTATTCAGAAGACTGCAGAGTTTGGAATGGATACGATCACCTTTCAGTCAGGAAGCTTTCCGGTACTTGCAAAAGAACCCATAGAGCTTACGATCACGAATACAGGTGACAGAAATCTTGAAATCAGAGGAACAGGTAAGATTACCGTAGGTATTCCCTGTGACAGATGTCTGGAAGAGGTTTCAACAGAGATTCCTTTGGAGATTGAGCGAAAACTTGATATGAAGCTTACGGATGAAGACCGTGTGAATGATCTGGACGAAAGTTCTTATCTCACAGGTATGGACCTGGATGTGGACCAGCTGGTCTATCTTGAGGTACTGATGAGCTGGCCTTTGAAGGTTTTATGTAGAGAAGACTGCAAAGGAATCTGCAGCCGCTGCGGGAAGAACCTGAACGAAGGTCCCTGCGGATGCAAGGAGGAGCCGAAGGATCCCCGCATGGCAGCTATCAGTGATATATTTAGTAAATTTAAGGAGGTGTAACATAATGTCCATCTGTCCGAAGAATAAATCTTCCAAAGCAAGACGCGATAAGAGAAGAGCAAACTGGAAAATGAGCGCTCCGAACCTTGTAAAATGCAGCAAATGTGGCGAACTGATGATGCCGCACAGAGTATGCAAAGCTTGCGGAAGCTACAACAAAAAGGAAATCATTAAAGTTGAAGACTAATTTTTAATGATTGCAAAGTATGGCAGGTTCTCCCGTTTGGGATGCCTGCTTTTTTGTGTATTATTTTATGGATGAGGAAAAAGTAATGAATGAGAAGGAGAAGGTAAATCAGATCACAGAAGGTGTGATCTGGAAACAGCTGCTGTTATTTTTCTTTCCTATTGTATTTGGAACATTTTTTCAGCAGATTTATAATACGGCAGATACTATTGTTGTCGGCCGTTTCGTAGGAAAACAGGCACTTGCTGCAGTTGGAGGTTCTGCCAGTCAGATCGCCAATCTGATCGTTGGCTTTTTTGTAGGGCTTTCCTCAGGGGCAGCGGTTGTGATCTCGCAGTTTTATGGGGCAAAAGATAAGAAGAATCTGAGTAAGGCACTGCATACAGCATTTGCATTCTCCATTGCAGCGGGAATTGTTCTTACTGTAGTGGGGATTTTTCTGACCAGACCTGCATTGCTGCTTATGAAGACACCTGCAGATGTAGTAGAGGACTCTGCAGTGTATCTTCATATTTATTTCGGCGGAATGGTTTTTAACCTGGTTTATAATATGGGAGCAGCCATCCTGCGTGCAGTAGGAGACTCCAAAAGACCACTGTATGTTCTGATCATTACCTGTGTGCTGAACATTATTCTTGATCTGCTGTTTGTGGTTGCATTTGGCATGGGTGTGACAGGAGTAGCTGTTGCTACAGTTACTTCTCAGGTGATCAGTGCGCTGATCGTAACAGTAATGCTTCTGAAAACCAGAGAGATATATGTGCTGAAGATCAATCAGATCCGTTTTGACAGAAGAATGCTGTTTTCAGTTCTGAGAATCGGTATTCCGGCAGGTCTGGAATCTGTAATGTATAATATTTCCAATATTGTGATACAGGTATTTGTAAATAATCTGGGAACTGACACAGTGGCGGCATGGGGAACTCTTGGGAAAATCGATGCTATTTTCTGGATGGTGATCAATGCGTTCGCAATTTCCATTACTACCTTTGTGGGACAGAATTTCGGAGCCGGCAAATATCATCGTATGCGAAAGAGTGTGAGTGTCTGCATGATCATGAGTATGGTCAGTTCTGCAGTGATGATCATTTTGATGTATTCATTTGCTCCCTGGATTTATCGTCTGTTTACCACAGACAGCGCAGTGATCGTCCATGGTGTTCATATGAGTCGTTTTTTGCTGCCGTCCTATTTCATTTATGTGATCATAGGGATTCTGTCTGGGGCACTGAGGGGTACCGGGAAGGTTCTGGTGCCTATGCTCCTTACCTGCGGCGGTGTGTGTTCCCTGAGAATCCTGTGGCTTTTTACAGCCGGACAGATGTACCCGGGAATTAATACGATCATGCTCAGTTATCCGGTTTCATGGAGCATTACGGCAGTATTGTTTATTGTATATTATTTTATGAAATTTCCAGGAAAGAAAAAGGAGAATTAATCATTTTTCGGTACACCATTTTTCATGAAATAATGCAGTTTATCCTATGTCTGTTGCCGAAATTCACCAGATAAGGTAAGCTAAGAACAAAGGAAATTGAGAATAAAGATAACGGATCGAGTAGTAATGTAAAATGAAAGTATGAAAAAAGCATGAGAAAACAGAAAATAACAGTTCTGATTTTAATGATAACTCTGTGCCTGACTGGCATATGGGGAATGAAAAAAAATACCACAGTATGGGGCGCGGTGATCCGGGTAAATGATGTGATCGTACCGAAGGATATTCCTGCAGTAGCTGTAGAAATAAATAAAAGCAGCGAACTGATTACTGAGAAACTGTCTCGGGTTTTCTATACAGTTTATACAGACACAGATACACTGCATATTCCAGTGTTCTGGGATGTTTCGTCTGTAAATATGAAACTGGCAGGCGTTTACACAATGAAAGGTGTACTGAAGCTTCCGCCTGAGTATGCTTTTGATGAGAGTGAAAGTCTGCAGGTACAGACAACTGTTTCTGTGCAGTACCCGGACAAACCGGATATTAATATATATTACAGGCTGACTGCGGCAGGAATCTATATATTTCCCTGGTTGAAGCAGGAAAATTTTGACTCCATGGAAGCTTATCTGAAGAAAGAAAGCGGACAGTGGATCAACCTCACTGAGGAGGGCTTTGCTCTCTGTGAAGAGGAGGGGCTGTATGTATCTAACCAGAGTATGGTTGTGGGTAATACCTATTCCCTGCTGGTAACCTATGATAATGGAAGGAAGCAGACCAATACTCTGCGGTTTCAATATCAAAAAGACGGCAGTCTTAAAATTTACGGTTATCAGCACAGTTTGCTTGGAAACACACAGAAGCCTGGAAAGATCATCTGCTCTTATGATACCGGAGATGAGAAATATCTCAGCAGATGTGCTGCCTATGCAGTAAAAACGGGGGGAAGCCTGAAGCAGATTGAGAAAGAATTGAAGGAGAATGTCAGACTGAGGGTCAGTACTGCTGAAACATTTGAAAATACAGCCGAGAATCCGGAACTGATTCTGGAATCTTCCTGGGATCTGAGCCGGGTGAATAGGGAAAAACAAGGCGTGTACAAGGTAACCGGATCATTTGTGATCCCAGAGGGATATGAAGTATCTGACAACCTGACGCTGCCAGAGGCATATGCATATCTTTCTGTACAGAAAAAAGGAGAACCACAGATTAATACCTACAGCATGCCGATGGTAGACCTGCTGGAATTTCCTATGCTGCTGGATGGATTTTCTGCAGAGGAACGCCGGAACATACAGGTTTACCTCTCTGAGAATGGGGGAAATTACCGGAAAATTGATGATGACTTGGTGGAAGTGACTTCTGCTGGAATTCAGATTTATTACAGAGAGATATTAAAGAAAGGACAGAACTACCAGATCTGTGCTGTCTATGAGAAAGGGAGCACGGGAATTTATTCTTTTTCCTATAATGATGCCTTTATTGTCAACGAATACTGGCATGAGCGGAATTTTTCAGACAGGGAGGAAAAAGATCTTCCTGACATTGTGCAGAAAGCACCTGCTTCGTCAGATGAAATGCAGGGAGAAAAGGAAGAGAATCTGAATACGGGAAGTGCCGGATATCATTATGACAACTCTTACGGAACAGACAATAATACAGACGGACAGAATAGCAGCAGTAACAAAGCTTCTGATGCAAAATCTGCTGAAATATCGGATACAGAGAATTCTGTGACAGAGTTAAGCACCGACACGATTACTGCAGTCAGCGGAGAGAGACTGCTTTTGATACTCCAACAGAACGGCAGTGCAAAGTTTGAAAAACAGGGAATCTCTGTAACATTTTCTCCGGATACAGTGAACGGATGGAAGATCAATGCAGAGGATGAAATCCAGATAGGAATCGAGAAAACGTCAGAAACTGCATTTTCTCTGCGGATTTTTGTCAGAGGTGGGGAGGTAACAGAAGTTCCGGGAACAGTGGTGGAATTCCAGACATCTGTGTTTGGCGGAATCCAGTCACCTGAAACAGTAAAAGCGGAGGATGTGCAGGGAAATCAATATGCAGTGAATTATCAGGAAAAGCAAAATGTTCTCCGTATGGAAATCAGCCAGACAGGAGACTATTTCCTCATAGATGGAGAATCAGAAAGTATGGGAGATCAGACGGATGAGGACAGTGTGGAAGCTGTTTCAGATGGAGAAGATACAGGATTTACAGAAGAAGAGTCGGTGCCGGAAGAGAAAACAGAACAGAAAACAGAAGCTTCCGGCAGGCAGCTTCTGATGATAATACCTACATTACTGGCAGTATGTATCATGGCATTTGCTGCTATTTTTGTATTTTGTAAAAAACGCAGATAAGGGACAGAGGAAAAGCAAAAAAAGCACCCGAAAACAGAAGGAGGTGTCAGCAATGAAGAAGAACTGGAAATATTCATTACTACTTATAGCAACTGTATTTGCATTGACTATGGGCATATTCTTTCTGTTTTACCGCTTTGATAACAAATATACGGCCAGGGGGGACCAGGCCATTCAGGGAATCCTCTATGTGCCTGATGATGATTCTGTGCATTATCTTGCCAGGGAATGGGAATATTATCCGGATGTATTGCTGACACCGCAGGAAATAAAGGAACAGAAGGAGGACTACTACAGCCGTTATGTTTCCATTGGCGAGTACGGTGGAATGGACCTGGGCGACAAAAATAAATCTCCTTTTGGAAGTGGTACCTATCGGATGACCCTGGTGCTTCCTGAAAAAGAAAAACAATATGCTATTGGCCTGACAGAGATTTTTTCTGCTTACAAGCTGTATATTAATGGGGAATTGATGGGGCAGATGGGAAATCCGGATCCGGACAATTACCAGGAGCAGATTCAGAACAGGGTATTTACCTTTGAGGGAAAAGGAACTGCAGAGATTGTGATCGCAGTGACAGACAAACATTCGGTGTCATCGGGAATTCAGTATGTGCCGGTTTTGGCTTCTCCTTTTAAAGTGAATATTATCCGCGGGTTGTCACTTATGATTGCTGTGGTATTTATGGCTTTTACATTTTTTGTCCTGATTTTTTCAGTGTATATGTATATGCGAACTAAAAAAGTGGAGTTTGGACTTTTTGCCCTGCTTTGTATCTGTGTGCTGGGATATGGTTCTTATCCGATCCTGCATTCCTTTGTTGCAGTAAAAGTACAGCCTTGTTATGGAATGGAGGCATTGTTCTATTATCTGATGTTTGCCGGTGTTATGCTGGTACAACAGAAGATCCTGGGAGGTGAGGAAAGGATTCCGGAAATTCTTGCAGGTGTGGCCGCAGCAGCCGGAGTGATGGTTTTTGTGGCAGAAATGCTGTGCAGCAGAGCCCAGTCTGCAACAGGGCTGTATCTGATCTCTAAGCTTACAGAGATTTTGAAGTGGGCAGCAGCCGGTTATCTGTTTTTCAGAAGTGTAAAGGAGATAAAACAGAAGTACAGTAATGTACTTTTAGTGGGAATTGTTGTTTATGCAGCGTCTCTGGCAGCAGACCGGATATGGAGATTATATGAGCCGATCATTGGCGGGTGGTTTATGGAAATTGGTGCAGCAGTGCTTGTAGCCAGTGTGGGACTGACTCTGTGGATGGAGCTTGCCAATGCTTACAGATTTCAGCTTACCTATGGAGAATACAGCCGTCAGATGGAACAGAAACTGCAGATACAGAAACAGAATTATGAGGAACTTACAGAAAAGATGGATGAGATCAGCAGGATGCGCCATGATATGAGACACCATCTGCGCACCATCATGTCTTACACACAGCAGGGAAAATATCAGGAGATGATGGAATATCTGCAGGAGTATGCATCCGTTATAACAGAAGAGGAAAAGCTAATCTGTTATTGCAGAAACATGGCCGTAGATGCAGTGATCCATTTTTATGCAGGAGAACTGAGGAAGAAAGGGATTCCTTTTGAATGTGATATGATGCTGCCACAGAATATTGGCATTTCAGATACAGATCTGTGCAAAATATATGGAAATCTTCTGGAAAATGCCGTAGATGCAGTAAAAGATCTGCTGCCGGAAAATAAGCCTTATGTAAAGATGCTTACAAAGGTTAAGAACAGGAAGCTTCTGATAGAGATTTCAAATCCATATTCCAATGGAATCCAGCGAAGGGAAAAAGTTTTTTATTCAACAAAGCATGAAGGCTTTGGAATCGGAACAGCGTCTGTGGCAGAAGTGGTACAACGAATGGGCGGATATGTAGTTTTTAATACAGAAGAGGGTATTTTTAAAGTAAATATCTTTCTGCCGGTGAAAACAGTACAGTAAATAAATAGTTACTGCCCGGAGGGGAAGAGGCATATCGGAAATACTTATTTATCAGAGTCTGAAGAGAATAAGTATTCCAGATATGCTTTTTTTATTGCGTTGGAGCCACGCTTGCGTACAGTAACAAGCTCCTGATTGTCCATAACAAAGCCTTCATCTGTGGATTTCTCGATGTGATCCATATTTACGATACAGCCTCTGTAACAGGAGAGAAAACATTTCATTCCCTCCAGAAGCTCTTCGAATTTCTGGAAGGTTATGTAGGAGCGTATAATGCCTGCATCTGTGGTATGTACCTGAACTGCATTGCGGTAGGTATCCACGTACAGGATGCTCCTGACAGGGATCTTTACAGGGGTACGGTCGGAGATCAGCTCTATATATCTGGAATTCTGCGACTGCCTGAACTGGATTGTTGAGAGGATCCGGCAAAGCTTCTCCGGGTCAAAGGGCTTCAGCAGATAGTAGGATGCCTGTACATCATAGCTTTCCACAGCAAAGGAATCACTGCTTGAAATAAAAATCAGAGCAGCTGTATCCCTGGCTTCGCGGAGCTTTCTGGCTGCATCCATACCGGTCATACTGCCCATATAAATATCCATAATGATCAGGTCGTAAAATCCGGGTATGTATTTAGTAAAAAAAGCTTCTGCGCTGGAATACAAATGGATGTCTGCGGATGTATTCTGGGATTCATAATAAGAAGAAATGACAGATTTTACCTGACGCAGATCTTCCTTTGAATCGTCAAGGATTGCAATATTCAAAAGGAGTACCTCCTAAATTAACTTAAACATAATTTGTATTTTAGCGTATTTTCATGAGTTATTCAAGTACGGATTCCTTACTGAAAGCAAGTAATACCATAAGTATTTATTCATTTTTCCATATTTCATGAAAAATGTCATTTAATCCCATGTATCTTGAAAATAAGACTGAAATTTTTTATAGTAAGAACATAGAAATTCAGTTTAGAAATATGTACACACATTTTAAGAAAGGATGGTAAAAAAATATGAAAAACTGGAAAAAAATAATGGCAGGTCTTTGTGCTGCTGCAATGGTAAGCTCTATGGTTGTTCCGGTATGGGCAGCAGAGGAGACTACAGAAGAAGCAGCAGATGACGGAGATGTCGCGGATGTATCAGAGGCAATGTTAGGACTCTGGAAGGACAGCGCAGGAGATATCTACGGATTCTACAAAGATAATTCGTTTTTTGGTCAGTGGAAGGATGAAGAGCAGGATGTTCTTGGTGTATATGCCCTGAGTTCAGACGGAGAATATACAGCTCTGGTAATGCAGTTCGCAAATGACGACGGCACGTATGATGATGAAAATATGGTAACTTATCTGGTGCAGGCAAATGAGGAAGAGAATCTTCTGGAACTTTATGATCCGGACAGTCTGGATCTGACTGCAACTCTGGAGCCTTATCAGGCAGACGGAGATGAGGCAGATTATAATCAGACCTATCAGGATATGGGTGATATCCTGACAGAGTGTTATTCCGGCGAGACAGAAGCAGGTGAGAACTTTATTTATGCAGCTAATGATGATGGAACTTTCTGCTCAGTACTTGTGATCGATCAGGATGATAACTATGTAAGTTTTGTTGGTGAAGGTACTTTTGATGAAGAGAACAGTACTGTGACGATTACTGATGAAGTTTCTGAGATGGCACTTACTTTTGGCGTGGCAGTGAATGATGATGATACACTGACACTGGATATGGGTGATCTTGGAAGCGCTACTGTACAGGAAGCTACACTGGCGGTTGCAGTTCAGGGACTGAAGTATGCAGTTGAGAATGGAACTGAGATGAACTAAGCAATTCCTTTTCAGGGACAAAAATATGTGATTTTGAGGATACTCCTCTTCGGATAGATTTATTCGGAGGGGAGTGTTTTTTCTGTGCCGGGGGTTTTAGAATGGCTGGGAAGATGGTATAATGAGGAGCGAATTCTATAGTTTTTGTGGAAGTGTTACAGATGAGCAGAAACAGACAGGAAGCGAAAATTACGAGAGAGGTTTGAATTTATGAATATTCTGAATATAGAGCATGTTTCCAAGGTGTTTGGTGAGAAGGTGGTGCTGGATGATGTTTCCTACGGGGTGCATCAGGGAGATAAGATTGGGATCATCGGGATTAATGGGACCGGGAAGTCTACGATTCTGAAGATCATCGGCGGTCTGGAGGAGCCGGATGAGGGGCAGGTGATCACTCAAAATGGCCTGAGAATCACGTATCTTCCGCAGATGCCGGAGTTTCCGCAGGGAGCTTCTGTCCTGGATTATGTGGCAGAAGGAAAGTGGCAGAAGGACTGGAGTACTGAGAGCGAGGCAAGGAATGTTCTAAATAAGCTGGGAATTACAGACCATGAGGAGAAGATCAATCATTTATCCGGGGGACAGAAGAAAAGGGTGGCACTGGCAAGGACTCTGGTGAATCCCTGTGATGTGCTGCTTCTGGACGAGCCTACCAACCATCTGGATAATGAGATGGTGACCTGGCTGGAGGACTTTCTGAGAAGTTTTAAGGGCGTTGTGATTATGGTTACTCATGACAGATATTTCCTCGACAGGGTTACTAATAAGATTCTGGAGATTTCCCATGGCGGCCTTTATGCTTATGAGGCTAATTACTCGAAGTTTCTGGAACTGAAGGCAGAGCGTGAGGAGATGGAGCTTGCCAGTGAGAGGAAGAGACAGAGCGTACTCCGCATGGAACTGGAGTGGGCAAAGCGTGGATGCAGAGCCAGAAGTACCAAGCAGCGGGCACGTCTGGAACGCCTGGAGGCACTGAAGAACGGAAAGGCTCCGGTGCGTGATGCGAATGTGGAGCTGGATTCTGTTGAGACACGTATGGGAAAGAAAACGATCGAACTTCACCATATCAGCAAGAGTTTTGGTGAGAAGAAGATCCTGGATGATTTTAATTATATTGTGCTGCGCAATCAGCGTCTTGGGATTATTGGCCCTAATGGGTGCGGAAAGTCAACACTCATCAAGATTATTGATGGGATGATACAGCCGGATGCAGGAGAAGTGGAAATTGGAGAAACCATTCGCATAGGGTATTTTGCACAGGAAGTGCCGGATATGGATACCAATCAGCGTGTGATCGATTATATCCGTGACGTGGCAGAGTATATTCCGACCAGAGACGGGAAGATTTCCGCAACAATGATGCTGGAGAGGTTTCTCTTTGATTCTGCCATGCAGTATGCACCCATTGCCAAATTGTCAGGTGGTGAGAAGAGGCGTCTGTATCTGCTGAAGGTTCTGATGGAGGCGCCGAATGTGCTTCTTCTGGATGAGCCAAGTAATGATCTGGATATTCCTACACTGACCATTCTGGAGGATTATCTGGATTCTTTTGCAGGGATTGTGATCGCAGTGTCTCATGACAGGTATTTTCTGGATAATATTGTGGACAGGATTTTTGCTTTTGAGGGGAATGGACATCTGACCCAGTATGAGGGCGGATATACGGATTATACAGAGGCGCTGGCGAGAAAAGGCGGGGCAGTATCTGAAGGACAGAGCACTGCAGTTGGTGCGGAAAAGAAGAAGTCGGCTCAGGCAGACTGGAAGCAGAATCGTCCCCAGAAGCTGAAATTTACCTATAAAGAGCAGAGGGAATTTGAAACTATTGATGATGATATTGCAGCGCTGGAGGAACTGCTGGAGAAGCTGGATAAGGATATGGAGGCCAATGCCACCAATTCTGTGAAGCTTCGTGAGATCATGGAGCAGAAGGAGAAGGCACAGGCAGATCTGGATGAGAAGATGGACAGGTGGGTTTATCTGAATGATCTGGCGGAGCGAATCGAGGCACAAAAAAGTGAAAAGTGATTTTTTTCAGATGC
>OHRB01001220.1_pt1 | contig 10453 bp, 9 predicted proteins | sample 1578381 | NCBI WGS metagenome assembly OHRB01 (sample SAMEA3879566, study PRJEB24766) | human gut metagenome | biome: human-associated habitat; feature: feces | place: USA | collected 1985/1987
AATCGGATCCGGACTTGTAACAGTTATGGTACGTGGAGATGTAGGAGCTGTTAAATCAGCAGTAGAAAGCGGAAGCGCAGCAGCATCCAGACTTGGTGAATTAGTTGCTACACACGTAATCCCAAGACCACATACAGATGTAGAGAAAATCCTGCCTGTATTAAAATAGTAATCCATCGTAACTGTCCGGTATCTGCACAGCAGACTGCCGGATGGTTATAATCCGTCATATTTGACAGAAAGCAGGTGTATTCTTGGAATCTAATAATATTGAACTGATTACCAGAATGGTCATTCAGGCAATCAATCAGAATGAAAAAAAAGGCGATGGATTCATGGTTCCCATCGGGGTTTCCGCAAGACACATTCACCTGACACAGGAACATGTAGAAGCATTGTTCGGACCCGGATATCAGCTTACGAAGAAGAAAGAGCTGATGGGAGGTCAGTTTGCTTCTAATGAAACAGTTACCATTGTGGGACTGAAACTTCGTGCCATTGAGAATGTAAGAATCCTTGGACCGGTGCGTAAAGCTTCACAGGTTGAGGTATCTGCGACAGATGCCATTAAGCTTGGAATGAATGTTCCGGTTCGCGAATCCGGAGACGTTGCAGGAAGTGCACCAATCGCAATCGTAGGTCCAAAAGGAGCCGTTTATCTGAAAGAGGGATGTATCGTGGCAATGCGCCATATACATATGTCTCCGAAAGATGCACAGGCTGCAGGTGTGAAGGACGGCGATATCGTATCAGTAAAGGCAGATAATGAGAGAGGAACCATCTTCAATCAGGTCAAGATCCGTGTAGACGACAGCTTTACACTGGAAATGCATATTGATACAGATGAAGCAAATGCAGCAAAGATTGCTACAGGCACTACCGTAACAATAATTAAATAATATCGGGGGCCAAAGGTCAAAAAGCCGTTCGTGCCTGCACGATAAGGTTTTTGAACAGAAACCCTTAAGCGTTAATTGGGGGCAGAAGTATTTGCCCCCAATATTATTATCAGAAATAATTTGGAGGCTCATATGATCGTAGGCAAAGTTGTAGGAAGTGTGGTATCCACACGAAAGAGTGAGAAGCTGATTGGAAGTAAATTTATGATTATCGAGCATGTGCATCATATGAAAGGCGACCTGAGCCAGCTGGTTGCGATCGATATGATCGGAGCCGGAGTTGGTGAATATGTGTTGGTGGCACAGGGAAGCGCAGCAAGAATAGGCTGCGGCGTAGAAACAGCACCGGTAGATGCCGCAATTGTCGGTATCATTGATGACGGTGCAGGATTGGAGTAACGCCATGGAAATCAAAGAATTACAGGATATTATACAGCAGAATGGTGTGGTAGGTGCCGGCGGAGCCGGATTCCCTACTTATATGAAGCTTACAGACAAGGCCAATACCATTCTTATGAACTGTGCAGAGTGTGAACCATTACTGAAATTACACAGACAGTTATTGGAAAAACACGCATATGAAATTATGAAAACATTCCATATGATCCAGGAGACGGTTGGTGCTTCTGAAGCAATTATTGGAATTAAGAAGTCTTATGTACAGACAATTCATGCATTAAATCAGCATATTGAAGAATTCCCAAGGGTTAAGATCCATCTTCTGGATGAGGTTTATCCGATGGGTGATGAGGTTGTTCTTATTTATGAAGCAACCGGACGTGTGGTACGGCCAGGAGGACTGCCGATCGAGCAGGGAGTAGCCGTATTCAATGTAGAGACTCTCTACAATGTATACCGCGCGGTAGAAGAACACAAACCGGTAATAAGCAAATATGTTTCCGTTGTTGCTGAGGTCGAGAATCCTGTTACAGTGAAAGTTCCACTGGGATGTACACTGGAAGAGGTTGTTGCCCAGGCAGGCGGTACAACTGTAAAGGATCCTGTATATTTCGTTGGCGGCCCGATGATGGGACGTATCGGAAACGGTTCCGACCCGGTTACAAAAACAACGAACGCAATCCTGGTTCTTCCAAAGGACCATGTTATTGTTATGAAGAAGCAGCGGACTTCTTCCATAGATTTAAAACGTGCAGCATCTATCTGCTGCCAGTGCAATACCTGTACAGATTTATGTCCGAGACATAATCTGGGACATCCGATCGATCCGGCGAAATTTATGAGAGCTGCATCAAATAATGATTTCAGAGACCTGAATCCATATATAGATGCTTCCTTCTGCAGTTCCTGCGGTGTATGTGAGATGTACTCATGTCCGCAGAGTCTTGCACCGAGAAGTCTTCTCGCAGATATGAAGGGCGGTCTGAGAAAAGCAGGTATCCGTCCTCCGCAGGGAGTACAGCCGAAACCGGTACAGGAATCCAGAGAATACCGTAAGGTTCCGGAAGAACGTCTGATGGCGCGACTTGGTCTTACGAGATATGACAAGGATGCTCCTCTGAAAGAAGAACTTGTACAGGTTAAGAAAGTAAGGATATTATTGAGCCAGCACATCGGAGCACCTGCACAGGCAGTGGTCAAAGCCGGTGATGAGGTAACAAGAGGGCAGATGATCGCACAGCCGGCACAGGGCTTAAGCGTTGGTATTCATGCTTCTGTCAGCGGTAAAGTAACAGAAGTAACAGACCGTTACATTATTATTGCAGTAAAGTAGAAAGGACGTGCACAAAATGAGTAAAGCAATCGGAATGATTGAATTTAAAACCACATCTACAGGCGTTACTGCAGCAGATGCTATGGTAAAAACATCTGAGGTAGAGATCGTCGAGGCACAGACCGTATGTCCTGGTAAATATATTGCAATTATTACCGGTGACTTAAGTGCGGTAAAGGCCGCCGTTGATACGGCAGTAACTACATATGAGGATAAATGCATTGACAGCTTTGTGCTGGGCAATCCGCATGAATCCATTTTCCCGGCAATTTACGGAACTACTCAGGTAGAAGATATCAGTGCGCTGGGAATTCTTGAAACTTATGATGCAGCTTCCATTATCGAAGCAGCAGACCAGGCAGCTAAGACTGCGATCGTAGATCTGATAGAACTTCGTATTGCCAAAGGTATGTGCGGAAAATCATATATGATGATCACCGGTGAAGTTTCTGCGGTAGAGGCTTCCATTGACAGGGCAAAAGAACTTGTAGCTGCCAAGGGTATGTACCTGGATTCTTCCGTTATCGCACATCCTGACAGAAGAATGATCGACAGTATTTTATAATATCCGGGGTAAGAAGTTTCTGACCCTGACACTCATAAAAAATTTCTCAAAAAAAGGGGGCAAAGATATGCTTGCACTGGAGAGAAGAAATCTGATTCTCGAAAAATTACAGGCAGAAAAGCGAGTGGTGGTCAGCGAGCTGAGCCAGCTTTATGACGTCTCTGAAGAGACCATACGCCGTGATCTGGATAAACTTGAAAAGGAAGGACTTGCGATAAAAAGTTATGGCGGTGCTGTGATCAATGAGGATGTAAGCATTGATTTGCCTTTTAATGTACGTAAGAACCAGAATGTTACAGGAAAGCAGAAAATGGCTGAACTTGCAGCTTCCCTTGTGAAAGACGGAGATCATATTTTCCTGGATGCGAGTACTACGGCAGTTTTTGTGGCGAAAGCATTAAAGGAAAAAGAACGTCTTACCGTAATTACCAATTCCATGGAAATACTTCTGGAGTTAGCTGATGTATCCGGGTGGAACATTATCTCCACCGGAGGCGTAATGAAAGAAGGATATCTGGCTTTTCTTGGATCAAAGACAGATGAATCCATACGTTCTTATTATGTAGATAAGGTTATCTTTTCGTGTAAGGCACTGGATCTGGAATGGGGGATTATGGAATCTCAGGAAGCTTTTGGCTCTACCAAGAGAGCGATGATCGGTTCCGGACGAAAGAGAATTCTGGTTGTTGACAGTTCTAAATTTGATCAGACAGCGTTTTCCGTAGCTGGAAGCATGAAAGAAGTAGATATTATAGTGACGGACAAAGAACCGACAGAACGCTGGAAGAAGCACTTTGAGAAATTTAATGTAAAATGCCTATATCCTGTCTGACAAAGAAAATAGGAGTATGATACAATGAATACTTTTGAGATGAAAACCGCGATCCATTTTGGGGATAACGCATTAGACAGATTAAAAGAGATCCCGTATAAAAGGGTTCTCATTATAACAGATCCATTTGTGGTACAAAGTAAAATGATCAATCTGATCACTGCTCCTTTAAACAGTGCAGGTATTGAATACGATATTTTCCATGACGTTGTGCCGGATGCACCTGTGGACAAGATTGCAGAAGGGGTAAAGAAGTTCCTGGAATATCAGCCGGAAGCAGTTGTTGCAGTCGGTGGTGGTTCTGCGATTGATTCTTCCAAGGCAATCAGAGAATTTGCACTGAAGATCAACAATTACGGAAAAGTAGGTCTGATCGCAATTCCGACGACAAGTGGTACCGGATCAGAAGTTACTTCTTTTGCAGTAGTAAACGATACTGCAGCACATGTAAAATATCCGCTGATCTCAGAGAGCCTTACAGCAGATGAAGCAATTCTGGATGCAGAACTTGTAAGGAGTGTTCCGCCGGCCATCACAGCGGATACTGGTATGGACGTGTTTACACATGCGCTGGAATCATACGTAAGTACTGCACATAATGAATTCTCTTCTGCACTTGCGGAGAAAGCCATTGAAATTTGCGGAGTATTCCTGCTGAGAGCATATCTGGATGGCAGTGATATGCATGCGCGTAAAAAAATGCATGTAGCTTCCTGTCTGGCTGGTTTATCCTTTAATACAGCAGGTCTTGGAATCACTCACAGCATGGCTCATCAGCTGGGAGCAATGTTCCATATTCCGCATGGAAGGGCAAATGCTATGCTGCTTCCGCATATCGTAGAATTTAATTCTGATATCAATAAGCACAGTAAGAGCCAGAAAGAGTATCTTCCGGCTGTAAAGAGATACGCCAATGTTGCGCACATTCTCGGACTGAGCAATTATAATAAAGTAATGACGGTCCGTTCTCTGGTAAACTGGATTCAGTTTATGCAGAAAGAGATGAATATTCCGCTGACGATTCAGGAACTGGGAACAATTGCACCGGAAGAATATTTTGCAGCAATTGACAAGATGGCAGACGCAGCACTTGCAGATGCCTGCACAGTGAATAATCCGAGAGTTCCGACTAAAGAAGATATTATAAAGATTTATACGAAATTATGGTCATTCTGAAAATGAAGACAATAATTTCCGGCAGATGCTGACTGCCGCTGAAATCAGATACAGGAGATGGAGAAGAGATGAGTATTTATACAAAAAGAGGAGACAGAGGAATTACAGATATGGCTCATGCTGGTAATATTTCCAAATCTGATGACCGTATCCGCCTTATGGGTGAGGCTGATGAACTGAATAGTCATATTGAACTTGTAAAAAGTATGCTCCGTCAGTCAGAAATACTTCAGCTTCTTGAACGTATTCAAAAGAATCTTGATCTGATCGCAGCGGGAGTCAGTAACCCATATGATCGTGACTGTAAAGTCAGTGAAAAGGAAACAGCAGTGTTGGAGGCGGAAACAGATAAACTGGAAGCACTGTGCGAAAAGCCTGTTCCGGAGAAGCTTACAGGAAAGAGCCGACTGGCTGCAGAGATAGATATTGCACGTACTGTTGCCAGAAGAACAGAGCGCTGCCTTGCACAGGTCAGCGTGAAGTTTGGTGCAGATACAGAGAGTAAGAGATTTCTTAACCGCCTTTCGGATTATCTGTATATTTTGGCGAGATATATAGAGTATTACTCTGATCTTTCAGTGGAACTGTCTGATGATCATGCGGGTGCATTGGCGAAAACGTCTGATAATAATACAGATGCATTGCCGGAACCGTCCGACAGTAATACAGATGTATTAAAAAAGACGGCAGATATCAATGAAGCCGTCATCCAGGAGGTTCTTAAACGAATGGGAATTCAGAGCAGGATAACATTGGATACAGCGAAGAAACTGATCGAGAGACTGGAGCAGGAAGCTGTGCGCAGAAGGCAGCGTGCGGTAATCGCGGTCTGCAATCCGGAAGGAAATCCGGTTGCGGTCCATGTGATGGATGGAGCATTCCTTGTAAGCTTCGATGTGGCAATGAAGAAAGCCTATACTGCAGTGGCAGTGAAGATGTCTACAATGGAACTTTCGAAGATTGCACAGCCCGGAGGAACCTTTTATGGCGTTGACAAGCTGGATGGTGGAAAAATCGTTATTTTCGGCGGCGGTATTCCGCTGAAGTCCGGAAATACAATTATCGGTGGACTTGGAATCAGCGGCGGTACAGGAGAAGAAGACCATAGTCTGGCAGAGTATGGTCAGTCTGTGTTAAATGAAATATTGTAAGATGGATGACAACTATTTGGCAGTCCGCTGTTGAAGGCACCAGACAGTTGCGAAGGAGTATTAAAAAGATCAGAACAGTTTTGAAGAGAGCTGTTCTGGTCTTTTTGCGATGTACTGATTTATCTTCGCTTATATTTCCCGGGAGTCATGCCTTTGTATTTCTTAAAAGTACGTATAAAATAACTCAGATCATTAAATCCGTTTCTGTAAGCAATTTCTGTGATTGAATCATCAGTAGCCGCCAGTTGTAAACAGGCTTCTTCAATTCTCTGTCTGTTCAGATAATCCACAGGAGTCTGATGGGTCATTTCCGAAAAGAACCTGCAGAAATATTTCGGTGACATAGAGACAGAAGCAGACAATTCCTGAAGTGTGATAGGATTGGCATAATTTTTTTCGATAAATTCCAGAACCTGCTTCAACTGTAAAATACGTTTATAGTCTCTGCGCGTTCGGGTAGGATTTTCGATAAAGTAATGATTACTGAAAATCAAACCAAAAAAGTGGTAAAATTGTCCAAATACAGTCAGCTCATATCCGGTATCTTTTTCATACATGGCATCAAACAGAACAGAAATACAGTTCAGAATCTGTGGATGCTCATCTGAAAAATGTGGAAAAAGCATTGTTTCCTGATGCAGGATTTTCTGGATATATTCTCCGCATACAGGATTGTTTTTCAAAAAAGTGTTCATATCAAAAACAATGCACTGATATACACAATCATGGGGAATTCCTGAATGAAGGATTCCACTATGTACAAAAATGACATCATTCTTAACTGCTGTAAAACTTTTTTCGTCTAAAGTGACGGTAAGAGAACCTTCCAGAATACGAATTATTTCATATTCCACATGCCAGTGATAAGACATGACATATCTGGGATGTGTATGATCGATGTGATGAAACTCAAATGGAAACTCATAAGTGCCTCTTGGACGGTCTTCATTATGGTTTAAATCATGCAAAAGAACTTTCCTCCTTACAAAATTTACAGAAATTTTATGATTAAAACAGAAAAAGTGAATATTGTACTGTTTTTTGCTATTATAACACAAGTAATTTTCTGAATGCAATTATATAATAGATATCAGTAACAAAGTTGAGTGGTCAGGCTGCTGTGAACGGAGTGAACAGTGGTTATCGGGCTACTTGGCACAACAGGTGTAGAGGTTATTATTTTTGTTATATTTGCAGTCAGAAGATGCTGCGAAAAGTGAAAATGTAATCTTGGGGGTTAGAGCGTGTCTGAAAAATCATTCCCGCAATCTGCACGCCCCACTTTGCGGGATATTTCACCCGAATTCAGTTGCCGTAGCCCGCTACGGCGCCCTCATCCGGGCAAAATATCCCACAAATTGTGACGCACATCTTGCAGAAAGCCTTTTTCAGACACGCTCTAGCAGGAAATGATCCTGCGGGAATATTACAATAATTTATCAGGAGGTATTTTATTATGGCAAAGAGCAGATTAATTGGCAGCTATCCGGTAATTGGTATCAGACCTACTATCGATGGTCGTAGAGGAGCACTGGATGTTCGTGGATCTCTGGAAGATCAGACAATGAATATGGCGAAATCAGCTGCTAAATTATTTGAAGAGAATTTAAGATATTCCAACGGTGAACCGGTTAAAGTTGTAATCGCTGATACAACCATCGGACGTGTTGGAGAGAGCGCTGCATGTGCAGATAAATTCCGTAAAGAAGGCGTAGATATCACTCTTACAGTTACACCATGCTGGTGCTACGGCGCTGAGACAATGGATATGGATCCACAGACGATCAAAGCTGTATGGGGATTCAACGGAACAGAGAGACCTGGTGCTGTATACCTTGCATCTGTACTTGCAACACATGCACAGAAAGGACTTCCGGCATTCGGTATCTATGGACATGATGTTCAGGAAGCTGATGACACATCTATTCCGGAAGATGTTAAAGAAAAACTGTTAAGATTCGGCCGCGCAGCAGTTGCAGCAGCATCCATGAGAGGTAAATCCTATCTGCAGATCGGTTCTGTAACAATGGGTATCGGCGGATCTATCATTGATTCCGATTTCATCGAATCTTATCTTGGAATGAGAGTTGAGTCTGTTGATGAGGTAGAGATCATCCGTCGTATGACAGAGGGTATCTATGATCACGCAGAATTTGAGAAAGCTCTGAAATGGGCAAAAGAAACCTGTAAGATCGGCTGGGATAAGAACCCTGAAGAACTTCAGTTCTCAGCTGAAAAGAAAGAAGAGCAGTTCGAGTTTGTTGTTAAGATGGCAGTTATCATCAAAGAACTGATGAACGGCTGTGACAACCTTGATCCTAAATTCTCTGAAGAAGCAATCGGACACAATGCTCTGGCAGCCGGTTTCCAGGGACAGAGACAGTGGACAGATTTCTATCCGAACGGTGACTTTGCAGAAGCTATGCTGAACACCTCCTTTGACTGGAACGGAGCACGTGAACCATACATCCTGGCTACAGAGAACGATGTTCTTAACGGACTTGGAATGCTGTTCATGAAACTTCTTACAAACAGAGCACAGATTTTCGCTGATGTTCGTACATACTGGAGCCCGGAGGCTGTTAAGAAAGCTACAGGATATGACCTTGAGGGCGTAGCAAAAGAAGCCGGCGGTTTCCTTCACCTGATCAACTCCGGTGCTGCCTGCCTTGATGCTAACGGAGAAGCAAAAGAAGCTGATGGAACAGCTGTTATGAAACAGTGGTGGGATATCACAGAAGAAGACCAGAAAGCAATCATGGATAATACAGAATGGTGTATGGCCGACAACGGATACTTCCGTGGAGGCGGATACTCCAGCCGTTATGAAACACGTGCCCAGATGCCTGCAACAATGATCCGTCTGAACCTTGTAAAAGGACTTGGACCGGTTCTTCAGATTGCAGAGGGATGGACAGTAGCTCTTCCGGAAGAGGTATCTGACAAACTCTGGAAACGTACAGACTACACATGGCCATGTACATGGTTTGCTCCAAGATGTGATGGTAAAGAGGGAGCATTCAAGACAGCTTATGATGTAATGAACAACTGGGGTGCAAACCATGGAGCAATCTCCTACGGACACATTGGTGCAGATCTTATCACAATGTGCTCTATGCTGAGAATTCCTGTATCCATGCACAATGTTCCTGAGAAAGATATCTATCGTCCGGCAGCATGGAATGCATTTGGAATGGATAAAGAAGGTGCAGATTTCAGAGCATGCAAGAATTATGGACCTCTTTACAAATAATAAATAAAACCGATATGTAAGAATGTATATCGGCCGCCCGGAGTTGGAGATGATCTGACTTTGGGCGGCTGTTTGTATCAGGGGGAATCAAAAAAACAAACTGATATCTGTGTGTACAGATACCAGCCTGTTGTATATATATGTATGTGTGATGTGTGTATAATGTGTAAAAATGATATTTGGCATGAATATGCCAAAATCCCGAGACATACAAGTCAAAATTCCATTGCCGCAGGCAATCTGGAATGAATTTTGGCTACGTTACTGTGAACAGTAACGAAAAGATAAAGCAAAATCAGTTGTTGATTACAACACCTTTCTGAAGCATTATATTTGCATACAGAGCTTTTTCGCTTGTGGAAATAATGCAATATGCAGTTTTGGCTTCTTCATAGAAAGCGAAACGTTCAATATTTCCAACCGCTTTATCGCCGCGCTCGTCATATTTGGCAACGATTTCTTTATATGTATCCCAGATTGGTGTTTCTACATTATCGCCAGGCATAACTTCCATGAGATTTACAGGATGCTCTACATAAGTATCCAGTGGAAACAGTTTGAGGATCGCATCCAGGATTTCCGGTACACCATGTCCGTCACAGCGGATAGTGATGGCATTCTTTCCCATAGATTCAACAGGGAAGTTACCGTCTGCGATAACAAGACGATCGCTGTGTCCCATTTCACATAAAACTTTTAATAATTCCGGTGATAAAATTTCAGGAATTCCCTTTAACATAATTTGTATTCTCCTTTCAAAATTCTGAAAATCATTGTAAACAGTTTAATGAAAAAAATCAGATTATTCAAGGCAATATTTTACGCAAAAAGAGTAAATTTTTATA
>OHRB01001227.1_pt1 | contig 10372 bp, 10 predicted proteins | sample 1578381 | NCBI WGS metagenome assembly OHRB01 (sample SAMEA3879566, study PRJEB24766) | human gut metagenome | biome: human-associated habitat; feature: feces | place: USA | collected 1985/1987
CAATGAGATCAAGGTTTGGATACTCTTTGACAATGGATACAAGATTCTGCTTTGTATACCAGCTGTCACAAAGTATGATAACATTTTTTTGTGATGAAAATTCAGGCATGACATGACGTACCATGGATGCAGCAAGCTCAAGCTTTGATTCTTTTTTCTGCCACATGCGGTATCCTAACGGCACCGCAAGATATGATATTTTATCACGATTCCACACGGGCACACATAACATCAGACTTACAAAACAGTGTCCATTAAGATAATTACAGCCATTATGCGTTGCATGATCAAACAGCTTTGATACATTTTCAAATTTTGTGCCAAATTTGGAGATTATTGTATCATCAATGCAAAGAAACACCGGTTGTGATTTAAGCTGTTCCGGAATAAGGTGCAGTGCCATTTTGGCAGTTACATTCATAAATCTTGAATAATCAGCTTTGGCATAAGAGCAGGCATGATAAAAAGTATTCAGGGATTTTTCTGTTATCACGGCAAGAAAATGCTGGTACAGGAATCTGATTGAATGAGCTGACTCCAATGCGAGTATTTAAAGTACTAGTAAAAATAATGTTTCTGCCGTAGGAACAGAAAAAGTTGCAAAATATTCAAAAAAATATTTATGAAGTCTACCAATTAATGAGTTTTCGTTGTATAATGTCTTTGTCGTACAGAGTCACTTTCCTTTGTAGTGTTTTTGTGCAAATTCATTATACATCAGAAAGCTCTGTACGATTTTTTTTTTATGAAAAAGTTGTAAGTGGTGTATATAAAGTGAGTTAATTATTATTAAAAGTATATTTGACAGTTGAAATATATATAAAAACTTTATACTAAACTTAATTTGTGTTTGTAAATCATTAAATATACTGTATTATTATAAGTATAATAAGAAAAATTTGAAATAGAAAGATAATAACCACTTTAAACTAATTTGTTGGATTGACTATATTCTATGAATAAACATTAAAAAAACGCAAGGAAATAAGGAAATGAGGTGTTTCCGATGGTTTATGACAAAGATAATATAATTATCTTATTGTAAGTGTGCTACATCAGAAAAAATTGACTTTTGTGGTGAAGGAGGAATTATTATGTTTAAAAAGCATAAATTTATAAGTTTCTTAATAATATTTGTATTACTTTTTAGTGTTAATACTACAACTTTTGCAAATACAACAATGGAACAAAATTCTTCAGTGAATTATACTTCTGAAATTAAATTGTATGATTCTAATGAGAATATTATTGCATACTACTATGAATTAAACCCAACGGGATATGTTATTGTAAATGCTGATAATAATGAAATGATTGAGTATTCTGAATACAACAATAAATACTTTTCGGAGAAAGATGCTCATTATTATTATGGCGGTCCGCTAATGTATTATAAGGCGGACGGGACTAGACAATTTGGAAGTATAATAGAATTGCAGTCTCAAAAAGAAGTAGCTATAGAAGATATTACACCTCTAGTGCGTGGCTCAGAAGCTGATTCATTAGGAACTTTAAATATCGATAATTTTTTAATAAAAACAAGGGCTGTATCTAGCGATAGTATATCTCATTCTACTGCACGATACAGTTATAATCCAGATGGAAGATGTGGTTCTGTTGCAGGAGCCATTGTTTTGAATTATTATGATCGATATAAGTCACCGTCATATGTACCTAATAGTTTAGAATCTTCAGATGGCGTTGCTTTGATAAATGCACTTGTTGCAAGAATGGGAACAAATACTAATTACAATGAGTTAAAAAAAGGATTATCGTTGTTTATTAAGCAATACTATAAACCAACTACAGTAACTGCAAATACATATAGTTGGGGAGATAGAATTAGAACAATTATTGGTAAAAATTATCCATGCATATTAGGATTGACATCTCATCCACGATATGGAGAACATTGGGTTGTTGTAACGGGTTATAATTTTACCTCTAATAATTCTGGAACCTATACAGTAAATGATGGATGGGGAAATGTTGGAATAAATATTAATTCGAGTTATACAGATGGGTGTGTTGATATTGGGTAATAAATCTGTTGTAAAACGCAAGTCGTATATTGCAATGTTAGTGTTTATATCCACGATAATTATACTTCTTTTAATAGTGAATATGAATGAAAATAGTAGCAAAATAAAGGTAAAAGGTGGAGAAGGATGTGGTATGTTTGATAAAGCAACAAGAATCGAGATTATATTTAATGATAATGAATATATTGTATCCAATCCAGATGAAATTGAACAAATAATTCGTTTGTGCCGTCAAAACTGGGAGCCATCAAATACTCATATTACAAAGGAAGATTGTGATATGTGTGTTAAGTTTATTGGTACAGATACAGAGGTTTGGGTTGATACTGAAACATTATCATCATATATAGGGGAAAGTTTTGTACAAATGCCAGAAGATTTATTTAAAAAAATTAAAGAAGTAGTCTCGTTAAGTAATACACTTCGGAGCATGCCGAAGAAGTAAACTTTACTCAAAGACGCAGAGCCGATAATACGCAGATTTGAAAATGCGAGTATCGGCTCTTTCTTTGAAAATTATTTTTTGTATATAATACGGAACATTAGATTATAGTAATGTTTCCACAGATTTTTTATATCTTTGGAATGCTACTGAAACAATAGCATACAGTATATCAAATGACATCACTTACGGTTATATGAATGTGTATTAATGTTGGATCTGGCTTTGTGTGTTTTTGTGTGATTGAATATTCTCGTGCTGCAGGACAGGTGATGGATTTCACCCCGGATTATTTAAAATCTATAACATTATCAATGATATGGCAGAGGTATTGAATGCATCGCAGATGCAGAAACTACAGGAAGTGTTTGTTAATTGTTTGTCGGAAAATCGTGCGCCTGATTATTTACAAATTCGTAATGAGGAATTCCTAGATATGTTTCTAACGGCTAAACATTTAGAAGGCTGTTCGGATAAGACGATACGTTATTATAGGTGTAATATCCAGAGAATGTTGGAAACAGTAGTAATTAAAGAGAACCTACAAATATTAACCGAAACATACAGCCTCTTTCGTATAAGCGTTAAGCATTCTTATATGTAGTATAAGCAGCTTCAATTTTAGATGCGTAAATATCTACGTTTCCAGAACTATTATAGAGGGATGTCATACCATTGCCTACCTTTCCGTCTATAGTAAGCCATTTCGCACTCTGGAAGTCTCTTACTGCGGTATTTGTTCCAGAATCAAATTTACCATTCGGGGTGCCACAATTGTATCCCGTCGCATTCAATTTTTCCTGCGTAGTTTTCACACCAACACTATAACGAAGTAAATTGTCCTGCATGTAATAACCGGTTCCCGAAAGAACCAGTTCATAAGTGTACCTTAAATTGTCATAATTTTCCATTTCAATTTCACCTTTTTAGTTATTGAATGTGCAAATTCAATAACTAAAAAAATGGTGAAGCGTAAACAAAATAATTTTATGTAATAAGTGAATAGATTTTAGGAATGAACTTACCTTATTGATAGAAGTTATCCGATTATACATCGCTTACGAATTTGCTATGGTTTTCATCTGTGCTTGATAGTATAATATTTTTGTTATAGATTTTGCACATTGTTTTTCATGTGATTTGAATTCTGTGTTGAGGTTATATAAAATGGTAATATTAAAAAGTAAATACATAGATTATGAAGAAAAGGTACGGGGAAATAAATCAAAGAGGAGTGGAGTGAGAGGACTCTGCAAGAAGTAAGATTATTGCTTAGAAAGGACGGGGATTGAAAATGGATAAATATAAACAACTAATAGTAATTTTTTCAGATACCCTTAAAAAGTCAAAAGATTATCATATTGCTTATTTACATGGCATAGGTTATGCATCTGTAATAGGAGTATATCAAAAAGGAAATAAGATGAATAGTTCGATGCAGATTGATGTGATTTTTGGTTCACCACAAGAGATGGCAGAAAACTTACTACAGAACTGGAGATGGCAGTGGTATTACCAAAATAGGAAGTATATGCAAGGTAAGGATTATGCAGATATTTGTGAGATTGATTGTGATATACCTGAGTCATTAAGGGAAGATTATAATAATCACATCCAGAAACTACAAAATAAGGTACATGACGTTTTGTGTACTAATGGCGATTAATTCTTTTTATAGAGTATCCGTCCGATAAGGGCAGTAATACCTATGAAAATGAAGATGACGGCTTGAAGAAACATATATTTTGCGTTTCCTATAACTGAAAAGATAATTGCAGTTAAAAGGCTAAAAAGTACTGTAAGATATGTTTTTAATTTAAAAACACAATAAAAATCTGATTATCAGCTAAAACACAGTATCTATCAGCATTTTCAAGGAAACAAACACATCAATTTACTACTTATTTACTACTAACGAATGAGCCTTGATACGCAAGTTTTCCTAGATATGCAAAGATATGGTACAGCACATCAGTATTGAAACAAGAAAAAATTGAATAACTCATAGACTATGGAACGCCTAACATGACGTTCCTTTTCTATTTTCAGCCGTTCTTATTGGACGGCTATTTTATTACCCAAAATGAAAGGAGCATTAGATTTATGAAAAAGATGTTAAAACGATTGTGTACGGGCTTCTTAGCTCTTGCAACTGTCGTTACTGCTTTACCAACTACACCCGTTCATGCTGAAAGCAAGCAATACTGGACGGAAAGTGCAGAGCGTGTCGGTATCATTGAAAAAGTAATGAATGACGGTTCTATCGGTTCGACATTCAATGAGGGCATGATGAAAGTTGAGGGCGAAACTGCCTATTGTATTGACATCAATACAGATTTTAAGAATGGCTACAAGACCAGAGCTGACGCAAGTTCACGCATGAGTGCCGACCAGATTTCAGATGTGGCGTTATCCTTAGAGTATGTTAAACAGTATAGCGAAGCTCACAAGGAACTGAACTACAAGCAAGTCTATCTGTTGGAACAATGTGTTGTCTGGCAGAGATTGAGCGTACATCTTGGCTGGCAATGTGATAACGTGCGAGCTTCTTATGATGAAATTCCAAAAGCTACGCAGGACGAAGTTTTCTCTGGTGCAAAAGCCTTTGTCAAAGAGAATAAAGGACGCTATGAATGTGGCGGTTATATCTACTCTGGCGAGGGGCAGGAATTGGGACAATTCTGGGCGAAATTAAATGTCGGAAATGCGAAACTGCAAAAGACTTCCAGTAATACCAGCATTACAGACGGTAACGGGAATTACTCAATCGCTGGTGCAACATACGGTGTCTTTGCTGATAAGAACTGCACGAAACAGCTTACCACCCTTACGACTAATGAAAATGGAAATACGGACGTTGTAGAGGTAACGGCTGGCACAGTCTATATCAAGGAATTATCCGCACCGGCAGGATATAAAGTAGATAAAACAATCTATCCATTGACAATCAAAGCTGGCGAAACAGCGACTTTGAAAGTATCTGATACACCAAAGGTAACAGACACTTTGATTGAGCTTTTTAAGATTGATATGGAAACACAGAAAGACAATCCGCAAGGAAACGCTTCTTTAGCAGGTGCGGAATTTACATGGAAGTATTATGCTGGCTTCTATACGAAAGACAATCTCCCTGCCGAAGCTACTCGTACATGGGTTACAAAGACAATCGCTGAAAAGGACAGCGACGGCACAATCCATTATGTTACAAAATTAGCGGACACATATAAAGTATCTGGCGACAGCTTTTATATGCAGGACGGAAAAGCCGTTCTTCCACTTGGAACGCTAACCGTTGAAGAAACAAAAGCTCCAAACGGTTACTTGTTAGACGGTGCATATATGCAGGCTGGCGATAAGTCCGAACAGATTAAGGGCTTATATGTAACACAGATTACCGAGGACGGCGACCTTGCTGTATTGACTGGAAGTAACCAGTTTTCTGTATCAGACAAGGTTATCCGTGGTGGTGTCAAAATTCAGAAACGAGATTTAGAAACGGGCGATACAAAGCCACAAGGAAGTGCCACTTTGAAAGATACTGCTTTTGACATCATTTCCTTAAATGATAATGCGGTATTGGTTGAGGGCAAGCTATACAAGAAAAATGAAATCGTAAAAACTATTCGTACAAATATTGAGGGTATCGCTTCTACTTCTGCTGATCTCTTACCTTATGGAAAATTCCGTATCGTTGAAAGTGAAGCTCCCGACGGTTACTTAACTGACGGTGCAAAACCGATTGATTTTACAATCACAGAAAATGGAAAAATCGTGGACTTAACCGACGAAGCCCATTCTATCTACAATCAGATTAAGCGTGGAGATATTGAGGGCTTGAAAATCGGTGCAGGCACACACAAGCGTCTTGCTGATGTTCCGTTTAGGATCACAAGCAAGACGACTGGCGAAAATCATGTTGTTGTAACTGATGATAACGGGCAATTCTCCACTTCTGCTGAATGGGCTTCACATAAGCATAATACCAACGCAGATAAGACCAGCGAGGACGGTGTGTGGTTTGGGACTTCTGAACCAAACGACAGCAAGGGTGCATTACCTTATGATACCTACATCATTGAAGAATTACGTTCTGAAAGCAACAAGGGCTTTGAACTTATCCCACCTTTTGAAATCGTGGTATCAAGAAATAATCTTGTGATTGATTTAGGGACTTTGACTGACGAATACGAAAAAGAAATCTCTATCCATACCACAGCGACCAGCAAAGACGGCGAAAAGACTATCCTTGCAGGAAAAGAAGTAACAATCGTTGATACTGTCAAATTAAACGGACTTACAAAAGGCACAAAGTATCAGCTCAAAGGCTGGCAGATGTTAAAGGAAGAAAACGCCGAGCTTATCATTGACGGGAAACGTGTAGAAAACGATTATACCTTTGTCGCTGATGAGGAAGAAATGAAAGTGGAAATTGCTTATACATTCAATGCGTCCGAGCTTGGCGGTAAAAATCTGGTAACATTCGAGGAATTATACGATTTAAGCAATCCAGACGAACCCGTAAAAGTTGCGGAACATAAGGACATTGAGGACGACGGGCAGACGGTACTTATCACAGAGCGTATCATCAAAATTCATACGACTGCTACCGATAAGGACAGCAACAAAGAGCTTGAAGCTGGAAAAGAGGTTACAATCATTGATACCGTAACCTTAGAGGGCTTAGAAGTCGGTACACAGTACAAACTTGTGGGCTGGCAGATGTTGAAAGAAGAAAATGCAGAGCTTCTTATCAATGGAAAGCGTGTGGAAAGTGATTATACCTTTACCGCTGACAGCGAAACTATGAAAGTGGAAGTTGCCTTTACTTTTGACGCTACTTCTCTTGACGGTAAACAGCTTGTAACTTTTGAAGAATTATACGATTTAAGCAATCCAGACGAGCCGAAGAAAGTTACCGAGCATAAGGACATTGAGGACGAGGGACAGACGATTACCTTTAAGGAAAAACCAGAAGTCCCAGAAGAACCAGAGAAACCCGAAATGCCACAGACACCAGATACACCACATAAGACGGACACAGTAAAGACGGGCGATAACACCAACCTTTACGGACTGCTTGCATTATTATTAACTTCTGGTGCTGGACTGGCAGGTATCTTTTTCTATAAACGTCGTCAAATGAAGAAATCATAAGGCGGTAACGGTATGCGAAAAGGAAAATCACGCTCTCCGCCGAAGCTGTCAATCGGCAGACTTCCGCTTATTCTGGCTTGTCTGCCTTGCACCTGCAAGAACACGGATAGTCAAGGGTGCGAAGCATTGATTTTACCCTTTACTATCTGTGGGATTGCTGGTACTTCCCTAACCGCCAGAATAAGAAATCACAATCAAAAAACTTATCAAATATAGAAAGAAATGAGGTAAAACACTATGGAAATGAAATATGTCGTGCCAGATATGGCACAGTCTTTTGGAACTCTTGAATTTGCAGGCGAAAGCGACCATATTTTTGACAGAGATAAAGATAACCGCAGATTTTTCGCAAGACGAAGCTATAACCTTTATTCTGACGTACAGAAAGGCGAAAATGTTGTGGTAGAAATTCCCGTGCAGGCTGGCGAAAAGCATTTCAAGTATGAACAGAAAGTAAAACTTGTCAATCCGAAGTTATATGGCAGAGGTTACGCAATCGGGGATATGGGACATACCGATTATGTGTTGCTTGCAGATGATATTGTAGCAGTTGAAGAAAAGTAAAGGAGTGAAAAATTTATGAGATTATCAAACGGGTTTGTCATTGACAAAGAGAAAACATTTGGAGAATTAAAATTTACAGCGGTGCGTGATGTGTTCTTGCAGAATGAGGACGGGACACCGAGTACCCAGCTTAAAAAGCGTATCTATGATTTGAAGTGCAGTCTGCATGGTGGAATTATCCCCGTGTCTGTACCGCCAGAAGTGCCGTTAAGGGAATTTCCTTACAATGCAGTTGTGGAGCTTGTCAATCCCGTAGCCGATACGGTATCAAGAAAGACCTATACGGGTGCAGATGTGGACTGGTATGTAAAGGCAGAGGATATTGTGTTGAAGAATAAAGGCAACCAGAACGCAGGCAATCCACAGAATAATAACACGCAGGGACAGCCGAAAAAGTAGGCTTGCCGAATAAATTTTCATTGTAGCGGATATATGGAACTGCTATAATATGGGTATGAAGAAACGGATAAATTCTGGAATTATGGAGGTGTAGTAATGCACAAAACTATATTGATTGAAGAAATTACCATTGAGAATGTAACAGAAAAAATAAATGAAAAAGTACAAGAAATGGAAAAAGACGGTTATCAGATTAAAACCATGTCCTTTTGGGGAACAGATAAAGTTGTGATAATTTTCAAAAAAGGGCTAAAAGGAAGTTTGCTCTAACTTCCAGTTTGACAACTTCATACCTATTCACACAAAGTAGTTAGTCTTAGGATTGACTGCTTTTTTCATACCCAGAAAGGAGTGATTGATTATGCGTAAGATTTGGAACAGAGGACACCTTATCAGAGCCAGCGACCAAAAACATATACCGTATGAACAATCAATTTACTAATACGATAATTTTTTGTTGTAGCAAATATAATACTATTGTTATAATATAAATATGAGGTAAATAAAATTTTAAGAAAAATTTTCGATTTTTCGTTGGATAATTTTTAATTTTTGCTGTTATCCTTATGGAAGAAATGGACTAGCAAATATATAATGAGGCAGTATAAAGGAGTAAAAAATATGTTACCAATTTCCGATATTCTTATTCGCTCAATAAGTGGGTATGTGTTTATAATTCCAGTTCTTATGTTGTATTTTTTGTATCTTAAAAAATCGGGACGAAAACAAAGCATTTTTCATATTACCGCTGTATTTGTATTTTGTTATTATTTATTTGGAATTTTAACTGTAACAGGTATTGGTTATACAAGCACAATATCATTTCGTCCAAAAATTTCTATAATTCCATTTTTGGGTATGATAAGTGGACCAATAGATACCATACTTAATCTTGTTTTATTTGTGCCTTTGGGCTTTTTCTTACCATTACTGTATAAGAAGTATCATCATATAAAGAATGTTGTTTTAACTGGCTTTCTATTTTCCTTATCTATTGAAATTATTCAAATGTTTGGCTGGGGAGCAACAGATATAAATGACCTTATTATCAATACAGTAGGAGCATGTTTAGGATATTTGATATATTATCTGCTGTCAAAAATCTTACCCATTAATTTTAGAAAAAGGCTTCAGTCTGAAAATGTTAATGACATGGTCGAAATAATGTTATATGCAATTTATATATTTATAGTTATGATTACAGTTCAACCATGGGTAGTTCACAGTTTACTTAATATCGGATAAAAGTGAGTATTGATTATGCTTCAATCAATAAAATTAAAATTGCAATTTGGACAACTTAATATTACCACAAATAAAGCAGTTAGTCTTAGGATTAACTGCTTTTTTCGTACCCAGAAAGGAGTGATTGATTTATGCGTATGATTTGGAACAAAGGACACCGTATCAGAGCCAGCGATAAGCACCTTGTCTATCATTTTTCCATAGGGACGCTTCTGTTTGTATTCGTGGCGGTTCTTCTGCTACTGAATACCAAACAGCTCATGCGTACCGATTGGGAACATTTCAGCTTGTTAGAAAACGGCTTGACGCTTTCCCCTTACAACTTCATAACCATACTGATAGCGACTGGTGTTTGTGCATTGGTCGCTTTTCTATATTACCGCTTCTGTTACGACAGTTTCAAGAAGCTTCTGCACCGTCAAAAGCTGGCACGAATGGTACTGGAAAACAAGTGGTATGAAGCCGATACCGTACAAGACAGCGGTTTTTTTACTGACCTGCAAAGCAGATCAAGGGAAAAAATCGT
>OHRB01001230.1_pt1 | contig 10360 bp, 10 predicted proteins | sample 1578381 | NCBI WGS metagenome assembly OHRB01 (sample SAMEA3879566, study PRJEB24766) | human gut metagenome | biome: human-associated habitat; feature: feces | place: USA | collected 1985/1987
TCATTCATTGCAGTGCCACGCCGGAAGGAAAATCCCTTTCGGCGGAGGCTTGCCGTCAAGATCATATCCTTCACCGGAGATTCCGTGACATCGGCTATCATTTCTACATCACCCGGGATGGAGAAATCTACCAAGGCCGTCCTCTGGAAAAGGTCGGGGCACACTGCCGTGACCATAACACCCATTCGATAGGTATTTGTTACGAAGGAGGGCTGGATATGGCGGGACGTCCCAAAGACACGCGTACATTGGCACAACGGGCTTCTTTGCTCGGTCTGCTCCGCGAATTGAGGAAAATATTTCCTAAGACGTTGATTGTAGGCCATCATGATTTGAATCCGATGAAGGAGTGTCCGTGTTTTAATTGTACGGAGGAGTACCGGGAATTAGATGGTATTATCTAAGTATATTGACCAGCAAACTGGCAATAGATACCAGAATGGAAAATCCCGAAACCCACATCGTCGTACTTGTTCCGATGTCTGCGCTCTGCGCTTTGGTTTTATTAGGAGTGACATACAGGATGTCATTCTGTTGCAACTGATAGTAAGGAGATAATAACAAATCCGCGTCGTTCAGATTGAGTGTAACAAACTGTTTATGCCCATTCCTGTCTTCGCGGATTAGTTTTACATTATCACGAACACCATAAATAGTCAAATCTCCTGCCATGGCAAGTGCCTCGAGCACATTGATCTGCTCATTCACTACCGGATAAACACCGGGAGAGGCCACTTCGCCCAAAACTGAAACTTTAAAGCCGGACATACGGACTACTACCGTAGGTCTTTCTTTCACGTAAGATTTCAGTCTATCCGTTATCAGGTTTTCAGCTTCACGACTTGTTAAACCGTTCAAAGGAAGTTTACCTAAAACCGGATAATTGATATTTCCCTGATCGTCCAATAGAAACGTACTGCCTTGCGCATTGAAAGGCTGCGAAACAACCGGATCGGAAGTGGAAACAAGAATGGAAACTTCATCACCCGGTATCAGCCTCGCGTCCTGAACAGGCGCAACTTGCGTATTCGCCTGTTTCAAAATCTCCGCATCCTGCAAGTAAGGTACTTTCTTATAGGACTGGCAAGCCGAGAGAAAGAAGAAAAAGAATATCAGTGCAAAAGCACCGGATAATTTCGTATTCATGTAAATGGTGGATAAATGATGACGGGATTAGTTTTTCTCGCAGACAGCCTCGACATAACCAATAGGCATATTAACGCAAGCGCATCCCAGCATATTCAGCCGGACGGCAATCTTGCTTTTGCCATCGACATTGACCAGTTCACCAACCAGCCCGGTCAGAGGTCCTTTCACAACACGGACTTTCTCACCACGTGCCAAAGGAGAGCTGTTCATACAAATAGCTTCCTCGGAATAGTCGAGCATAAAACGAAAACGAGCCATCTGCTCATCAGGAATTACCGCCGGAGAGCTCTCACCACGCATCACCATATAACGGCTAACTGTAGAAAAACCCAGAACTTCTTTGCGTTCTTTCGGATTTACGTGCACAAATACCATCATTGGAAGAAGAACAGACTCAACTATTTTGCGACGGTCACTCCACTGATGAATTTCTTGTTGGACAGGGACGAAATTCTCGATCCCCATTTTGTCTAAACGTTCGGCTACCTTCTTCTCGTGGTGCATACGAACCAGAGCAACATACCAGCGTTTAGAGTGTGCTACGCCTTCCCCTGTCCCATCGCTAGGCCCAGCACTAAGTGATTTTGGTTTTGTTAAAATCATGTTTTTTTACCCCATGTTATTCCGTTACTTCTTAGGTAACGGACAATACACACACAAGGCGCGCGTCTCTATAAAAATGGAAATCACATATAGGAATAGGGCACAAGAAAGGAACTGCCTAATACTCAACAGGAAAAATCCAGAGATTAGGCAATAAAAAGTTTAGAACATGAAAATAAAGTTATTTCATGTTCAGATAGTTTTTTGCTCTATGTTTCAGATAAAACGAAAAAAAGTGGAAGAATATTTGCTTACTATTTATGTTTTTGTCTATCTTTGCGTCAAATTTAAGTTCCGTTACCTAAGAAGTAACACACATACTTTAGTTCTGAATACTAATACTTTGCACTTTTTGCCCTGCCTACACAACAGTTTTTAATGTAAGATAAATTCCCTTTATTTACCTCTGTACGTTCTTTAAGTCCAAAGCCTTTCAAATAGATTTGTGTGGTTTTTATAGATTTATGGCCCAATGATTCACTAATCATTTCAATAGGTACTCCCCGATACTTCGCTGTCGTTGCCCAAGAATGGCGAAGTGTATAGGAAGTGACTGGAGATTGCAAATGCAAGGCTCTTGCCAAGTCCTTCAAACAATTATTGAATTGGCGAAGAGCGGACTGATATTCCCGGTACCCTCTTTCATCCAGACGTTTTTGATCGCCGCTAAGGATGTCAAACAGATAATCCGGACAATCGGGTTGTGCATCTTCCCTATTGCGAAGCTGGTTAATCATTTCACTGGCTGTATCAAGTACTTCCACACTCATCGGGGTTTTAGTTTTGATACGGTTGTATCGCAACACATTCTGTTCCAAAGCCGATTTCTCCAGGTGAGCCAGATCAGCGAACGACATTCCACAAAACTGGAACATCAGAGCAGCAATAGCCTGTGTACGACGCAAACGCTCCGATTTGGGGTCCTCATACAGAAGCTTATGCAATTCGACAGCAGGCAGGGCCTTCTTCTGGCGAACATCGACACCGGTATAAACATCATGAAACAGTCGCGGCACATAAGGCGCAATGCCCGCTTCTACTCCCCGGTTATAAATACTACGAAGCATACGCATATACGTAGAGATCGTGTTGGGTTTCAAGCCACACTCATAAAGATACTGCCCGTAGCGTCGTAAACTTTCCCGGGTGACTTGTCTGAACGACACATTGAGCGTGCCGCAAAACTTGCTGAAAGAGAAGAGAGCATTCTTGTAGACATGCGCCGTAGAATAGCGTCCCTCCTTTCGCAAACGGCCGATGTAGAACTCTGCACATCGGCTAAATCCATTTTTGTTCCTCATTACATCACTAGTTATTTTATATATTATGCCATTTGGCTAGCGGCAAAAGAACGAATCTTTTTGTGTGTTCCAGATAAACTTTTTAATAAATATAGTTAAAGAGTTTTTTGCCGTTTTTATTCTATTAGTAATAAAAAAAGTCATCCGCCTTTGCCCATCATGAGGATGAAACAAAGTCGGATGACCTTCATTTTGTACGCTATTATCTTATACGTATGTTTCCAGCAATTTCACACTTCCTCCTTCGGGAGTGATAGTGACATCTTGCGTGGTAGCAGGCAACAGGATAGATTCTCCTGCACTAACAGTCAGTTCATTACCTTCATTGTCTTTTATCTTGCATGCACCTTCCATACAAATGAAGATCACGAATGAATCGAGTTCGGAATAGTCACAACTGATTTCTTCAGTCATGTCATACAGAGAAGTCGTGAAGTAAGTGCAGGCAACCAGTTCTACCGGTTCGTCCTTCAACGGTTCGTATTTAGTACGATAGTCATCCAATACTTCGTAGTTGATGGCTTCACGGGCTAAATCGGTGTGAAGTTCGCGGGTTTTACCATTCGCATCTTTACGGTTGAAATCGTAGATACGATAAGTTATATCAGAAGTTTGCTGAATCTCGGCGATGAAAGAACCTGCCCCGATGCTGTGCACACGTCCGGCAGGAAGGAAGAATACATCACCCGGATGAATTTCATATTCCTGCAATACGTCGGTAATCGTATTGTTCAACACGCGTTCTTTATATTCTTTCGGGGTAATCTGTTCAGAGAATCCTGAACGCAATTTAGCTCCTTTGTCGGCATCTACCACATACCACATCTCGGTTTTTCCCATCGAATTGTGGCGTTTCTTCGCCAACTCATCTGTTGGGTGTACCTGGATTGACAAATCCTGTTTGGCGTCGATGAACTTAATGAGCAGTGGGAATTTATTGCCGAAACGGGCATAATTCGCTTCACCAACCAGTTCCTCACGATACTTTCTTACCATATCGGCCAAGGTTAAACCTTTATCCGGGCCATTAGCCACTACGGATTCATTGTTCTCAACACCGGAAATCTCCCAGCTTTCTCCTACTCCTTTCAAGTCTGAATTCAAATGCTTGAACGGAATAATTTTGTCGCCCCCCCAAAGCGTCTGCTTCAGAATAGGTTCGAATTTTAATGGATACATTTTTGTTTTTCTTGTTATAAACTTAGATTAAATTCGCTCGGATTGTTACAATCCGGGAACAAACATACAAAAAATAGTTCAGTTTTTAAGAAAAGGAGGATGAAAATTCATTTAAGAAATCATCTTTTGTCCTTGCATCCAAAGAAGATGAAGTAATAAAGCTAAACTTTCCTAAAGCACCTGTCATATTTAGTCGGAATAATTTGTGAGTAAGAAAGAATTTCCCTTTATTTGCAGGAAATTTTTAATAATACCAGACATGAATAACACATTCCCAACAGAAGGGAATCTATCAGGGCTCAGCCGGAAAGATTTCCAAAAGGATATAAATGATAAGAAAACTGATTTATTTATCCTCAAAAACACAAAGGGAATGGAAGTAGCTGTAACCAATTACGGATGCGCCATTCTTTCTATCATGGTACCGGACAAAAACGGTAAGTATGCTAATGTAATCCTCGGACACGACAGCATCGACCACGTCATCAACAGCCCGGAACCTTTCCTAAGCACTACTATCGGACGCTACGGCAACCGTATCGCAAAAGGAAAATTCACCTTGTTCGGCGAAGAACATGAACTCACGATTAACAACGGACCTAACTCTCTGCATGGTGGACCTACCGGTTTCCACGCCCGTGTTTGGGATGCTGTCCAGATTGATGAGAGCACAGTGCAATTCAACTATGTTTCTGCTGACGGCGAAGAGGGATTCCCCGGCAATCTGGAAGTGGAAATGACTTACCGCCTGGAAAATGAAGTAAATGCACTGACTATCGAATACCGCGCTACCACCGACAAAGCTACAGTCGTTAACTTGACTAACCACGGTTTCTTCAACCTCGCCGGTATTTCCAACCCTACTCCTACCGTTAACAACCACATCGTTACGATCAACGCTGATTTCTATACGCCTATCGACGAAGTTTCTATCCCTACCGGTGAAATTGCCAAAGTAGAGGGTACTCCGATGGATTTCCGTGCTCCACACACTGTAGGCGAACGTATCGACGACAAATTCCAGCAACTGATTTTCGGTGCAGGATATGACCACTGTTATGTACTGAACAAGATGGAAAGCGGTTCGCTCGACCTGGCTGCCACTTGCAAGGACCCGGAAAGCGGACGTATCATGGAAGTATATACCACCGAAGCGGGTGTACAACTCTATACGGGCAACTGGCTCAACGGATTTGAAGGTGCACACGGAGCTACATTCCCTGCCAGAAGCGCTATCTGCTTTGAAGCACAGTGTTTCCCGGATACTCCGAACAAACCTCATTTCCCATCGGCTACTTTGCTGCCGGGTGATGAATACCAACAGATCACTGTCTACAAATTTACGGTAGAAGAATAAGATTTGAAAAATAACTAACCTAATTTTATAAACTAACATTTTTTTTGAACCATGACACAAGAAAAAAAGAACGGTAATCTCGTCGCAATTATCACGATGTTCTTCATCTTTGCGATGATCTCTTTCGTAACAAACCTCGCTGCTCCATTCGGAACAATCTGGAGAAATGAATATGCGGGTTCGAACACTTTAGGTATGATGGGAAATATGATGAACTTCCTGGCTTACCTGTTTATGGGAATTCCTGCCGGTAACATGCTCGTTAAGATCGGTTACAAGAAGACTGCTTTGATTGCAATGGCAGTAGGTTTCCTCGGTTTGTTCACACAGTATCTTTCCAGCTTATTCGGAGCAGGTGCTGAAGTATTCGCATTCGGTGAGTATGTTATCAAATTAAACTTTGTAATCTATCTGCTTGGTGCATTTATCTGCGGTTTCTGCGTTTGTATGCTTAACACAGTGGTAAACCCGATGTTGAACCTTCTCGGTGGCGGTGGTAACAAAGGTAACCAGTTGATTCAAACTGGTGGAGCTCTTAATTCTTTGTCTGGTACATTGACTCCGCTTTTCGTAGGTGCTTTGATCGGTACTGTTACTTCAAGTACTGCTATGTCTGACGTTGCTCCTCTGCTCTTCGTTGCTATGGGTGTATTCGTTGCTGCATTTATCGTTATCTCATTTGTTGCTATTCCTGAACCACACCTTCAGAAAGGTGGAGTGAAGAAAGAAAAATTCTCTCACAGTCCATGGAGCTTCCGTCACACTTTACTGGGTGTAATCGGTATCTTTATTTATGTAGGTATTGAAATTGGTATCCCGGGTACACTGAACTTCTATCTTGCCGATTCAAGCGATAAAGGTGCCGGTATCATGATGAACGGTGCTGCTATCGGTGGTGCTATCGCTGCTATCTATTGGTTGCTGATGCTTGTGGGACGTACTGCAAGTAGTGCTATCAGTGGTAAGGTTTCCAGCCGTGCACAGTTGATCGTTGTTTCTGCTACTGCTATCATTTTCGTATTGATCGCTATCTTCACTCCGAAAGATGTAACGGTTTCAATGCCGGGTTACACTGTAGGCGAAGGCTTTATGATGGCACAGGTTCCTGTGAGCGCCTTGTTCCTTGTACTTTGTGGTCTTTGTACTTCTGTAATGTGGGGTGGTATCTTCAACCTTGCAGTAGAAGGCTTAGGAAAATATACAGCACAGGCTTCCGGAATCTTTATGATGATGGTTGTTGGTGGTGGTGTATTGCCGTTGATCCAACAAAGCATCTCTGACTCTGTAGGTTATATGGCTAGCTACTGGTTGATTATCGCTGCTCTGGCTTACCTGTTGTTCTACGGTTTGGTAGGTTGCAAGAATGTAAATAAGGATATTCCTGTGGAATAATCACATAGAATAGAATTCAATTTATTCACCTTTAAAATATAAATATCATGGATACAGAATACGTAAGAAGTCGATTCATTAAACACTTTGACGGAACTACTGGATTTTTATATGCTTCTCCGGGCCGTATCAACCTGATCGGTGAACACACTGACTACAACGGTGGATTCGTTTTTCCGGGAGCGGTAGACAAAGGGATGATTGCTGAAATCAAACCTAACGGTACTGACAAAGTAAAGGCTTACTCTATCGACTTGAAGGATTATGTAGAATTTGGTTTGAATGAAGAAGATGCTCCACGCGCCAGCTGGGCAAGATATATTTTCGGTGTATGCCGTGAAATGATTAAACGTGGCGTTGATGTGAAGGGATTCAATACTGCTTTCGCAGGTGATGTACCTCTGGGTGCAGGTATGTCTTCTTCTGCTGCTTTGGAAAGTACGTATGCTTTCGCATTGAACGAACTGTTCGGTGAAAACAAAATAGATAAATTTGAATTGGCTAAAGTTGGCCAGGCTACAGAACATAATTACTGTGGTGTGAACTGCGGTATTATGGACCAGTTTGCTTCCGTATTCGGTAAAGCTGGTAGCTTGATCCGTCTGGATTGCCGTTCACTGGAGTATCAGTATTTCCCATTCCATCCGGAAGGTTATCGTCTGGTTCTGATGGATTCAGTTGTGAAACACGAATTGGCTTCTTCTGCTTACAACAAGCGTCGCCAAAGCTGTGAAGCTGCTGTTGCCGCTATCCAGAAAAAACATCCGCACGTAGAATTCCTGCGCGACTGTACAATGGCTATGCTAGAAGAAGCGAAAGCTGATATCAGCGCTGAAGACTATATGCGTGCAGAATATGTAATCGAAGAAATCCAACGTGTACTCGATGTTTGCGAGGCATTGGAGAAAGATGATTACGAAACTGTTGGCCAGAAGATGTACGAAACTCATCACGGCATGAGCAAGCTGTACGAAGTAAGCTGCGAAGAACTCGACTTCCTGAATGACTGCGCTAAAGAATACGGTGTAACCGGTTCACGCGTAATGGGTGGTGGCTTCGGTGGTTGTACGATCAACCTTGTTAAGGATGAGTTGTATGACAACTTCGTTGAAAAAACAAAAGCTGCTTTCAAAGCTAAATTCGGCAGAAGCCCGAAAGTGTATGACGTAGTAATCGGCGACGGTTCTCGTAGACTGGAATAAGAATTTATTCGAAATTAAATAAATAAGAAGGGCGGCTTCCGTGATGGGAGCCGCCCTTACTTTTTACACGGCATAATAACACACAACCTCAACTCTACTCTCTTAAAATGAGAATTTCTCTCATTTTAAGAGAATTATCTAAAACTATTCGTATCTTTGTCATGTTCTATAGAATAGACAACTTAATATAAAAACAATATGATAATCAATTTTACAGTAGGCAACTATCGTTCGTTCAAAGACAAAAAGGTTTTGAGCATGGAAGCTACCGCTATTAAGGAATTGAATGAATCTGTTATAGAGAAAGAAGGATATAGACTACTTCCATCAGCTGTTATTTATGGAGCTAACTCAAGTGGAAAAAGTAATTTATTGAAGGCAATTGGTAGATTTAAAAAGATTATCAATTCTTCTTCTAAATTAAACTCTACAGACAAATTAAAAATTTCCCCTTTCTTATTAAATCAAGAAACAGCCAAAGAACCATCATTTTTTGAAATTGAACTATTACTAGATAACGTAGCATATAGATATGGTTTCACAGCAAATAATCAAAAAGTTTATGAAGAATGGCTATATACAAAAGAGGGAAAAGCGAAAAAGGAAAAATGCTTATTTGTTCGTACGGAAGAAGGAATCGGAATAGCTGACGATTATAATGAAGGTAAAGGTTTAGAAGAAAAGGTACGTGACAATGGACTATTTTTATCGACAATTGATTCTTTTAATGGTGAAATTGCAAAAAAAATCATTTACAAAATTGATAATTTTTGGATAATATCAGGCATTAACCATGAATCTTGGTCTGGATTTACAAATGATATGTGTAATATTGAAAATCCGGATCTTAGCTTTCAACAAGAGATTCAAGACTTCTTGAAATCTATGAATGTAGGGTTTAACAGATTTGAACTTCCTGAAGATGAAAAGTTGGCTAAAGAAATCAAAGCATACACCATACATAATTTGTATAATGAACAGGGAGAAGTCATTGGAGAAACCCGCTTCTCCATGAAAGAACATGAGTCATCGGGTACTAACAAACTATTCGATTTGGCCGCCTTAGTTATTAGTCAATTGATGTTAGGGGATCTACTGGTTGTAGACGAACTCGATTCGAAGCTTCACCCACTGCTAACTCAACATATTATTAAACTTTTTAATAACCCCAAAACAAATCCCAAGGGAGCTCAATTAATATTTGCTACCCACGACACTAATTTACTGAATGTAAAGACATTCCGTAGGGATCAGATTTGGTTTACGGAAAAAGATCATTCGGAAGCTACCGACCTCTATTCATTAGCAGAATTCAGAGAACCGGAAGGAAACAAAATTCGGAAAGACCGTAGTTTTGAAAAAGATTATATCAACGGACGTTATGGCGCAATTCCATATATTAAAGATTAATACACAATGAGTAGACTGCTGCCGAAACATCGGTTTGAGGAAATAAAAAGAGAACAAAGACAGGCAAAACTGGATAAAAGAAGAAAAGTAGCAATACGCAATGTATCTGTTAGTTTCCTTATCGTATGTGAAGGTGAAAGAACTGAACCTAACTATTTCAAGGCTTTAATAAAAGACCGTTATTCGGATATCCGTGAAGTTACAATTGAAGGTAAGGGACAAGGTACAGTCAGTCTTATCAAAGAAACCATAGCTATTCGTGATAAATCAAATAAAGAGTTTGACAGGGTATGGGCTGTTTTTGATAAAGATGACTTTAATGATTTCAATAACGCCATACAGCTTGCAAAAAAGAATCATATTCTTTGCGCATGGTCTAATGAGTCATTCGAACTTTGGTATTATCTACATTTTCAATATTTGGATACTGGCATATCCCGTTCTCAATACATTGAGAAAATAGAAAGGGAAATCCAAAATAGAACAAATGATTCAAACTACCGATATAAAAAGAAATCACCGGAAACTTTCGACATATTACAACGTATAGGAGATGAATCATTAGCTATCAAACATGCTCAACGCTTAAGAGAATCATTTTCGGGAACAGATTATGCAGCTCACAAACCTTGTACTACTGTATATGAGCTAGTAGAAGAACTAACTCATCCTGAAAAGTTATTATGATCATAACATAACTATACATCAAGAAGAGGTTGTGTCAAAACGCTGACACAGCCTTTTTTTATGCGCAAAGCCCAGACTTT
>OHRB01001243.1_pt1 | contig 10235 bp, 5 predicted proteins | sample 1578381 | NCBI WGS metagenome assembly OHRB01 (sample SAMEA3879566, study PRJEB24766) | human gut metagenome | biome: human-associated habitat; feature: feces | place: USA | collected 1985/1987
ACCCTCGGCACAGCCGAACCGGCGCTCAAAAATCACGTCCTCGATGCTGCTCTCGCTGTCGGCGCAGAGCATTGCCGCCGCCAGCAGCGGGGCAGCATCGGTGGCAAGAGCCGGATAGGCTCCGGTGAACACCCGGCCTGCCCCGTGCAGCCGCCCAAAGCGGGAAATTCGCACCGTATCCCCTGCCGGTTCCACCCGGCACCCCATTTGTCCCAGAATTTCCAGCACCGGCGCATAGAGTGCAGGGGCGCAGCCGGTCAATTCCACCCGGCCGCCCGCCGCCGCACAGCCGCAGGCCAGCGTGGAAGCAAAAATGCGGTCGGGCAGGGGCGAAAAACAGCACCCGGAAAGGACCCGCCGCCCTTCGATGCGGATTGTGGAGCTGCCTGCCCCCTCGATGCAGCCGCCGCACCGGTTCAGAAAAGCGGCAAGGTCGGCGATCTCCGGTTCCCGGGCCGCTCCCCGCAGGATGGTCCTGCCCTTGGCACAGGCAGCGGCCAGCAGAAGTGTCTCGGTGGCCCCTACGCTGGGAAAACGCAGGGTGATCTCGGCCCCGTGCAGGCCGGAGGGAGCCGTCAGCACCAGCCGCCCTTCCCCAGCTTCCAGCTCCACCGCCCCCATTTTTGCCAGCCCTGCCAGATGCAGGTCGATGGGCCGGGCCCCGATGCGGCACCCGCCGGGCAGGCTGGTCTCGGCGCGGCCCAGCCTTGCCAGCAGGGGCGCGCAGAACAGAATGGAGGCCCGCATTTGTCCCGCTGTTTGCCCCGGCAGGGTGCTGTTGGCAGGCGGGCCGGAGAGTACTGCATCACTGTCCTCCCACCGGGCGGCACAGCCCACACCCCGCAAAAGCGCCATGCAGTGCTCCACATCCGCAAGGCGGGGCACAGCCTGGAGCCGCACCTCTCCCGTGCAGAGCAGCGATGCCGCAAAAAGCGGCAGAACGCTGTTTTTCGCTGCCGGAATTTTCACGCTTCCGTTCAGCGGGCGGCCCCCTGTCACCACGATCCGTTCCTCCATGTCCGTGCCCCCATTCCGCAAAAGATACCCCACCGTATGCAAAACAGGGCCGGAGTGTGAGGCGGACAAGTTTGTTTGGCAATTTCTAAACCTCTCCGTCACGCTTTGCGTGACAGCTTCCCCAATAAGGGAGCCCTTGGCATTCCGTTACGTTCTCTTTTCGTCAGGTCTCCCCTCTCGAGACCGAGAGCACGATCCCCATTTCGCCCAGCAGCATCATTAAACTTGTTCCTCCGGAGGAGAAAAAGGGCAGGCTGATGCCGGTGTTGGGGATGGTATTGGTGACCACGGCCACATTGAGGACAGCCTGCAGGGCCACCTGCACGGTAAAGCCCACCACCAGCAGCGCCCCAAAACGGTCGGGAGCATGGGCGGCAATGGTAATGCCCCGCCAGAGCAGCAGCACGAACAGCAGCACCACGGCGCAGGCCCCCACAAAGCCCAGTTCCTCGCAGACGATGGAGAAGATGAAGTCGTTCTGGGGTTCGGGCACAAACAGATGCTTCTGGCGGCTGTTCCCCAGCCCCAGCCCGGTGGCCCCGCCGGAACCGATGGCGTACAGGCTCTGGATGGTCTGGTGCCCGTCGCCCAGCGGGTCTGCAAAGGGGTCCTGCCAGGAGCGGAGGCGGTCTGCCGCATAGGGCACCAGATCCGGCATGATGACCACCGCCGCCGCGATGGCTCCGGCGCCGCCCACGCCCGCCAGCACGAACCACCGCAGCCCGGTGCCGCCCACGAACATCAGCACGGCACCGATGCCCAGAATGAGCAGTGTGCCCGAAAGATGCGGCTCCAGCAGCATCAGCGCCGCCACCACGCCCAGCACCAGCGCAAAGGGCAGCACCCCCACGGCAAAGCTCTGCATCCGGTCGTGATTGAGCGAGATGATGTGGGCAAACACCAGCACCACCGCAAATTTTGCGATCTCGCTGGGCTGCAGGGTGCCCAGCCCCGGCAGCACCAGCCACCGCTTGCAGCCGTTGTACTCCGGCATGAACAGCACCGCCGTCAACAAGAGCAGCGAAACGCCCAGAAGCGGCCACGCCAGTTTGTGGAAGATGTGGTAATCCACCCGGCTGGCAAGGCCCATCCCGGCGATGCCCAGCGCCGCATAGAGCAGCTGCGGGCGGAGGTAGGCGAAGGCGTCGCCCCGCCGATAGAGCGCCACAGCCCCCGATGCGCTGCCCAGCATCACCAGCCCAAAGCCCACCAGCGTGAGCACCAGCACCAGAAACGGCAGGTCCGGCGCAGGCAACGCCCGCAGCCCGACCCGGTGCCGCACGCCGGGCCGGGCCGCAGCAGTCTCTTTCATCCGTTCACCCCCTGTCCTCTTATTGTACGCCGGAGGCCGGGGCGTTAGTCTTTTTGGAGCCGCCGGTACATAAAATAGCGGCGAAGGGAGATGATGTCATGCCTCTCCGCACCCTCCCGGAGCAGGCCTTCCGCCGCCGGGCGCGGATGGTGGCCGTGGTATTCTGCGCCGTCTGCCTGGGGCTGGCGGCGCGGCTGTTTTATTTGCAGCTGCACACCAGCCGCTGGTACACCGACCGTGCCCTCGGCCAGCAATTGCGGGACACCGTCGTGCCCGCGGACCGGGGCAAAATCTACAGCGCCGACGGCGTTCTGCTGGCGGCGAACAGCAGCTGCTGGACGCTCCGCGCCTCGCCCCGCGAGATGCCAGATGACAAGCTCTCCCTCGCTGCCGAGGGCCTTGCAGCCATCCTGGACCTCGACGCGGCCAACTTGCTGGAATCGTTCCGCGACCGCCGCTCCAACGACTGCCTGCTCCGCTACCGGGTGGACCGCACCACCGCCGACCGGGTGCGGGCGTTCTGTGAGGCCAACGGCATCACCGGCATCCGCATCAATCAGGACTCCAAACGGTGGTATCCGCAGGGGCAGTTTCTCGCGTCGGTGCTGGGGTTCACCAATGTGGACAACGCCGGGGTCTCCGGGCTGGAGCTGCAGTACGACGGCCTGCTCACCGGTGAGAACGGCGTGGTGCTGACCGCGGTCAACGCCTGGGGCTACACGCTGGAACAGAGCTACGAGACCGAGCGTTTTCCCACCGAGGGGGACGGCCTGCGGCTCACCATCGACAGCTGTATCCAGCACTACCTTGAAAATGCGCTGTCCTACGCTGTGCAGGAGCACCATGTGGCGGCGCGGGCCGTGGGGATCGTCATGGATGTGAACACCGGAGCCGTGCTGGCCATGTCCACCACCCCCTCCTACGACCCCAACGAGCCCCGCGTCATCGCAGACGAAGCCGCCCGAAATCAGGTAGAGAGCCTTTCCGGCGAGGCGCGCCGTGCCGCCCTGCAGCTGGCCCAGCAGACCCAGTGGCGGAACAAGGCCGTCAGCGACCTCTACGAGCCGGGCAGCGTCTTCAAGCTCATCACCTGCGCCGCCGCGCTGGATGCCGGGGCCATCACCCGGCATTCCAGTTTCTACTGCGGCGAGTCCATCTCGGTGGCCGGGACGCGGTTCCACTGCGCCAACCACAAGCGCCACGGGGCCCAGACTGTGACCCAGGCGCTCGAAAACTCCTGCAACCAGAGCTTCATCCAAATCGGTGCCCGGCTGGGCCGGGAGGCTTTCTGCAGCTACTTCGCCGCCTTCGGCCTCCGGGAGCCCACCGGCATCGACCTGCCCGCGGAGCCGAAAAAGAGCCTGTACTACACCGCCGACCGGATGGGTCCGGTGGAGCTGGCCTCCTGTGCCTTCGGGCAGAGCAGCAAGATCTCCTACCTCGAAATGGCAGCGGCCGTCTGCGCCGTAGTCAACGGCGGGAAGCTGATGCGGCCCTACGTGGTCTCCGACATCCTCGCGCCGGATGGGAGCCTCATTGAGCACATCGGCCCCACCTGCACCCGGCAGGTGCTCAAGGCCGAGACCAGCGCCGTCATGCGGGAGATGATGGAAGCCGTCGTTCTCTACGGCGGCGGACGGAACGCACAGATCGCGGGCTACCGGGTGGGCGGCAAGAGCGGCACCAGCCAGAAGCTGGACAGCGCCGACGAAAAAGCCCGCATCGCCAGCTTTGTGGCCGTAGCCCCCATCGACGACCCGCAGTTCCTCTGCCTCGTCTGCCTCGATGAGCCCCACAGCTGGACCACCGCCGGCGGCAGCCTCTCGGCCCCCGTCTGCGCCGAGGTGCTGGAACAGACTCTCGTTTACAAGGGCATCCCCCGCGCCGCTGTGCCGGATGCAGCTGCCTCCGAGCCCACCGCCGCCGACCTCCCCGCCGACGGCGACAGCTTCGATGGTGCCTAAGGTGTGTCTGAAAACAAAGAAAATGACGGATATTTCGCAAACACAAGCAGGATTTAAGGCAAAGAGCCGCAGGAATCCTTTGTGGATTTCAAGGCTTTTTAACGCAAAATCCGGCTGCGTTTGTAGAAATAGACTATATTTTCGACTTTTCAGATACACCCTAACAAAAAAAAGACCGCCGAAGCGGTCTGAAAGGTTCGTGGTTAATTCTGCTGCGGCTGCTCGCGGAACCGGATCTCACCGGTGGCCGCATCCATGGACTCGACGATGGCGAGGCTCTCCAGCTGGATGCCCTTGCTGCGGATCAGCTCGCCGCCCTGCTGAAAGCCCTTCTCGACGGCGATGCCGATGCCCTCGACGGTGGCCCCGGCCTCATTGGCCAGTTCCAGCAGGCCCATCAGGGCGCAGCCGTTGGCCAGGAAATCGTCGATGATGAGGACATGGTCTTCCGGGGTGAGGAACTTTTTGGAGACGATGACGTTATAGATCTTTTTGTGGGTGAAGGACTGGATCCTGGTCTCGTAATTGTTGTAGTCCAGATTGATGCTCATGGACTTTTTGGCAAAGACCACCGGCACATTGAACTCGCTGGCGACCACTGCTGCAATGCCGATGCCGCTGGCTTCAATGGTCAGCACTTTGTTGATGGGCTTGCCTGCAAACAGGCGCTTCCACTCTTTTGCCATCTCGCGGAACAGCGGGATGTCCATCTGGTGGTTGATGAAGCTGTCCACCTTCAGCACGTTGCCCTCGCGCACGATGCCGTCCTTGCGAATCCGATCTTCCAGCAGTTTCATTTCAGTCTCTTCCTCCAAGCTTTTGATACAGCATTTCGATTTCACCTAGTATACCGGATTCCCCTACCGGATTTCAAGGTCTTTTGGGCAATTTCTCTCTTGTTTTCTCCAAAAATTCGAGTATACTGAAGGTAATCCTCGGAATATGAGGCCGAGGAGCTGCGGAGGTTGTGGAGAGCCTCCCGCACTGTGGGATACGAAGGACAAGAAGGAGCAACACCATATGAAAACAGGATTGGTCTTGGAAGGCGGCGCGATGCGGGGTATGTTCACCGCAGGCGTTCTGGATGTGCTGATGGAACATGACATCACGGTAGACGGCGCCATCGGCGTGTCGGCCGGTGCCGTGTTCGGCTGCAATTACAAGTCGCATCAGATCGGCCGCACCATCCGCTACAACACCCAGTACTGCAACGACCGGCGCTATGCCAGCTTCAAGAATCTGCTGCGCACCGGCAATCTGTACAGCGAACAGTTCTGCTATCACGATGTCCCCGAAAAGCTGGACCCGTTCGACGAAACGGCCTTTGCGGCCTCGCCCATGGATTTCTTCGTCGTCTGCACGGACGTGAAGACCGGCGAACCCATTTACCACAAATGCCGCAAGGGTGACGCCGAGGATGTCCGCTGGATGGAGGCATCGGCTTCCATGCCGCTGGCCGCCAAGATCGTCCAGATTGGCCACTACGGCCTGCTGGACGGCGGCGTCGCCGACTCCATCCCCATCCGCTTTTTCGAATCCATCGGCTACAAGCGCAACCTCATCATCCTGACCCAGCCCAAGAGCTTCGTCAAGAAGAAGAACCCCCTGCTGCCCGCCATCCGGGCGCGGTATCTGCGCTATCCGGCCTTTGTGGAGGCCGTGGCCGACCGCCACGAGCGCTACAACGAGACGCTGAGCTACATCTCCATGCTGGAACAGGCCGGTGCCGATTACGTCATCCGCCCGCCCATCCCGCTGGAGATCGGCGCCATGGAGCGTGACCCCGATCAGCTCCGCCGCGTCTACGAGACCGGCCGCGCCGTGGCACAGATCCAGATCGACAAGATCAAAGCCTTCCTCGACGCCGCCAAGGCGGAACCGGAAGCTTAACGAGCAGCAAGCCCCGCCCTGCATCGCACACATTCCCAGTGCGGCGCAGGGCGGGGCTTTGTTCGTGATCGGCGGGCATTATAAGCCAAATGAAATCAAGGTAGAAAACAAATAATCCGAACCCATCTCCTATCGGAAACAAGTTCGGACTATTTCTGTTTGGTCCGAGTGGCGAGAATCGAACTCACGGCCTCTTGAACCCCATTCAAGCGCGCTACCAAAACTGCGCTACACCCGGATATCGTCCTCTGCCTCCCTACCGAAGCATTGGCGACAACAAATATTATACGCATCTTTCCGGGTTTTGTCAACACTTTTCTGCATCTTTTTCTGATTTTTTCAAGAAAAGTATGATTTTTGTCGTATGAGCGCCGCTTTACTTTTTTGCTTTTGCAGCAGTTTCCGCTTCCGCGGCCCGCAACTGCCTGTCCTTTTCCAGCAGGGGCTTGAGGTACTGGCCGGTAAAGCTGCCGGGTACTTCGGCCACCTGCTCGGGCGTACCCTCGGCAATCACCAGGCCGCCGGCGCTGCCGCCTTCAGGGCCAAGGTCAATGATGTGATCGGCACACTTGATGAGATCCAGGTTGTGCTCGATGACAATGACCGTGTTGCCCGCATCCACCAGCTTCTGCAGCACCTCGATCAGGCGATGCACGTCCGCAATGTGCAGGCCTGTGGTAGGCTCATCGAGGATATACACCGTCTTGCCGGTGCTGCGTCGGGCTAGCTCATTGGCCAGTTTGACACGCTGGGCCTCGCCGCCGGACAGGGTGGTGGCGCTCTGACCCAGGGTCACATAGCCAAGGCCCACATCCAGCAGGGTCTGCAGCTTGCGGGCGATCTTGGGCTGGTTTGCAAAGAACACCACCGCCTCTTCCACGGTCATGTTCAGCACGTCGGAGATGGTCTTTTCCTTATACTTTACCTCCAGCGTCTCGCGGTTATAGCGCGCGCCCTTGCATACCTCGCAGGGGACATAGACATCCGGCAGGAAGTGCATCTCGATCTGCAGGATGCCGTTGCCCTCACAAGCCTCACAGCGGCCGCCCTTGACGTTGAAGCTGAACCGGCCCGGGCCATAGCCGCGCATCTTTGCATCCTGGGTCTCGGCAAAGACGGCGCGGATATCGTTGAACACGCCGGTATAGGTGGCCGGGTTGGAGCGGGGCGTGCGGCCGATGGGCTGCTGGTCGATGCCAATGACCTTATCCACGAACTCAAGACCCTCCACCCCGTCGCACTTGCCCGCACGGCTGCGGGCACCGTTCAGCTCACAGGCCAGCGTCTTGTACAGGATCTCATTGATCAGGCTGGACTTGCCGGAACCGGAAATGCCGGTCACACAGACGAACTCCCCCAGCGGGAACCGGACATCAATGTTGCGCAGGTTGTTTTCCCGGGCACCTTTCACGGTCAGGAAGTTTCCATTGCCGGTGCGGCGGGTCTGGGGCACAGCAATGCGCTTGCGGCCGGAAAGGTAATCGCCGGTGATGCTTCGCTTGGCCTTACAGATATCCTTCACGGAGCCCGCCGCCACGATCTCGCCGCCGTGAACGCCCGCGCCGGGGCCCACATCCACGATATAGTCCGCGCTGCGCATGGTATCCTCGTCGTGCTCAACCACGATGACGGTATTACCGAGGTCCCGCAGGTTCTTCAGGGTCGCAATGAGCTTATCGTTGTCACGCTGGTGCAGGCCAATGCTGGGCTCGTCCAGCACATAGAGCACGCCGGACAGCGCACTGCCGATCTGGGTGGTGAGGCGGATGCGCTGGCTCTCGCCGCCGGACAGGGTGCCAGCCGCACGGGCCAGGGTCAGGTAATCCAGACCCACGCTCTGCAAAAACTGCAGGCGGTTCCGGATCTCCTTCATGATCTGACCGCCGATCTGCCTCTGCTTCTCGGTCAGGTTCGGCTCGTTTTCGGCAATAAATTTCAGCTCATCCCGGATGGACATTTCGCAGAACTCGCTGATGTTCTTATCCCCAACGGTCACTGCCAGCACCACCGGCTTCAGGCGCTTGCCGTGGCAGTCCGGGCACTCCACGCCGGACATGAAGCTGCCGATCTCTTCCTTCATCCACTCGCTGTTGGTCTCCCGGAAGCGGCGCTCCAGGTTCTCCACAATGCCCTCAAACGTATTATAGTAGACACCGCTGCCGAACTCATTGGTTCGGTGCATCTCGATCTTTTCGCCGTTGGTGCCGTAGAGCAGGGCGTTCACCGCCTCGGTGCTCATATCCTTGATGGGCGTGTCCAGCGTAAAGCCGTATTTTTTACCCAGACCAAGGTAGTACATTTCGCTGACAGAGCCCTCGGCGTAGTACCAGCCGCTGGCCTTGATGGCTCCCTGCCGGATGGACAGGTTCTTATTGGGCAGGATGCGTTCCTCGTCCACCCGCATAAACGTACCAAGGCCCGTGCACTTCTCACAGGCACCCTGGGGGTTGTTGAAGGAGAAGAGCCGGGGCGACAGATCCCCGATGGAGATGCCGTGCTCTGGGCAGGCAAAGTTCTGGCTGAAGGTCATGCATTCCCCACCGATGACATCGACCTCAGCGATGCCGCCGGTCAGAGCCAGCGCAGTTTCCAGCGAATCCGCCAGACGGCCCCGGATGCCCTTGCGCATGGCAAGGCGGTCCACCACGATCTCCACTGTGTGCTTGATGTTCTTTTCCAGCGTGATCTCCTCGTCCAGGTCATACAGATTGCCATCGATCCTCACACGGGAGTAGCCGCCCCGCCGGGCGGCATCCAGCTCCTTCTGCTGCGTGCCCTTGCGCTGGCGTACCACAGGAGCCAGCACCTGGAATTTGGTGCCGTCCTCCAGCTTGAGCACGGCATCCACCATCTCATCCACGGTCTGTTGGCTGATGACACGGCCGCACACCGGGCAGTGGGGCACGCCCACCCGGGCATACAGCAGGCGCAGGTAATCGTAGATCTCGGTCACGGTGCCCACGGTAGAGCGGGGGTTGTGGCTGGTGGTCTTCTGGTCAATGGAAATGGCCGGCGACAGGCCGGTGATCTCATCCACATCGGGCTTGTCCATCCGGCCCAGAAACATCCGGGCGTAGCTGGAAAGGCTCTCCACATAGCGGCGCTGGCCATCGGCATAAATGGTATCGAAGGCAAGGCTCGACTTGCCGGAACCGGACAGGCCGGTCATAACAATGAATTTTTCGCGCGGGAGGGTCAGATCAATATTCTTCAGGTTGTGCTCCCGTGCGCCTTTGATGACGATCTTATCGTTTGCCAAGGTACTTTCTCCCTCTTCTCTGTGTCTGTGCATGGTTCTGCCTGCGCTCGGTCTCGGCATCCGAGTCCACAGTGGGGTTCTCGCCCCGGCGCAGGCGGTCGATCTGGTCACGCAGGAAGGCCGCATGCTCAAATTCTAGCAGCTTGGCGGCCTCCTTCATCTCCCGGGTCAGGCGCTCGATGGCAGCTTCCCGCTCCAGTTTGCCCATGCGGCGGGTATTCCGCTTTGCGTTCTCCGCCTTATCGCTGATCTCAATGCTGTCCGCAATGGCCTTGACGATGGTCTTAGGCACGATGCCGTGTTCTTCATTGTAGGCCATTTGGATGGCACGGCGGCGCTCGGTCTCGGTGATGGCGCGTTCCATGCTGTCCGTCACCTCATCGGCGTACATGATGACCAGACCCTCGGCGTTGCGGGCCGCGCGGCCAATGGTCTGGATGAGGCTGGTCTCACTGCGCAGAAAGCCTTCCTTGTCGGCATCCAGGATCGCCACAAGGCTGACCTCCGGCAGATCCAGGCCCTCACGCAGGAGGTTGATGCCCACCACCACATCGATGGAGCCCAGGCGCAGATCTTTGATGATCTCCATCCGTTCAAAGGTATCTACCTCGTGGTGCATATATTTGACCTTGATGCCCTGCTCGGTCAAGAAGTCGGTCAGGTCCTCGGCCATCTTCTTGGTCAGGGTGGTCACAAGAACACGCTCGTTCTTCGCCGTGCGGGCGTTGATCTCGCCCAGCAGGTCAGTCACCTGCCCCTCCACAGGCCGCACCGAGATCAGCGGGTCCAGCAG
>OHRB01001251.1_pt1 | contig 10171 bp, 10 predicted proteins | sample 1578381 | NCBI WGS metagenome assembly OHRB01 (sample SAMEA3879566, study PRJEB24766) | human gut metagenome | biome: human-associated habitat; feature: feces | place: USA | collected 1985/1987
ATTCAGCCATAGAAACAGGACGTGGTACTGAATAATGATATGCCCCTCTGCCGATACTTGTTAACTGATGCATTTTGTTTATATATTCCCTTATTTTGTACATGGACTCTTTTATATAAAAGGTGTATAGTGAATAAAAATTATATGATAAGGTTTGTTAAATTTCAGGACAGACCAGAAATATTGATCAATAAAAGAAAAAACCAGATTCATATCATCTGTCGGGAAATATCTCATTATTACCGCGCACTTAATTATGCCATACATCATATGGAAGAGGATGAATTTCAATATCAAGAGCATGTCTGTTTTGAAAGAAACGGTCTTATGCTGGATTGTTCCAGAAATGCTGTATTTACAGTTGAAAAGGTGAAATTCCTGATCAGGACACTGGCAAAACTTGGAATGGATGAGGCTGTCATGCTGGGACTTGGAAATTATCTAAAAGAAAATGGATATAAAAAAGGGTCACTGATAATCAGGGAACATTGTAACAGGGTCGTAGATATTTGCAGAAAATTAGAATTAAAGCCTATGATATGGAGTGACATGTACATTACAGCAAATTCTACAGGCGGATACTATGATCTGCCCGAAAACACGGACTGCTCCAAATGGGAAAAACCGAAAAAAGATTTAGGATTAGTATATTGGGACTATTATCATGATGATACCAGAACCTATGAAAAAATGCTGGATATCCATGCGCAGCTTTCGGATAACGTTATTTTTGCAGGAGGTTCTTGGATTTGGAACGGAATTTCCCCCAATTATTCTAAGACCTATGCGTGTACCAAAGCAGCTCTTTCTACTTGTAAAAAATACAATATAAAAGAGGTTCTCTGTACAGCATGGATGGATAATGGTGCAGAAACCCCGGTGGATGCTTTGCTTCCGGGACTTGTACTTTTTGCATACCTTGATTTTCACAGAGACTATGACGAAACAATCCTTAAGCAGGAGTTCAGGAACTGCACAGGCGGAGAATTTGATGATTTTATGGCACTTGACAATTTTGATTCTTTATTCTTAAATTCGAAAGAGAATAAAGAGGCTCAAAATCCTTCAAAATATCTGTTATACCAGGATCCAATGTTAGGCATTTTTGATTATCATGTGAAAGAATCAGGTGTCAATACAAAATCTTACTACCAAAACATACAGAAATATATGAAGGAATGTGCAAAAAAAGCAGGAAAATATCAGCTTTTATTTTCATTTTATGAAAAACTGGCGGCGGTATTAGCTGATAAAGCCGATTTGGGTATGTGTATAAAATCAGCATATGACAGATCGGACAGAGCAGCGTTGAAAGATATCAGTCAGAATGTTATTCCTGAAATCATCTGCAATCTGACAGATATGAAATCATCAAGAGAAAAAATCTGGATGAACGATGCAAAGCCATTTGGTTATGAGATCCTGGATATAAAAATCGGTGGCGTGATTACAAGACTTAAAAGTACAGGATACCGGATTGACAATTATCTGAATGGAAATGTGCTTCGTCTGGAAGAGCTGGAAGAGGAAAGACTTCCCTATTTTACCAAAGGAATGGACAAGCGGGAGAACTTATGGAATCGCATCATCAGTGGATGTGATTTGAATGATACGATCTGATAAAGGTAAATGAAAGGAATCACGCTACGTATGAAAATTCTGGTGTTCTTAATAATTTTTGTATTTGCATTGTCTCTCTTTCGAATGATTCTGGAATGGAGTAAAAATAATAATAAATGTTCTCACCAGCGTTATAAACGATTAGAAAATAACGATTTATACAGGAAATCAAAACTATTCTCACAGAATGGTCTTGGTTTCCTTTTTTGCTGTTACAAATCAGTTACAACTGCAATACAGAATTTAATGTATAATTAACCTGTGAAAAGATATTTATAAAAACATGTGAGGTAATAATTATGAAGGCAAGAATTCTTGTGATAGAAGACGAAATGTCAATCAATGACCTGCTATGTATGAATCTGGAGATTGCAGGGTATGAAACAGTAGGATATCTGGATGGAAATGAGGCATATGAAGCAATTATTCAAGATCATGCGTTTCAGTGTGCACTTGTAGATATCATGCTTCCCGGAAGAGACGGCTATAGCCTGTTACCGAAACTGAAGCAGTATGAAATCCCCGTAATATTTCTTACCGCAAAGGGAGATATCGCGAGCAAGATAAAGGGATTAAAAGACGGTGCGGAAGATTATATTGTAAAACCATTTGAAATGCTGGAAGTGATGGTTCGTCTTGAAAAAGTACTGGAACGTAATGGCACTGTACAAGAACAGATTCAAATTGGTGATGTCATCATTGATACTGCTAGTCGTACTGTTACAAAAATGGGCATGGAAATCTATTTAAAGCCAATGGAATATAACTGTCTCATGGTGTTCGCCAAAAACCCGAATAAAGCACTGACCAGGAATCAGATTCTGCAGGAACTGTGGAATGAAGAGTTCTGCGGAGAAACAAGAACTGTGGATGCACATGTGGGTCGTATCAGGAAAAAACTTGGCTGGCAGGATAAGATTAAAACAATTCCCAGAATCGGTTACAGACTTGAGGTGGATTTATGAAACTCTTAATAAAGATCTTTTTTCAGACTACATGTATTATTCTGTTGGCATCGTCAGGGATCTTTCTCTATACCACTTATTGTTGGAAAAATCAGAGTATACAGAATATCAACAGTTATGAAAGCAGTATATTCAGAACAAATATCTTACAGTTTGAAAATAAAACAAGCCTTTCTGACAATCAGAAACAGAATGCCGACAACGAAATGCGCCCCCAAATAGTTACTTATGCTTTTCGGCAGGTTTTTCATGACAGCGCGGTTTTATATCTTGATGGAAAAATGACCTATAATGGAACTGTTTATGAATTCGATGTAAAAAAGTTAAGAGAATTATGTGCAAGTAAGGCAAACATGGTGGATCATGGCAGCAACAGTGACGGTCATGGCCCTATGATCAGTCAGATAAATGGAAGGACACTTTTGTTATTTTACTATGGCAATGTAAATATGGGATATCAGATTGTTACTTATAAAGATATAACAGATGTAATAGAAAAAAGTCATCTGCTGTTTTTTCAGACGGGTGGATTTACTTTATCTTTGATCGTGGTGATGGGAATTATCCTTTATTTGAGCCTTCGAAAAATCACAGCACCGCTTACAGGCCTAAGAGAAGCTACGCTTCTTGTTTCTGAAGGTATTTATGATTTTAAAGTACCGTCAGAGGGAAATACAGAACTTGCGCAGGTAGGTGCAACCTTTAATTTTATGACAGGTAAAATAAAAGAACAAATTGAAAGTCTTTCTAACATAAACCGGACACAAAAACAGCTTATTGGAAGTCTGGCTCATGAGCTGAAGACCCCAATGACTGCAATCATAGGCTATGCAGATACATTGCTTACTGTGCGCCTAACCCCGGAAAGGCAGGAGAAGGCTCTTATTTATATTGAAAATGAATGTCGCAGGCTGTCAAGACTTTCTATGAAAATGCTGGAATTAACCGGACTCTACGAAGCTTCGGAAGACTCATTCAATCCAGCTGAAATACAGGTGGATAATTTCCTGAAAGAAGTAAAAGAACTCATTGATTGCAGGCTTCAAGAAAAAAACATCTCTCTTGATGTATTTTGTGAACCAAAAGAATTGGTAAAGAAGTTTGATCAGGACTTAATGATAAGTGTAGTGACAAATCTAATTGATAATGCAGTCAAAGCTTCCAGGAAAGAATCTAAAATTGTGCTTGAGGCAACCCCAGACCATCTGATGGTTCAGGATTTTGGAAAGGGAATACCGAAAGAGGATCTGGAAATGGTGACGGAACCATTTTATATGGTAGACAAATCTCGTTCCAGGGCAAAAGGAAGTGTAGGGCTCGGTCTTTCTTTATGTCAGAAAATTATAGAACTGCACGATTTCCAACTGAAGATTGAAAGCAATCCGGGAAAAGGAACTACCGTCTCTGTTTTCTGGTAATCACACTAACGTTTACATATCAGTTACAAATCGCGAAAGATTTGGTGTAATGCTCGATGATATACTTATAACAACCTTAGAAAGGAGATATTACCAGAAATGAGAAAAAACATAAAAAAGTTTGCAGGAATAGTGCTTTGTATTGGAATGTTTACAGGATGCGCACAGACCCCGGATTCTTCTTTGGTAAAGCCGAAGGGGAGCAAGGCTGTAGATGCTTATACGGAAGCGGATGATGTTAGCGGTTCTAAAGGAGAAGCATCTGAAAGCAAGAACGATGACGGTTCAGAGTCAAAGACAACCATCAGGAATCTCATTGATGCTCCTCAAAATTATAAAAGCCATGTGGAAGATGACAGTGCCAAGCTCGTGGTAAATACAGATGCGAGCGTAGAAATTCCGGAAGTGGAAAAGATATCTGCTATTTCTGTCACTGCGGCAGAAGTTACCCAAGAGCTTCTCGACCGTATTACAAACGCATTCTTCTCAGAGGCAAAACTTTATACCCTGGATAGTTATTATGTGAAGACAAAGGATGAAATTAAAAAAACTCTGGATGAACTAAAAGAAGACGTTGCAAACGGAAACCTGGATCCGTATAACTATGGAACAGACGATGATGGGAATTATGTCTATGATATCTATGAAGATATTGAGACATGGGAACAGGAATACGAAACTGCTCCGGAAAAGAAAACCCTGACAGAGGCAAAACCTGTTGCCGGAAATTATTTCAGTTGTATTGCACAAATGCCAGACGATTCACAATACTACTATATGATATCTTCCGATGGCTCCGATACCTTGTCAGTCAAGATCAAGAAAGCAGCAAACAAGGGCGGGGAAAAAATACCGGAGGATGCAATGTGGTGTGATTACGGATATTCTGAAGAGGAAGAAAAACCCACAGAAGAATCTATCGGGCTGTCCCTGGATGAAGCAAAAAAACTTGTAAAGGAAAAAGTTGAAAAAATGGGCATCACAGATTTACAGTTTTCTAACTGGAATTACGCGGTGTGCAAAAGTTTTGAAGGCGATAATAGTTCAGGTAATTTTGGAAATGGATATAGAATTGATTATGCACGTACCATAAATGGTGTGCCGGTAACTCAGACAATTGCAGACGGTGGGGCATTGGAAGATATGGACAGCACAATGGAAACATGGTCTTATGAAAGTCTCTGTTTCTATGTCGATAAAGATGGCATAGAAAGCATGACTTATTCAAATCCCTACACAATTGGTAACATAAAGACAGAGAATTTAAATCTTCTTTCATTCAGCGAGATTATGAAAATTTATGAAAAAATGATGGTGGTAACAAACGCTGATAATATGCAATATGAAAATTCCAGAGTCTATAATATTGATCGGATCGTTCTTGGCTATGCCAGAATATATGAGCCGTCTACTGACGCACACACAGGTATTTTGATCCCCGTCTGGGATTTTTTCGGCAGCATGACTTCAGAAAGTGAATATAACGGAGAAACAGAATCAAATACCAGTAAAGATCCAAATGAAAGTTTCCTCACCATTAATGCCGTGGATGGCAGTATCATAGACCGGAATCTGGGTTACTGACATGAGACAGGTATTTGGAATTGTAAGGTACAATTTCTTCGGATTTTTACGCAATCCCAAAGTTATTTTTATATTTCTGTTAGAATTTGTACTTAGTTTCCTGCTTACAGGCAGAATCATGGTTGTAATGGAGACCTACGATACACCGGTACAGGCCATTGAACCATTTATCTGGACATTTGGGGATGGGATAGCAGTACTGTCCAGTTCACTGCTCTTGCTTCTTATGTTTTCTGACCTGCCGAAGATGACACCTATTACTCCATACCAGCTGACCCGGACAACCAAGAGGAAATGGCTTTTAGGTCAATTCATTTATGTTATTCTTGTAACTGTTTTATATACGGTTTTGATGCTGCTGTTTACGGCCGTGCTGTGTATGAAAAAGAGTTATCCAGGTAACCTGTGGAGCGAAACTGCGGCCATGCTTGGTTATTCAGAATTAGGAAAAAACCTGCAGGTCCCTTCTACAGTAAGGGTCATGGAAAGTATCTCACCCTATGGCTGTATGCTGCAGGTTTTCTTCCTTCTGTTTTGTTATTCGCTGACCTTAAGCTTTGTAATCCTTGTAGGGAATCTCTATAAAGGGAAGACTAAGGGGATGATTTTTGGCCTTCTTTACAGTGTCTTTGGTTTTTTATTGGACCCGAAAGTACTGGCTGCAATTTTACATAAAGAAAAATACGAAATGTATCAGGTAAATGTATTAATCTGCTGGATCAGTCCTCTGAACCAGGCAGTATACGGAAAACATAACTTGGGTTATGACCCATTGCTCCCGAAAATCTCGCATTCCTATATGTTTTTTCTGGGTATTTTAGTTCTTCTTGCAGTTTTTGCAATTAACCGGATGAAAAAATATACCTTTGAATTTCTTGGAGAAAAGACATGATCGGAAGGGGGAAAACCTATGTGGGGTGAAACAAAACGTATGTTTTTTAATAAGAATTTTCTGGCAGCATGGCTGATAGCCTGCATTTCCATAGCCATTGGACAGACTTATCCCAGCTTAAAAAAAGCACTGACATGTGGTACTTTTATCAGTATACTGGAAGGTTCCTTAAAAAGCCAGGCAGTATCTTTTGCCCTTCCGGTAGCAGCCGTATTGCCATGGAGTGATTCCATTCTGCAAGAATATAAAAGTGGATTTTTAAAGGAGATACTTCCCAGAACGACTCGCAGACAGTATATCGAAGGTAAAGTCTTTTCCATTATGGTATCTGGTTTTATGGTCTGGACGTTATCTATACTAACGGTACTTTTTATCAATTTTATTGTGTTCTATCCGCTGGAGATAAAGGGTGCTATTCAGAAAGAAGCACTTCTGGACTTACTCATGAAGGCATTTCGGACAGGACTTATCGGAAGTATCATAAGTACTTTCGGTGGAAGCTGCGGGATTTTATGGGATTCTGCTTACATGGCATATGGAATCCCTTTTGTAAGCTTTTATTTCGGAATTATCCTTCATGACCGCTATTTTAAGAATCAGATATGGTTTTATCCAGTAGAATGGATACTGGCTGATGAAAATTGGGGACCGGACAAAATAGGAGTTTGGCTATTTCTACTGTTGTTTTTATTAGTAATGCTGGGAATTCTGGGAGGTGTTTTATATGGAAGATTGGAAGAAATCTGAAGGGACATTTAATCTGGCCTGTGATCTGGAAAGAGCAAGTGGAATGATGCAGAACACCTGCGTAAAAATAGAACACGTGACCAAACGTTTCGGTGAAGACATGGTGTTACAGGAAGTAAATCTTTCCCTGAAAACAGGGAACGTCTATGGGATTGTTGGAAATAACGGTTCCGGAAAGACCGTCCTTATGAAATGCATCTGTGGGTTTCTCCCTGTAACTACGGGCACTATTTTTGTATTTGGAAAAAAAATAGGCCATGATGTGGATTTTCCTGAAAGTCTTGGAGTTATTATCGAGACTCCCGGTTTTCTTACACAATATACGGGCTTTAAAAATCTGGAGATCCTGGCAGACATGAATGGCCGGATTTCGAAGGCCGATATCCGCATAGTCTTAAAAAGGGTAGGATTGAATCCGGACATGAAGAAACCAGTCGGAAAATATTCCCTAGGAATGCGTCAACGCCTTGGTATTGCACAGGCCATTATGGAAGATCCTCTTTTTTTGATTCTGGATGAGCCGTTTAATGGACTGGATAAACATGGCGTGGAAGAAATAAGAGAACTGCTGCTGGATTTAAAAGCAGCAGGAAAAACCATTTTGCTGGCAAGCCATAATGAAGAGGACATCAGAATCTTATGTGACCACGTATATGAAATGGATGGAGGAATCTTAAGAGAAAGGACTGCCTGATAATGAGAAATTTATTTGTAAAAACGGCATTAGTATTGTGTACGACAATAATATTTCTTCCAGCTACCGTTTTTGCCACAGAGCCTCAAAACACGGAGATTACATCTGCTGAAGAAGGATTTACGGACTCAGATCCGTCCGTATCTTATGAGAATGACAACTCGTTAACCCTTGATGAAAAAGAGGATGATTCTACGAGTACCGAACCTCCGGCAGAGGATGAAAAGACTCCTGATAAAGCTGATACCGATAAAGAAAATCCGGATCCGGATATTTTTACATCAGGAGATGACTTTGGTGATGGTTCTAAATCGAATCCTTTTCATGTTGTAATAGACAGTGATAATCCGGAGGACGGTGACGCCCCGCAGATAACAGATCCGGTTATAGACAACGGAGGGTATTCGGGCGGTGGGGGAGGAGGTAATTCAACATCAGACTCATCAAGTGAAAAAATATTACATAAACCGCAGGTATTATTAGAAGACAGCAATCTTTCGGGTGGACGATTGGAGGCTGGTTCTACAACAGAAATGTCGCTAACATTTCGAAATAAAAGCTGCAGTCAAAATGTATTTGGTTTAAAAATTTCTCTTTCTACAGAGAACAAAGGAATCGAATTTGAGAAAAACTCTTTTTATGTACAAGTCCTGGCTCCTGGTGAAGCAATTACTTTGGAACAGATGATTACTATAACAGAAAACTGTGATCCTGGCCAGGCTGTCATTACTTTTTCTCTGGATTATGAAGATTCGAAAGCAACGGCAACTACCGGTACAGAATTACTGTCTTTTCAGATCATCCAACCGGTTCGTGTTAAGCTGGAAGCTTCAGATATTCCATCTGTTTTATACACTATGGATACAGTAGAGATCCCGGTAAAAGCAATGAATCTCGGAAGAGACAAAATATACAATGCAAGTGTCAGCTTAAAGGCTGATGAATTAAGCTCAAACGATACTGCATTCTTAGGGACCATAGAGGCCGGAGATTTATCCCAAGGAAGTCTTCGCATATATGTAAAAGGAAAAACAGGAAAATGTGCAGGTCAATTAATTCTTACGTATGAGGATGCAGATGGCAAATCATATGAGGAAGAAATAAAATTTGATTCTGAAATCAAAGAAACCCAGATAAAATCTTTAAAGGTTGAAGATGACCAGGAGAAAACCAATAACTGGTGGTATTCCATAGCTGCAGTTGTTGCAGTACTGCTTATTTCCATAATCCTGATTCTGGTCAGAAAGCTTCATAAGAAAAATATCCTTCTTGAAGAAGCGAGAAAGGCGGCTTCTCATTGAAAAGAAAAAAAATAGACAGCTTTACCTTATTTGTCATACTTCTGCTGGCATTGATACTTACATTATTAGGAATGCTGCTGGCAGGCATGAAAGAAGAAAAACGGCAATTTACTGTGTTGCTCCCACTTGGAGATCTGGCTTATGATGAAGATTTTTTGCAGAAAGCGAAGAAGATAAAAGGTATAAAAGAAATCTGGCCAGTCATAGAAGTCCCGGTTGTCATCAAAATTGAAGATTATACGGAAACAACGACTTTTTCAGGAATTGATATGAATGCGTTTGGAAAAAATCCAACTCAGAATGAACTGGGGAAGATGCCGTTGTTATTGCTGGGAAATGGTTCCCTACGGGATATGAAAGACTATAATAATCATGCCATTTCAAAAAAACAACAGGAAAAATTTTTAGAGATGGGTGAAAACCTGAATATTTTTTATTCCCTGGATGAAAAAGAGAAGGATACTTCCAAAGCCACGGATGATCTTACCACTTTATCCGGCAATTCCGCAAGAGGACCGCAAACCTCATATATGCCCTGTAAAGCCACTGTAGTAACAGAAGGCAACGAAATCTACATACCCATTTCCCAGGCACAGGATCTCTGCAGAGAAATAGGAGAGCCTTCTGAAATCAGTAAAGTATATCTAAAAATAAATGGAAAAAATAACCTGGAGAACGCAAAGAAAATACTTTCAGGAATTTAGCATAATATATAGCAAGAATTCTCCTTCCTATGCAATGAACAGAGATTTCGCTTTTAAGCTATAAATGAGCAAGTTCGTGATTTTGCATAAAAAAGACACCTTAAATCGTTTGTGTTGTACAATGAAAGTAAACAAACATTGCAACATTTACGAAAGAAGGTGTCCATCGCAAATACTATACGTCATTCTACATTCACACCAGTTTAAGAAATTAAATTTATGCAAATCTTTTTTGAACAGAGTGAT
>OHRB01001256.1_pt1 | contig 10124 bp, 9 predicted proteins | sample 1578381 | NCBI WGS metagenome assembly OHRB01 (sample SAMEA3879566, study PRJEB24766) | human gut metagenome | biome: human-associated habitat; feature: feces | place: USA | collected 1985/1987
CGTGGATCTGATAAACAGATCAAACAGCTGGCCGGTATGCGAGGACTGATGGCCGATACAACCGGACACACCATCGAGCTGCCGATCAAGTCAAACTTCCGTGAAGGTCTTCAGGTACTGGAATACTTCATGTCCGCACATGGAGCACGAAAAGGTATGTCCGATACCGCGCTTCGTACCGCCGACTCCGGTTACCTGACCCGTCGTCTGGTAGACGTTTCTCAGGACCTGATCATCCGTGAAATCGACTGTGCCGAGGGCAAGGACGAAATTCCGGGTATGTGGGTCAGCGAGTTCACAGACGGAAAAGAGCAGATCGAGAGTCTGCAGGATCGTATCACAGGCCGTTTCTCCTGCGAGACGATCAAAGACAAAGACGGCAACGTCATTGTAAAAGCAAACCATATGATCACCCCGAAACGTGCTGCCCGTGTCATCAAAGACGGCATCAACGAGAACGGTGAGCATTATACAAAAGTAAAAATCCGTACCATTCTTACCTGCCGTTCCGGTAACGGAATCTGCGCAAAATGCTATGGCGCCAACATGGCAACCGGCGAAGCAGTACAGGTTGGTGAGTCTGTTGGAATCATCGCAGCACAGTCGATTGGTGAGCCTGGTACACAGCTGACCATGCGTACCTTCCATACCGGTGGTGTTGCCGGTGGAGATATCACACAGGGTCTTCCTCGTGTCGAGGAGCTTTTCGAGGCAAGAAAGCCGAAAGGACTTGCCATCATCACCGAAATCGCCGGTGTTGCACAGATCAAAGACACCAAGAAAAAACGCGAAATCGTGGTTACCAATCCGGACGATGGCGTATCCAAGACATACCTGATCCCTTACGGATCCCGTATCAAGATCGCTGACGGAACGGTTCTGGAAGCTGGAGACGAGCTGACCGAAGGTTCTGTAAACCCGCACGATATCCTGAAGATCAAAGGCGTACGTGCCGTTCAGGATTACATGCTCCGCGAGGTACAGCGAGTTTACCGTCTGCAGGGTGTAGAAATCAACGATAAGCATATCGAGGTTATCGTTCGCCAGATGCTGAAGAAGATCCGCATCGAGGAAAACGGAGATACCGAATTCCTTCCGGGCGACATGGTAGACTTCCTGGAGTATGATGAGACCAACAAAGCGCTGATCGCAGAAGGCAAAGAGCCGGCAGAAGGAAAACAGGTTCTGCTTGGTATTACCAAAGCATCCCTGGCATCCGATTCCTTCCTGTCTGCAGCATCCTTCCAGGAGACCACCAAGGTTCTGACCGATGCCGCTATCAAAGGTAAGGTTGACCACCTTGTGGGCTTAAAAGAGAACGTTATCATCGGTAAACCGATTCCGGCTGGTACTGGTATGAAGTGTTACAGCAACATTCATCTGAATACCGACAGCATGATCGAGGAAGAAGAGGACGAGGATCTGATTCTGACCGAAGATCTTGAGGACGATGCTCCGGCAGCTCCGATGGCAGAAGCTCCGGTTGAAGAACCGTCAGCTGAAGAGGAAAAGCCGATGCTCGACTTCGACTTTGAGGAAATGATTCCGTCAAAGGATGATACCGAGGAGTAAACCCTTCCAGGTTAAAAAATAAATATGTCATTTGTGGAAAGCAGAGAATTTCCGGTTCGCCGGGGTCTCTGCTTTCCTTGTATTTTCGGGAGCATTTTGTTACAATGGAGACAGAAAAGAGGGAAGTCTATGTGGATCAAAAAGATACCTGGCATTGCAGTAAATGTGGCGGTACTGATTCTGAATGTGTTTGCGATTCTGATGATCGTGGGGCTGTTTCTTCATCAGGGAACGACGGGGGAGTGTGTGAAAGAGACGATTACGCGTTTTTCCACGACGTCGCAGGAGTATTATGCGGAAGGCGAGGCATACAGCCAGACGAGCGACCGGGTGCATACGTATTCGGTGGAAGAAACAAGGTAATTATTCAGAGCCCCATCTCGATTCCGCTTACGCTGCATCTCGATGTGGCTTGTCGCCATATGAAATTCCAGAAAAAACTGCTCATTCATGCAAGCATGATTCGCAATTTTTTCTTCCATTTCGCATGGCTCTGAATAATTACCAAATAAAGAGGAAAAGATGAGGAAAACTATGCTCCAAGAGTGGAAAAGAAAAGGAAAAAAATTCCGCCATGTGGAAAAAGACGGAGAAGAAACGACGGAGCTTTCTGTGAAAATACGGGCGGCAAAATTTCGTGATCTGCCGATGAGTCTGCGGATTCTGATCGTGAATCTCAGTCTGTTTCTGATTCTGTGCGCCGTATTTTTTATGGCAGGCGCGTATCTGTATGCGCCGCAGGCGGCAGGACGGAATTACGTGGAAGCATGCCTGGAAGGAGACTGGAACAGTGCATACGATGTATGTCAGTTCCCGGACAGCACGTTTCTGTCGCGGAAGAACTACGTCAATGCAATGACCTGGAAAGAAAAACAGGACGGCACTGACGGGCAGGAAACACCGGAGATCAAGAGCTTTTTCATGCGCAGAAAACAGAATCTTGAGACCGGGGAAAACAGGATTTATACTGTGCGGTACACGTTAAAAGGCGTGAGCGACTCGCAGGAAGAAACATTGGAGATCGCCGCCGGGGATACCGTAAAATGGAACTTCAAAGAGTGGTACGTTGTGCCGAAAGACAGCTACGTGACCGATGTCGAGATCACCGTCCCGGCGGATGCCTCGTTCTATCTGGACGGCGTGCAGGTCGGGAAAAAGTATTTAAAAGAGACGGCAGATAACGTCAGCATCTACAAAATCCCGTATCTCTTCCTCGGCGGCCACACCATTGAACTGACCGAAAAACAGAAAGACCCATACCGCGAGATCATCCTCGTGCAGGACAACAGCAGCATGGAATTCCTGCCGGATTTAAAACTCAACGATTCCACCGGCAAAACCATCGCCGACCGCGCAGAAGAGTCCCTGGACAAGGTATTCACAGCCGCAGCCGCCGGAAAATCCTTCAGCACCATCAAAAACGAATTTTCCGCCGACACCGCCGTACAGAAAACCGCCAAAGAACAGTACCAGCAGCTCTGCGATGCCTACCTGAACAGCGACACCAACACCGGAATCACCAGCATCACCGTGAGCAGCGTCTCCACAACCGTAACCAACGAATCCAACCAGATGAAGATCGAAACCAACGTGACCGCTGCGATCGAGCGACGAACCCGTTTCCTCCATTTCTTCCGGAAAACCAAAACAGAGACGATCACCTGGAAAATCGAATCCGCCGTAACGCTGGAGAAGGAAACCTGGGTCATGGGAAGTGACTTCCTGAAGGGCGTTGATCTGGGAAAATAGACGGGATGAAATTGAATAAGAACTACGCGAAAAAGAGTGATTCTGCATCCGATTTTCCGGGAACAGAGTCACTCTTCTTTGCTGCGATGAAGATGTTAAGAAACCATGAACTTAAATTTACCAGAAGTGGAAAAATGTAAGAATTTGTGCCTTGCATCTTAGGTCAGATCACGTTATGATAGTAAGTAGAAAAATGTCGAAAAACGTTTGTGTTACGATGGAAGAAAGTTCCGCAAAGGGGCGGGACGATGGAGTATAAACAGATCATATGGAAAGAAAATCATTGAAACAGAGAAGAAAGCAGATGCGCCGCAGACAGATGATGCAGAAAGTATCACGGATTTCCCTGTGTGTGGTAATCGGCCTTCTTTTTCTTGCGCTTATCTGGAAATTTGCGGGAGCGCAGCTTGCGAAAAAAGGAATTGTACTGAGTAATGACACAGCCGCAAAGACGGTGAGCGAGACGGCGCCGGAGGCGGAGGACGGATCGGGAAATGCGGGAATTAAGAAGCTTGCGGAGACCACGCCGCCGAATGAGACGCCGGGATGGCAGTACAGCTCGTCGGGCTGGTGGTACGCAACGGATGCCACAACGTACTACGTCAACGGCTGGGCAGATATCGACGGAAACCAGTACCATTTTGATTCCAATGGTTACATGGCGACCGGCTGGAAAGCGATCGGCGGAAAAGGCTGTTACTTTGATGACCAGGGTGTTTACCAGCCAGACCGCAACGGCTCGATGATGGTAGCCCTGACCTTTGATGACGGCCCAGGCGTCTATACCAGCACGCTTCTCGATACGCTGGAGCAGTACGGGGCACAGGCGACGTTCTTTATGCTCGGCAGCAATGTGGAAAAATACGGTGCAGATGTGATCCCGCGCATGGCGGCAATCGGCTGTGAGCTTGGAAACCATTCCTATGCGCATCCGAATATGAAAGAACTGAGCCTCGACGACGGCCTTGCCCAGTTCCAGATGACGGATGATCTGATCGCCCAGTACAACAACGGACAGGGTGCAACTGTCATCCGTTTCCCGTATGGAAACAGCACCGATGAACTGCTCGCATCTATCGGCCGCCCGAGCATCATGTGGGATGTCGATACCCTGGACTGGCAGACGAAAAATGTACAGGCAAACATCAGCGCCGTTCTCGACAGTGTAAGCCCGGGAGACATTATCCTGATGCATGATATCCACGAGACGACCGTAGAATCGTGTGCAACGATCGTGCCGGAGCTGATCAACCGCGGGTATGAGCTTGTCACGATTCATACTCTTGCAGCGGCAAACGGCGTGGATCTCGCCGCAGGGGAGACATACTACGGCTTCCATAACGGAGCAACAAACGAGTAAAACAGAAAAATGACAAATAAAAAGAACCGCCGGTTCACTCTTAAAACAGAGGAAACCGGCGGTTCTTGTCAAAAACGTTACAAAAATTATTTCATTGCCGCTCTCTTACGAAGTCTGGAATCCAGCTCTTTCTTACGGATACGTAAGGAAACCGGAGTAACCTCAAGAAGCTCGTCCTTGTCGATGAAGTCCAGAGCCTGCTCCAGGGAAAGGATTCTCGGCGGAGTCAGACGCAGTGCCTCGTCGGAGGAAGAAGTACGGGTGTTGGTCAGGTGTTTCGTCTTGCAGACGTTCAGCTCGATATCCTCGGCCTTACCGTTCTGTCCGATAACCATACCGGCGTAAACCTTCTCGCCAGGTCCGATGAACAGAGTACCGCGCTCCTGTGCGGAGTACAGACCGTAGGTAACGGACTCGCCTGCCTCGAAAGCAATCAGGGAACCCTGTTTGCGGTATTCAATGTCGCCCTTGTACGGTGCGTAATCTTCAAACTCGGTGTTCAGGATACCAGTTCCTTTGGTGGAGGTCATGAAGATTCCACGGAAACCAATCAGGCCTCGTGCCGGGATTTCGAACTCCAGACGGGTGGAACCATCGCTTGCGCGGCTCATGCCGTGAAGCTCGCCTTTACGCTCGCTGAGGAGCTGGATGACAGTACCGGAGAACTCGTCCGGAACGTCAACGTATGCGATTTCCATTGGCTCGAGTTTGCGTCCGCGCTCGTCCTCTTTGTAGATAACTTCTGCCTTACTTACTGCGAACTCATATCCCTCACGGCGCATGTTTTCGATCAGGACGGACAGATGCAGCTCACCACGGCCGGAAACCTTGAAGCAGTCTGCGGAATCAGTCTCCTCGACGCGGAGAGAAACGTCAGTGTTCAGCTCACGCATCAGACGGTCACGCAGGTGGCGGGAAGTTACGTATTTACCTTCTTTACCGGCCAGCGGGCTGTCGTTTACGATGAAGTTCATGGAAATAGTCGGCTCGGAGATTTTCTGGAACGGGATGGAAACCGGGTTGTCCAGATCGCCGCAGAGAGTATCTCCGATGTGGATATCCGGGATACCGGAAACAGCAACGATAGAACCGATGCCTGCCTCAGTAACCTCTACTTTTTTCAGTCCGTCAAATTCATACAGTTTGCTGACCTTTACTTTTTTCTTCTTGGTCAGATCGTGGTGGTTGACCAGCATAACGTCCTGGTTCACGCGGATCGTTCCGTTTTCAACTTTGCCGACACCGATACGTCCAACGTATTCGTTGTAGTCGATGGTACTGATCAGAAGCTGTGTGCCAGCTTCCGGATCGCCGGTCGGAGCCGGGATGTATTTTAGGATGGTCTCGAACAGAGGAGTCATATCCTTCGGGGTATCGTTCAGATCGAGTACCGCATGACCCATCTTTGCGGATGCGTACAGAAACGGACAGTCAAGCTGTTCGTCAGATGCATCGAGGTCCATCAGAAGCTCGAGCACTTCGTCGATAACTTCATCCGGGCGTGCTTCCGGGCGGTCGATCTTGTTGATGCGTCTACAACCAGAATAACGCCGTCTACCATTTTCAGAACTCGCTCAACCTCGCCGCCGAAGTCCGCATGGCCTGGGGTGTCGATGATGTTGATTTTCGTTCCTTTGTAGTAAACTGCTGTATTTTTGGAAAGAATGGTGATTCCACGCTCACGCTCGATATCGTTCGAGTCCATGACACGTTCCTGAACCTCCTGATTGGCACGGAAAACGCCGCTCTGTTTCAGAAGCTCGTCTACCAGTGTAGTTTTACCATGATCGACATGGGCGATGATGGCAACGTTTCTTACATCTTCTCTCGTTGTTTTCATTTCTTCATTCCTCTTCCTATGGGTTGACCCTGCCGGGTTCAATTTTTCAAAATTTCAAGCCGGCCGGGAATGTTTATCACAGCACAAAGGCAGGTGCCTTGCCGTTTTGTCTCTGCTGGATGCCTGCCTATCTGAACTATTATAGCACAGAACAGAGAAAAAAAACAGGGAAGATGTGACATTTTTTGTATTGCAATGGTAGAAAATACGAAGCATGTGGTGCGGTTTTTACAGAAACATATACAAAAAATTGGGCAGAATGCTGATTTGAATAGAAATAAAAAAATCTGGAAAAAAGTGGTTCTGAAAAAGAAATGTGGTTCATACATTAGGATTATAGATCAGCAAAGTACCGATCAGAAATCAATATTCAGAAAGAAAAGACAAAGGAAGGGGATTTTCATTATGGCAGACAAGATGATTGAAAACAATCAGGTGGTTATCATGGGAGAGATTGTCTCCCCGTTTACATTCAGCCATCAGGTATTCGGAGAGGGCTTTTACCTCGTCGATGTGATGGTCAAGCGGTTGAGTGAATCGCAGGACATCATTCCGGTGATGGTCTCCGAGCGGCTGGTGGACGTATCACAGGATTACCAGGGTGAGTGGATCTGCATCAGCGGTCAGTTCCGGTCCTACAACCGCCACGAGGAGAAGAAGAACCGTCTGGTACTCTCCGTATTTGCGCGGGAATTAAGCTTCGTGGAGGAAGAGGACGATTCCGTCAAATCCAACCAGATTTACCTCGATGGATACATATGTAAACCGCCGGTCTACCGGAAAACACCTCTGGGAAGAGAGATCGCCGACCTTCTGATCGCGGTCAACCGTCCGTATGGAAAATCAGATTATATCCCGTGCATCTGCTGGGGACGGAATGCGCGGTATGCCTCTGCGTTTGCCGTGGGCGGCCACGTTCTCATCTGGGGACGGATCCAGAGCCGGGAATATATGAAGCGGCTGAGCGAGACGGAAATGGAAAAGCGGACTGCATATGAGGTTTCGGTGAGCAAGCTGGAATATAGTGAGAGTTAAAGCGCGATCCGCTGTTGACAAGAAAATTTAATGATGCTATAGTAAAAGCAGAACTGAAGTGGATAGAGGTCGCATTACTTCAAGAGTACCTTTTCGGATGCCTCAGCAGCAAAAGAAGAAGAGGAAAAGGGAAGAATGCCGAAGGACATCCGGCGCTGAACCGGTATGCTCCTGGGCGCAGGTTGAAAAAATCTGTGACTGTCATCGAGAGATGGAGAGCTATCTGATCATAGATACTGCGTATGTGTGAATTTGGAGGCGATCTTATCTGGGATGAGGCGCCTCTTTTTTAAACGGAAAGTGAAATTTTCCGTGGGAGATAAGCTCCGGCGACTGATTTCTTATGGTTTTATCTGACACAACATACAGGAGGAAAAGAGAATGGCTATTTTTAAAGGTGCAGCTGTTGCAATGATCACACCGATGACCGAAACACAGGAAGTGAATTACGAAAAACTCGGAGAACTGATTGAGGAGCAGATCGCCGGCGGAACCGACGCCATCGTTATCTGCGGAACCACCGGTGAGGCTTCGACCCTGTCCCATGAGGAGCATCTGGATGCCATCAAATATACCGTGGAAAAAGTAAATCACAGAATCCCGGTAATTGCAGGAACCGGCTCTAACAGCACGGAGACAGCAATTTATCTGTCTCAGGAAGCAGAAAAATACGGCGTGGACGGACTTCTTCTCGTTTCTCCGTATTACAATAAAGCAACACAGAAGGGTCTGATTGCACACTTTACCGCAATCGCAGACAGCGTCAAAGTGCCGGTCATCCTTTACAACATTCAGGGCAGAACCGGCGTAAACATTGCACCGGAAACGATCGTCTATCTGTTCAACAACGTTGAGAATATCGTTGCAGTCAAAGAGGCTTCCGGAAACATTTCCCAGGTCGCAAAAATTATGCAGCTGACCGATGGAAAGATCGATCTGTACTCCGGAAACGACGATCAGGTTGTGCCGATCCTTTCCCTTGGCGGAAGCGGTGTAATCTCCGTTCTTTCCAACGTAGCACCGCGTGAGACCCACGACATGGTACAGAAATTCCTCGACGGCGATGTGGCCGGATCCAGAGAAATCCAGCTGAGAGCATTGCCGCTCATCGATGCGCTGTTCTGCGAAGTAAACCCGATTCCGGTAAAAGCAGCGCTGAACCTGATGGGCAAAGAGGTTGGACCGCTTCGTCTGCCGCTGACCGAGATGGAGCCGCAGAACCAGGAGCGCCTGGCAAAGGCTATGAAAGATTTTGGAATCAAACTGGCTTAAGTTAAGAATACACGAAGTAAAGAAGGAAAAAGACAATGGTTAAAATTATTATGCATGGCTGCAACGGCCATATGGGACAGGTCATCACCGGCCTGGTAAAAGAAGATGCAAATGCAGAAATCATAGCCGGAATCGATATGAACGACAACGGCCAGAACGATTACCCGGTATTCAAAAGCCTGGCAGAATGCGATGTTCCGGCAGACGTAGTCGTTGACTTTTCTTCCTACAAGGCAGCCGACGCACTGCTCGATGCCTGCAAGGAGAAAAAACTTCCACTCGTCCTCTGCACCACAGGCCTCACCGAGGATCAGCTCAAAAAAGTGCAGGAGACCAGCAAAGAAATCCCGGTTCTCCGCTCTGCAAATATGTCCCTTGGTGTGAATACGCTGATGAAACTGGTACAGGCAGCTGCAAAAGTGCTTGCCGAAGCAGGCTTTGATATGGAGATCGTGGAGAAACACCACAAACTGAAATGCGACGCTCCAAGCGGAACCGCCATCGCCCTGGCAGACAGCCTGAACGCGGCAATGGACAACCAGTACCACTACGTATACGACAGAAGCCAGCGCCACGAGCAGCGTGACCCGAAAGAAATCGGAATCTCTGCTGTACGCGGCGGCACCATCGTCGGAGATCACGACGTCATCTTCGCAGGCCCGGACGAGGTTGTTACCCTGTCCCACAGGGCATATTCCAAGGGAGTTTTTGGAAAAGGTGCTGTAGAGGCCGCAAAATTCCTGGCTGGAAAGCCAGCCGGTATGTATGATATGCAGGATGTGATTGCTGCGAAGTAAGGCAGAAGCAGGAAATAGAAAAGATAAAAAAGAAGGCAGGCTGTGTGCAGTTGCACAGCCTGCCTTCTTTCGAGCTGCTTTTCTTGTAATAGGAATACGTTCCTCTGTCAAAAAATCTATTTCAGCTCCCGTTCCGCTTTTTCCCAGAGCTCTTCATCAAGATCAGTCAGCGCCAGTGCATCCGCAAGTTCCCGCACCCGTTTTACCGTGAGATAAAAGTAATTGATACCGCAGGTCAGCGTCCGCTTTAAGGAGCGGGCAAGTACACTGCCGTGGGTTTCCAGTTCGGCACGGTCGAACTCGGCGAGATAGCCCTCGAGATCATAGGGGATCTGAAAACATTCGATCTGCCATGTGCTGTTTTCCAACGTCAGAATTGCGAAGTGCGCATGGCCGCCGACATCATCAAGCGCAAGCCCAAGGGATCCTGGATTCAGATACGTTTTTCCTGCGTATTCTTTCTGTTCCTGCTTGTGGCTGTGGCCGCCAAGCAGGATGG
>OHRB01001257.1_pt1 | contig 10117 bp, 17 predicted proteins | sample 1578381 | NCBI WGS metagenome assembly OHRB01 (sample SAMEA3879566, study PRJEB24766) | human gut metagenome | biome: human-associated habitat; feature: feces | place: USA | collected 1985/1987
TTTTAATTTGGCAACATTTCTGCAATTGTTGCATTTTTTATGCAACAAAACACCTCTTTTCCGGGATAAGTAGGAGGTGATAAACATGGAAGCAGTAATAGCGGCGTTCATAGCGGCGGCCGCCAGCATAGCCTGCCAGCTTATAATAGCTCGTTCGGGAGCTAAAGAAAACAAAAAATCACAGGAAGCCACCGAACGGCTTATTATATATAGAATAGATAGGCTGGAACAAACAGTTTCCGAGCATAACGCACTCATCTCGAGAATGGCGGCAGCGGAACAAAAGATAACAGACATGGAAAGGGAGAGATATTCATGAAAGAAAAACTCGCAAAGCTCATTGACGTAAAATCGCTTGTCACACTGCTTATGACAAGCGTGTTCTGTATCCTCACGCTGAAAGGGATAGTCAGCGGAGAGCAGTTCATCACAGTTTTCACTGTGGTGATATCATTTTACTTTGGCGTACAGACGGCAAAAAAATCTGGAGGTGACGGCAATGGAAAAAGCTAAGGGCATTGACGTTTCCCATTGGCAGGGGAGAATAGATTTTGACAAGGTGAAGTCACAGGGTTACAGCTTTGTGATGATAAACGCAGGCTACGGCAAGTACATCAGTCAAAAAGACGAAAATTTTGAGAAGAACTATGCCGCCGCCAGAAAGGCTGGTCTTAATATCGGCACATACTGGTATTCCTACGCCCTTACAGAAGCCGATGCACTTGCGGAAGCGAAAACTTTTCTTGAATCGGTCAAAGGCAAGAAGTTTGAATATCCCCTCGCCTTTGATATTGAGGACGCTTCCCAAAGCGAACTTCCAAACGCTGCCATAAACAAAATTATAGAAGCCTTCTGCGACTATCTCGAAAGCAACGGCTACTATGCGGCTGTCTACAGCTACGCAAACTTTTTCAAGCGCAAGGTATCAGACTCCGTAAAAAGCCGCTACGACATTTGGGTGGCACACTTTGACGTTGCTAAGCCTGCCATATCAAACTATGGAATGTGGCAGTATACAAGCAAAGGAACTGTAAACGGTGTTTCCGACCGATGTGATTGCAACTACGCCTACAAAGACTACCCTGCCATAATGAAGAAAAAGTGCCTTAACCTTTACCCTTCCAACGCAAAAAATCTCGATACCACAGGCTACAAAAAAGGTGATAAAGGCAATGGTGTCCTTGCACTGAAATATCTTCTTATGCTTGCAAAGAAAAAGGGTATGCACAATATCAACCTTGATAAAAACGATATTTTCGGTGCAGGCACTCAGAAAGCCGTGAACAATATACTCAAATCCCACGGCTTTTCGCAAAACGGCATAGCAGGCAAAAAGTTCATTGACCTCATTGGCAATGAACTTCTAAAATAACCACAAACCATAGCCACACTTGTAGGGGCGAACAACGTTCGCCCGCATATCTTGATACCAATGCCCAAATATAAGCACATAAAAAAGGCTGTACCCTTACGGATACAGCCTTGAATGCTATGCAAAATTTATTAAACCAACTGAATGATAGCCATTTCAGCAGCGTCGCCACGACGTGGTCCGATCTTGATGATCTTTGTATAGCCGCCGTTTCTGCCCTCATATGAAGGTGCAATGTTGTCAAACAGCTTCTTAGCTACGTCTTCCTTAGTTACATAAGAAAGTACCTGACGCTTTGAGTGAAGGTCGCCTGCCTTGCCGAGAGTAATCATTTTCTCAGTCATAGCAGCAACTTCCTTAGCTCTTGTTACAGTGGTTTCAATCTTACCGTTTTCGAGAAGATAAGTAACCATAGCTCTGAGCATTGCTTTTCTCTGGTCGCTAGTTCTTCCCAGCTTTCTTGTGCCTGGCATAGATTTTCACTCCTTACTTTAATTATCGTCCTCTGAATTAAGGTCGTAACCCAATGAATGAAGCTTTTCCTTGACCTCGTCGAATGACTTCTTACCAAGGTTTCTTACCTTCATCATTTCTTCAGCAGACTTTTCAATCAAATCGTTAACCGTGTTAATTCCTGCACGCTTCAGACAGTTAAATGAACGCACAGATAAGTCAAGTTCCTCAATGGTCATCTCAAGGATCTTTTCCTTGCCCTTTTCATCCTTTTCAACCATCATCTCTACAACGTTAGTCTCTTCTGAGAGATCAACAAAGAGATTCAGATGCTCGTTGAGGAGTTTGGCTGCCATTGATACAGCTTCCTTAGCGGAGATAGTACCGTCGGTCCAAACCTCCAATGTCAGCTTATCAAAATCGGTGATCTGTCCAACACGGGTGTTGTCAACCGTGAAGTTCACCTTTAATACAGGCGTATAAATACTGTCTACTGCAATAACACCAATAGGGGCGTTAGGCATAAGCGCCTTGTTCTTTTCCGCAGAAACATATCCACGACCTCTGTCGATGACAATTTCCATATAAAGCTTTGCGCCCGGTCCCAAAGTTGCAATGTGCATATCAGGAACAAGAATGTCCACCTCAGAATCTGTCTTGATGTCGCCGGCAGTGACAACGCACTCGCCCTCGGCCTCAATGTAGATAGTCTTAGGACCCTCGCCGTAAAGCTTTGCAGTTAAACCCTTGAGGTTAAGAATGATCTCAGTAACATCTTCCTTAACTCCGGGAATTGTTGATAGTTCGTGGTGTACACCGTCGATCTTTACCGATGTAACGGCGACGCCTGGCAAAGAGGAGAGCAGTACACGTCTCAGACTATTTCCGAGCGTAATACCATAGCCACGCTCCAGAGGCTCGAGAATAAACTTGCCGTATGTTCCGTTGCTCTTTAGCTCGGCTGTTTCGATTTCAGGCTTTTCTATTTTTTCAAGCATTTAAGACCCTCCTGTTTTCAAACTCGATTGTTTTATATGATCAATAACACATACACTTCCAAAAACATATCAAGTATTTCTCCGATACGCACTCTTGAAGAGTGCATACCGTAAGAACCACTATCAATACATTATTTAGAATACAACTCGACGATGAGGTGCTCCTCGATGTCATAGTCAAGGTCTTCCTTAACAGGCATACGAAGAACCTTAGCTGTCTGGTTGTCCTTGTTTACATCAAGCCATGTAGGAGCTGCCTTTGAAGCGTTAGCCTCAATGATCTGCTTGAACTTCTCGCTCTTCTTGCTGTTTTCCTTAAGTGAGATAACATCGCCTTCCTTGATTCTGTAAGAAGGAATGTCAACTCTCTTGCCGTTAACAAGATAATGACCGTGAACAACGAGCTGACGAGCCTCTCTTCTTGTCATTGAAAGACCCATTCTGTATACAACATTGTCAAGTCTTGACTCGAGAAGAGTAATGAGGTTAGCACCGGCCTGACCCTCCATTTTCTCAGCAAGCTCGAACAGGTGACGGAACTGCTTCTCAAGAACGCCGTAGATGAACTTGAGCTTCTGCTTTTCCTTAAGCTGCATACCGTATTCTGAAACTTTCTTTCTCTTGTTAGCGTTAGGATCACGCTTTGTTTCCTTAGCGATACCCATAACTGCTGGGCTGATTCCGAGAGATTTACATCTCTTGAGTATTGGTTCTCTATTTACTGCCATGGTAAATACCTCCGTTTTCTAAATGTTATCGGGTCTTAGCCGAATTGCTTACCCGACTTTGAGTAAACTACAAACTCAAATTGTCTTATAAACTATACACGTCTTCTCTTTGGAGGACGGCATCCATTGTGAGGGATCGGAGTTACATCCTTGATAAGTCTAACTTCAAGATCCTCAGACTGCAAAGCTCTGATTGCAGCCTCACGGCCAGCACCAGGTCCCTTTACAAAAACTTCAACTGTCTTAAGGCCATGCTCCTTAGCAGCTCTTGCAGCAGTTTCAGCAGCTGTCTGAGCAGCGAATGGAGTAGACTTCTTAGAACCTCTGAAGCCGAGTCCGCCGGCAGATGCCCAAGAAATAGCATTGCCCTGCATATCTGTAATAGTTACGATAGTGTTGTTAAAAGTAGACTGGATATGAACCTGTCCCTGTTCAATGTTCTTTCTTTCACGACGACGACGAATAGTAGTCTTCTTCTTAGCCTGAGCCATTGTTCACACCCTCCTTACTTCTTCTTATTAGCGATTGTCTTTACAGGACCCTTACGAGTTCTTGCGTTGGTCTTTGTTCTCTGACCTCTAACTGGGAGACCTCTTCTGTGACGAAGACCACGATAACAACCGATTTCTGTCAATCTCTTGATATTGAGCGCAACATTTCTTCTGAGGTCACCCTCAACAGTGATGTTATGGTCAATATATTCACGCAATTTAGCTACATCGTCCTCAGACATATCCTTAACTCTTGTGTCAGGATTTACGCCTGTTTCATTAAGAATCTTAGTAGCAGTTTTCTGACCTATACCATAGATATAAGTAAGAGCAATTTCAATTCTCTTATCCTTTGGCAGGTCGATACCAGCAATACGAGCCATTATTTAGCTGCACCTCCATTATTGGTTTGTTAGCCCTGACGTTGTTTGTGCTTAGGATTCTGGCAGATTACCATAACCTTGCCTTTTCTCTTGATTACCTTGCACTTCTCGCAGATAGGCTTAACTGAAGGTCTTACTTTCATTGAAATACCTCCTTTGAATTTAGCGACAAGAATTAAAAATTCTTAAACTTACGGGAAAGCTTACTTAGCTCTCCATGTGATTCTTCCCTTTGTCAAGTCATACGGTGACATTTCGACCGTTACCTTATCTCCGGGTACGATACGAATATAATTCATACGCAGCTTACCCGAAATATGAGCAAGGATTTTATGACCGTTTGAAAGTTCTACCAGAAACGTTGCATTTGGCTTAGCCTCAATTACCGTTCCCTCAAGTTCGATAACGTCTTCCTTTGACATTAAAAAACCTCCCCATCTAAAAGGTTTTGGTCTGCTGTAACACGGTTTGGGTCAAAACCTTGTATCAGCCGTCTTAATTTCCTGTTTGTCAGCTCATCAGTGCTGATGTTGACGCCCGCAGGTGAAATGTGTTTTATGTTTTTACGCTTTGGCTTTTCGAGCTTACGCTCCTTGCCGTCTGCGATATACACAAAACCGCCGCTGGCAGCTACCGCAACAAAATATCTGCCCTTATCACGGCCTGCGTTCGCAAGCACCACTGAACCGATCGGTATATCTACAACGCTTTTCTCCGTCATACTTTGGTCAGGATAACTGCCCCGTCAGGAGTAACTGCGATTGTATGCTCAAAATGAGCCGCCCACTTTCCGTCTTTTGTCTTGACAGTCCAACCGTCAGGCATTGTCTTGATATCAGCCGTACCCATGTTTATCATAGGCTCTATGGCTATTACCATACCTGCCACAAGTCTGATTCCGTGACCAGCCTTGCCATAGTTTGGAACTTCTGGATCTTCGTGCAGGTTTTTGCCCACACCGTGACCAACGAACTGTCTTACAACGGAGTAGCCGTTGTCCTCATTGTATTTCTGAATGGCCGCACCCAAGTCGCCAAGTCTAACGCCAGGCTTTACCATATCTATTGCAAGATACAGACTTTCTTCGGTGGACTTCATCAGAGCCTCTGCCTCAGGGGAAATCTTGCCTACAGCAAAGGTCTTGCAGGAATCTCCGTGATAGCCGTCAATGTAAGCACCAACGTCTACTGAAACTATGTCGCCCTCGCAAAGCTTGCGTGGACCGGGGATACCATGGATTATCTCATCGTTGACGGAAATGCAGGCTGAGCCTGGAAATCCGCCGTAGCCAAGGAAGCTTGGCTTTGCACCATGAGAAGTGATATATCTGTGAACGACTTTATCAAGCTCGTAGGTAGTCATACCCGGTCTGATAGCCTCGCCCGCAGCGATCAATGCTCCGGCGGTTATTGCGCCCGCCTTCTGCATTTTCTCGATCTCTTTATTGGATTTAACGCATATCATTTAAAACGCCTCGGATCTATGCCTTAACAGCTTCGAGAACAAGCTTTGAAGTGTCCTCTACCTTATCCTGTCCCTCAACGGTAACGAGCTTGCCCTGCTTACCGTAGTAATCTTTAAGAGGAGCGGTTGATTTGTGATATGTCTGTCCTTACGGATAACGATCGGCTTTCCGCAAACATCGCACACGCCCTCTACCTTTGAAGGCTTGAAAGCTGTGTGGTAAGTAGCGCCACAGTCGAGGCAAACTCTTCTGCCTGAAAGTCTCTGCTGGATAGTCTCGTCAGGAACATATATCTCTATGACCTTGTCTATCTTAACGCCCATAGCGTCAAGAGCCTCAGCCTGAGGAACTGTTCTTGGGAAACCGTCCAGAATGAAACCGTTCTGAGCGTCAGGCTCAGCGATCCTGTCCTTAAGGATACCAATTACGATATCGTCTGATACAAGGTCGCCTGCGTCCATAGCAGCCTTAGCCTTGAGACCGTACTCAGTGCCAGCCTTAACAGCCGCTCTGCAGATAACCTCAGCCTGAGTTCCTTTTCCCGCACCGGGAGCACCTAAAAGAATGATATTCATTTTTAACTCCTTTTTATCTCAAACGTAAAGCCTATGGTTTATTCAAGGAAGCCCTTATGATGACGCATCATCATTTGAGATTCCATAGTTCTTGCAGTTTCAAGAGCAACTGATACAACGATGAGTATCGAAGTACCGCCCATTGCAATATTCATCTTTGTGATCGAAGTAAAGATAATAGGGAAGATAGCGATTATTCCGAGGAACACAGCTCCTACCAATGTTATCTTTGACAGAACCTTCTTAAGATAATCGGAAGTTGGTCTACCAGGTCTGATACCAGGGATACCACCGTTGTTCTGTCTGAGGTTGTTTGCGATCTCAAGTGGGTTATACTGCATTGAAACATAGAAATAGTTAAAGCCGATTATCAGCACAAAGTACAGACAAGCGTAGAACGGATGAGTGTACTCGAACCAGTGAAGGAAGTGATCGTAGAAGCTTCCGCTCTTTGGTTCAATGAACATTTTGAGTGTTGAAGGCAGTGACATGAAAGCCATTGCAAAGATGATAGGCATAACGCCGCTCATTGCGATCTTGATCGGAATAAAAGTATTCTGACCGCCGTACTGTTTTCTGCCGACTACTCTCTTTGCGTACTGTATCGGTATTCTTCTTTCAGCCTCATTCATAAAGATGATAAAGCCTATCATCAGAACGAATACAACAAGGATAGCAATTACGAGAATGATGTTCTTAGCCTCGCCTGTCTTCATGTAATCGAACAGACCGATAACTGCTGAAGGACCTCTTGCAATGATACCTGCGAACAGGAGCATTGAGATACCGTTTCCGATACCCTTCTCGTTTATCTCGTCACCAAGCCAGATCGTCAGTGACGCACCTGCTGTAAAGCAAGCGATAATAACTATCTCTGCGAATATCTTGCTAAAGCCCTCTGTGTAAACACAAGCACCCGCTTTCTTCATGGTGAGGTAATAAGCCCACGCCTGGAAGATAGCAATAGCAAGTGACGCGTATTTTGTTATCTTGTTAAGTTTCTTTCTACCCTCAGGACCTTCCTTCTGGAGTCTTTCCAGCGGTGGAAGAGCGTAGGTCAGAAGCTGAATGATAATTTGTGCATTGATATAAGGTGAAACGGAGAGCGCCAAGAGAGTAGCTTTTGAAAAGTTACCTCCTGACAGAACGTTCAGATAGCTGAAAAAGTCACCTGACGAAGCACTCTGTTCAAACCATGCTGACAATGCGACTGAGTCAAGGTAAGGTACAGGAACTGTACCACCGACTCTGTAGATGAAAAAAGTAAATAGAAGTTTTTTTCTTAATTCCGGAACTCTCCAGGCATTACGAAATGTCTCTATCACAATTACATCACCTCAACCTTCCCGCCTGCCTTTTCAATCTTTTCCTTAGCAGCTGCTGAGAACTTAGCAGCCTTAACGGTAAGGTTTTTAGTTAATTCGCCGTTTCCGAGGATCTTGACGCCGTCAAGTTCCTTCTTGATGATGCCTGAAGCTTTAAGAAGCTCAGTATCAACAACTGTGCCGTCAACAAATCTATCAAGATCAGATACATTTACGATAGCATACTTTGTTGCGAAAATATTGTTGAATCCACGCTTAGGGATTCTTCTTGCGAGCATTGTCTGTCCGCCTTCAAAGCCCGGTCTTATTCCGCCGCCGGAACGAGCCTTCTGACCCTTGTGTCCCTTGCCTGCGGTCTTTCCGTTACCAGAACCGTGACCTCTGCCCTTGCGCTTGCTCTCCTTTACGGAGCCTGCAACAGGTGATAATTCGTGCAGTTTCATTCAGATTGCACCTCCTTATGCTTCAGTTACTTTAATAAGATGGGAGATAACCTTTACCTTTCCCTTTGTCTGAGGATTGTCAGGCTGACAAGTCTTATCCCCGATTTTTCTGAGACCCAGTGAATTAGCGGTAGCGACCTGCTTATCGCTTCTTCCGTTAAGGCTCTTTATCAGTTCGATGTTTATTGCCATAACTGTTATCCTCCTTAGCCTGTAATTTCTTTAACTGTCTTGCCTCTGAGAGCTGCTACTGTTTCAGCGCTTCTGATGTTAGCAAGACCGCTTATTGTAGCTCTTACTGCATTGTAAGGATTGTTTGAACGGAGCTGCTTAGCTCTGATATCCTTAATTCCAGCAGCTTCTACAACGGCTCTTACTGTGCCGCCTGCGATAACTCCAGTACCTGGTGCTGCAGGCTTGAGAAGAACCTCGCCTGCACCGAACTTACCGATAATTTCGTGTGGGATCGTTGTTCCCTTAAGTGAAATTCTGATAAGGTTCTTCTTGGCGTCCTGGATTGCCTTTCTGATTGCGTCAGGAACTTCTCCTGATTTACCGATTCCGAAACCTACTACTCCGTTTCCGTCGCCTACTACTACGAGGACTGAGAACTTCATTATACGGCCGCCCTTAACAGTCTTTGATACTCTGTTAATTGCAACGACCTTTTCAGTAAGTTCCATGTTTGAAGCATCTATTAAAGCCAATGTTTACCCTCCTCTTTAGAACTTAAGTCCGCCTTCACGGGCTCCGTCTGCCAACTCCTGAACACGTCCGTGGTAAAGGTAGCCGCCTCTGTCGAATACGACATTCTCGATGCCCTTTGCCTTAGCCGCCTGAGCGATCATTTCGCCGACCTTACGAGCGCCTTCCTTGTTGCCGCCGTTGCCTTCAAAGTCCTTGGACATTGAGGAAGCGCTGCAAAGTGTTACGCCGTTTACGTCGTCGATAACCTGTGCATAAATATGCTTAGAGGAGCGGAATACGTTGAGGCGAGGACAATCAGCTGTTCCGTTGATCTTGTTGCGGACTCTCTGATGTCTTTTTGCTCTTGCCTTAGCCTTGTCAAGCTTTTTAACCATAGTAATTCTCTCCTTTTATTACTTCTTGCTGCCCTTACCAGCCTTACCTTCCTTACGGATAACATACTCGCCTTCGTAACGAATACCTTTACCCTTATAAGGCTCTGGTGGACGCTTCTCACGGATCTCACAAGCAAACTGACCTACTTCCTGCTTGTCGCAACCTGAAATTACGATGTGGTTTGCGTCAGGTACATCGATCTTGATAGTATCTGTTTCAGGTACGATTACCTGATGAGAAAAACCAAGGTTCATAACAAGGTTCTTACCCTGCTTCTGCGCTCTGTAACCTACACCAACGATCTCAAGCTTCTTTGCGAAACCCTCTGTAACACCCTCTACCATGTTGTGTACGAGTGTTCTTGTCAGACCGTGCAGTGACTTGTGGAGCTTATCCTCTGAAGGACGCTCTACTGTGATCACGCCGTCTGCACACTTTATTATCATATCCTTGTGGAACTCTTTTGTGAGTGAACCCTTAGGACCCTTTACTGTAACTACGTTTCCGTCTGCAACAGTAACCTCTACACCTGCAGGAACACTAATTGGCTTAATACCTATTCTTGACATAACTTAGTCCTCCTTACCAGATGAATGCGAGAACTTCTCCGCCGACATTCAGCTCTCTAGCCTTCTTGTCTGTGATAACGCCCTGGTTGGTAGAAATGATTGCGATTCCCAGACCGCCAAGTACTCTCGGGAGATCCTCTTTGTTTGCGTATACACGCAGACCCGGTTTGGAAATTCTCTTGATGCCGGAGATGATTTTCTCGTTTTTGTCTTTACCGTACTTTAAGGTAAT
>OHRB01001260.1_pt1 | contig 10073 bp, 10 predicted proteins | sample 1578381 | NCBI WGS metagenome assembly OHRB01 (sample SAMEA3879566, study PRJEB24766) | human gut metagenome | biome: human-associated habitat; feature: feces | place: USA | collected 1985/1987
TCGTTGATGGTGATCTTGCCGGTGCCGGTGTAAACGCGAACGCGGGCAACGGAATTCTTACGACGACCAGTGCCGTAGAAATAAGGTTTGGTTTCGTACATATTCGATTGCCTCCTTCTTAGAACTCGATCTTTTCGGGCTTCTGAGCTGCCTGAGCATGCTCAGCACCCTTGTAGCAGTGCAGGCGGGTCAGAGCCTTGGCACCGATGGTGTTGGAAGGGATCATGCCCTTGACAGCGTAGGTCATAGCCAGATCGCTGTTCTCAGCCATCAGCTTGCTGTACTGGACCTTCTTCAGGCCGCCGATGAACTTGCTGTGGGTGATGTGGAACTTCTGCTCGGCCTTCTTGCCGGTCAGGACAGCCTCGTCACAGTTGATGACGACGACATAATCGCCGCAATCGACGTTGGGGGTGTAGTTGACTTTCTGCTTGCCGCGCAGCAGAACAGCAGCCTCAGCAGCGACGTGACCCAGGCTCTTGCCGGATGCGTCGAGCAGATACCACTTGCGCTCGACTTCAGCGGGCTTTACGAGAGTAGTGCTCATATCTATTTCCTCCTGATAAGTGTTTTAACGGTTCAGGCACCCTTTTGGGGCGCGAGTGTCAGTATACATCACAAAAACGCGCCTGTCAACAGAATTTTTTGATTTTTTCGGTGCAAACTTTTCATTCTCTCGTTTTCGCTTGAAATCTCTTGAAATCTCGCGATTTCAGATTTCGGATTTTTCAACTGATTTTTTGCCGCTGCGGGCGGATTTCTGGGGCGGGGCGCTACAATTTTGCCCGGAGATGTGCTATACTATATTTGATATTGTAAAAAGGAGACGATTCCATGCCGAAGAACATTCACACGCAGGACTCTTCCCAGCAGCGGGCATCCCGGCTGCTGCTCGCCATGGGCGTGATCGTGCTGGTCGGTGCGCTGGCTTACTTTGTGCTGACACTGGTCGTCAACCGCCGCACCCCGGCAGCCCCCGACACCCACTACACCGCCGACAATGGCATCGTGCTGGACTACGAAAGCGCCGTCTGGCCCGTGTGCGAGATGACCGAGGACGACACCCTCGGCCACGCCCTCAAGCTGGCCTCCGGCACCGACAGCGACAACGCGAACTATCAGATCGTGCTGTTCCAGCGGGGAGACGCCTCGACCTACGAGGATTACATCGGCCAGTCGGAATCCGACCTGAAGAGCGCCTACGGTGTTATCAGCCCGCGCAAGGTCAAGATCCAGATCGAGGGGGCCACCGTCACCGCCGTGCGCTGCGACATCCAGGCCTATTATGCAGTCCTTGCCACCGTGGAATACGACAGCGGCGATGTGGTCTATGTTTCGGGCCTGACCAAGCTGGCCTCCATCAGTGATATCGTGAATCTTGTAGAGAGCGTTTCTCTGACCTGAGGGCCGCTCACAGAAAAGGAAGGGATCTTCCATGCCGACAACCACCTTTGAAAAACACGTCTGGGCCGAGATCGACCTCGACGCCCTGCGGTCCAACTTCCGGGCCGTGAAGGAGCGGGCGGGCAGCCTGCCGCTCTGTGCCGTCGTCAAGGCCGACAGCTACGGCCATGGGGCCGTCCAGTGCTCCCGCGTCTTCGCCGAGGAGGGCGCGGCCTGGCTGGCCGTCAGCTGCCTGGCCGAGGCCTTGCAGCTGCGCAATGCCGGGCGGACGCTGCCCATCCTCATTCTGGGCCATGTGGAGCCGGAGTACGCCTCCGCCCTCATCGAGCAGCACATCACCGCCGCCTGCTACTCGCTGCCGCAGGCAAAGGCCCTGAGCGCGGCCGCCGAACGGGCGGCATGGGCCGCATCGGCTTTGCCCTGCGCACCGATTTTGACCGGGCCGTCGCCGAGATGCTGGAGGTCTGCACCCTGCCCGGCCTGCGGATGACCGGCCTGTTCCAGCACTTCGCCGTGGCCGACGACACCGATGCCGGGAACGTCGCCTACACCGAGGAGCAGTACCAGCTCTTTCTCCGCGCCTACCGCGCCTTAAAGGCTGCCGGGCAGGAGCCGCCGCTCGTCCACTGCGACAACTCCGCCGGGGTCATGCTCCATCCCGACTGGCCCAGCAGCGCGGTCTCCGTGCCCTGCATGGCCCGCCCCGGCATCATTTTGTACGGCTTCGACCCCAGCGACGAAGTCCGCTTCGGGAAGTTCCGCCCGGTCATGAAACTCAAAACCGTGGTCAGCATGGTCAAGGAGCTGCAGCCGGGCCAATCCACCAGCTATGGCCGGCGCTTCACCGCCGAAACCCCCACCAGAGTGGCTACCCTCTGCACCGGCTACGCCGACGGCTACCCCCGCCTGCTGAGCTGCGGCAAGGGCATCGTGGAAGTCCACGGCGTCCCCTGCCCGGTGCTGGGCCGGGTCTGCATGGACCAGCTCATGGTGGATGTCACCGCCGTGCCCGATGTGCAGGAGGGCGACGAGGCCATCCTCTGGGGCGGCACCGTCAGCGACAGCGCCGAGGACATCGCCCGCAAGACCGATACGATTTCCTACGAGGTGCTCTGCGGGGTCTCCCGCCGGGTGCCCCGCGTCTACCTCGAACACGGCCGGATCATCGCCGTGGAGGACTGGATCTTATCATAAATCGAACACCCACTATTTTCCGTTGGAGGAACAGATGGCAAGAGACAACATCCGCAATTTCTGCATCATCGCACACATCGACCACGGCAAATCCACCCTGTCGGACCGCATTCTGGAGCTGACCAAGAGCGTGGACGAGCGCACCATGGAGGACCAGATCCTCGACAACATGGACATCGAGCGTGAGCGCGGCATCACCATCAAGGCCCGCGCCGTGACCATGAACTACACTGCCAAAGACGGCAAGGTGTACGAGTTCAACCTCATCGACACGCCGGGCCACGTAGACTTTGCCTATGAAGTCAGCCGCAGCCTGGCCGCCTGCGAGGGCGCGATCCTGGTGGTGGACGCTACCCAGGGCGTCGAGGCCCAGACGCTGGCCAACACCTACATGGCGCTGGAACACGATCTGGAGCTGGTGCCCATCCTGAACAAGATCGACCTGCCCAGCGCCCACCCGGACGAGGTGGCGCAGGAAGTGGAAGACGTCATCGGTCTGCCCTGCCTGGACGCGCCCCGCGTCTCGGCCAAGACCGGCCTGAACATCGACCAGGTGCTGGAACGGGTGGTCAGCAACATCCCCGCCCCCACCGGCGACCCGGGCGCCCCCCTCAAAGCCCTGATCTTTGACAGCATCTACGACAGCTACAAGGGCGTTATCGTCTACATCCGCGTGTTCGAGGGCACCGTCAAGCCCGGCGACACCATCCGCCTGATGGCCACTGGTGCCCAGTTCACGCTGGTGGAGGTCGGCCACATGGGCGCGACCAGCCTGACCCCCTGCGACCAGCTGCAGGCCGGTGAGGTCGGCTACCTGACCGCCAGCATCAAGACCGTGCAGGACACCCGCGTGGGCGACACCGTCACGCTGGCCAACCGCCCCACCGCCGAAGCCCTGCCCGGCTACCGTCAGGTCAAGCCCATGGTCTTCTGCGGCATCTACCCCGCCGACGGTGCCAAGTACCCCGACTTGAAGGACGCGCTGGAAAAGCTGCAGCTGAACGACGCCTCCCTGACCTTTGAGATGGAGACCAGTGCGGCTCTGGGCTTCGGCTTCCGCTGCGGCTTCCTCGGCCTGCTCCACATGGAGATCATCACCGAGCGTCTGGAGCGCGAGTTCGACCTCGACATCATCACCACCACCCCCAGCGTCCGCTACCGCCTGACCCTGAACGACGGCACGGTCGAGATGATCGACAACCCGTCCAGCTATCCGGACCCGTCCACCATCGTCAAGCAGGAGGAGCCGTTCGTGGACGTCCACCTCTACACCCCCAACGAATACGTGGGCAGCCTGATGGATCTCTGCCAGCAGAAGCGCGGCGTTCTGGCCGACATGAAGTATCTCGACGACGTCCGGGTGGACCTGCACTATGCACTTCCGCTGGGCGAGATCGTCTATGACTTCTTCGACGCCATCAAGAGCCGCAGCCGCGGCTATGCCAGCTACGACTATGAGTTCAAGGAGTACCGCGAGAGCGACCTCGTGAAGCTGGACTTCCTGCTGAACGGCGACCCCGTGGATGCTTTGTCCATGATTGTCTTCCGCGACAACGCCTACGGCAAGGGCCGCCGCATCTGCGAAAAGCTGCGGGACAACATCCCCCGCACCCTGTTCGAGATCCCGGTCCAGGCTGCCATCGGCGGCAAGATCATCGCCCGCGAGACCGTCAAGGCCATGCGCAAGGACGTTCTGGCCAAGTGCTACGGCGGCGACATCACCCGCAAGAAGAAGCTGCTCGAAAAGCAGAAGGAAGGCAAAAAGAAGATGCGCCAGCTCGGCAGCGTCTCCCTCCCCAGCGAGGCCTTCACGGCCGTGCTGAAGCTCGACAGCGATGACGATTAAACATTCCCATCGCATCCCATAAACAGCAAAGACCCCCTGTGCAGCATCCCATCCTGCACAGGGGGTCTTATCGTTTGTCCGTTACTGTCCAAACTCCTTCAGGCACTTCTTGATGCCTTTCAGAGAAGAGATGACGATCATGCCATAACCGTATGCCTGATACAGCTCATTGATGCAGGCCATCGTGACCATGAGCACCTCCCAGGCGGCCTTGAGGTAGGGCTTGGCCGGGCGGAGGGTATTTTTGACTGCGGTGACGGTGTTTTCGAACCAGGCGGGAGCACCGCCGCAGATGGATTCCAGCTCCTCCTGCGGGATCGCTGCGCACTGGGCGGGCAGTTTCAGTTTTTGTTCCATTCCAGTCCCTTTCACATTGCAAGGCCTACCGCGACCAGCACCAGCATACCGCCCACGATCAAAATCGTGCCCTTATGGCGCTCCAGAATGCCCGCAGCGGTGTCGGCCGGAGCCGTCGGCTCGGTGGGCACCTGGTCGATGGGGCTCCACTGCGCGTAGATGGTGGCCTCTTCGCCGGAGAACACAGTCTCACCCGCGACGATGGCGTCGCCGCCCACGATGTCGGTGAACCAGCCGTTGAAGGTATAGCCTTCCATGATGGGGGTGGGCAGGCTGGACAGCTTGCCTTCGGCATTGGTACGCTCCACCACCGGGATGCCGGTGCCGCCGCAGGTTTCAAAATAAATGATGACCTTTCCGTCGTTCTCGCTCTCGTCCAGCGGCTGGGCAGCCAGCGCCGCCGGGGTCAGCACACACAGTGCTGCGATGCACAGCAGCACGGCGAGCCTCTGTTTTACTCGTTTCATTGCACTTCCTCTTTTTGAGGCGTCGTTCAGACGCCATACCCTTGCGCCTCGATGACCTCCACGACCTGCGACACGTACTTCTGGCAGGTATCGCGGTCGGGGGCTTCCACCATAACGCGGACAAGCGGCTCCGTGCCGGACTCACGAACCAGAATGCGGCCGGTGTCGCCCAGTGCCTCAGCCACCGCCTTGACGGCGGCTTGCACAGCGGCATCGTCCTGCGCCGCCTTCTTGTCGGTCACGCGGACATTTTCCAACACCTGCGGATAGATGGTCAGCGGCTCGGCCAGCTTGCTCATGGGCAGCTTTTTGGCCAGCATGACTTCCATCATCTTCAGGCTGGTCAGGATGCCGTCGCCGGTGCTGGCGTACTGGCTGAAGATGATGTGGCCGCTCTGCTCACCACCGATGCGGCAGCCGTTCTTGGCCATGTACTCGTAAACATACTTATCACCGACGGCGGTCTTGGCGTAGCCGATGCCCTTTTCATCAAAGGCCTTGTACAGACCGAAGTTGGACATCACGGTCGTGACGACGGTATTGTTCATCAGCTCGCCATGTTCCTGCAGGTAGCAGCCATAGATGTACAGGATGTGGTCGCCGGTGATGACATTGCCCTTCTCATCCACGCACAGGCAGCGGTCGGCGTCGCCGTCGTAGGCAAAGCCGACGTCGAGATGATTCTCGACCACGAACTTCTGCAGGCCCTCGATGTGGGTGGAACCGGCATTGTTGTTGATGTTCAGGCCGTTCGGCTTGTTGTTGATGACGTAGGTGTCGGCACCCAGAGCATCGAACACAGACTTCGCGATGTTCCAGCTGGAACCGTTGGCGCAGTCCAGGCCGACCTTGATCCCCTTGAAGGAGTAGATGCCCAGGCTGATGAGGTAGCCCATGTAGCGGTTGCGGCCTGCCACATAGTCCACGGTGCAGCCGATGTGCTCCCGGTGGGCAAAGGGCAGCTCCGGCCAGTCCTGATCGAAGACGTGGAGCTTGCCGTCGATGTAGTCCTCCACCAGCAGCAGGGTCTCTTCGGGCATCTTCTCGCCGTAGCAGTCGATGAGCTTGATGCCGTTGTCGTAGAACGGGTTGTGGCTGGCCGAGATCATGATGCCGCAGTCGAAGTCGTCCACGCGGGCGATGTAGGCCACAGAGGGCGTCGTGGTGACGTGCAGCAGATAGGCATCTGCGCCGGAGGCCGTCAGACCGGCACAAAGGCTGTACTCAAACATATAGGAGCTGCGGCGGGTGTCCTTGCCGATGACGATGCGGGCAGGCTCGTTGTTGCCGTTGCGCTCGCGGAGCTTGTTGTAATACCAGCCGAGGAAGCGGCCCACCTTGTAGGCGTGGTCGGCGGTCAGCGTGATCCCGGCTTCGCCGCGGAAGCCATCGGTCCCAAAATACTTTCCCATAAAGATCCTTCCTTTTTCGTTCTATATAAAATCAGTATTCGTTCTGCAAGATCGTTCTGCACCTTATATCATAACATATTGACGCGGAAGTTTCCATCCTGAATTTGGATTTTCCCAAAAGCAGTGGAAACCTTCCAGAACATTCAATAAATTTCATTCTTTCGACATGATTTTGCAAATTTTCGCAGATTCCCTATTTTTTCTTGACCTGAACCGCAAAACTGTGTAGAATGAAAGACACATCAGAGCACTGCAGGGCTTGCCGGTGCTCCTCTACAATAGACAAAGGAATGGACAATCATGCGGATTGCAATGCTCGGCCACAAGCGTGTCCCCTCCCACGAGGGCGGCATCGAGGTCGTTGTTGAAGAGCTGGCCGCGCGGATGGTCGAAAAGGGGCATCAGGTCACCTGTTTCAACCGTACCGGCCAGCACGTCAGCGGAAAAGAATATGAAGTGCAAAAGCTGGACGAATACCGCGGTATCCGCATCCGCCATGTACCCACACTGGATAAAAAAGGGCTTGCGGCCGTTACATCCAGTTTTTTTGCCAGCCTTGCGGCGGCGCTCGGCCCTTACGATGTCGTGCATGTTCACGCCGAAGGCCCGGCCGCTTTCTGCTGGCTGCCCCGGCTGTTCGGCAAGCGGGTCGTCCTGACGGTCCATGGGCTGGACTGGGCGCGGGACAAGTGGAAGGGCAGCTTCGGCTCCTGGTACATCCACTTCGGCGAGAAGGTCGGTGCCCGGTTCGCGCACGAGATCATCGTGCTCAACCACAGCAACCAGACCTATTTCCGCGACACCTATCACCGCGAGACCCACTACATCCCCAACGGCGTCAACCGCCCGGCGTATGCCCCGCCGGAGCTCATCCGGGAACGGTTTGGGCTGGAATACGGTTCCTACCTGCTGTTTCTGGGCCGTCTGGTGCCGGAAAAGGGCTGCCACCATCTGTGCGAAGCCTTCAAGCGGCTCAGGACCGACAAAAAGCTGGTCATTGCGGGCGGCGTGTCCGACTCCGGCGATTACATGAACACCCTGAAGGCTCTGGCCGCCGGCGATGACCGCATCCTCTTCACCGACTTCGTGGACGGCGCGCTGCGGGATGAGCTGTACAGCAACGCCTATCTGTTCGTTCTGCCCAGCGACCTGGAGGGAATGCCCCTCTCCCTGCTGGAGGCCATGAGCTACGGCAACTGTGTGCTGGTATCGGACATTGAGGAATGCACCAACGTCGTCCATGACCGGGGGATCACCTTCCGCCAGGGCGACGTGAACGATCTGGAAGCCAAGCTGCGCTATGCCATCGAGCACCCCAACGCAGTCCGGATGTTCAAGCGGCTCTCCTCGGATTACATCTGCGACCGCTTCCAGTGGGACAAGGTCGTGGATGCGACCCTGAAGCTCTATCAGACCCCCTGAACCATCTCAGGCCCACCGGCAGCGCCGGTGGGCCTGTTCGTTTTTTCAGCCCCGGCTCTCCACCATCTCCTCGATGACACGGAGAAAGTCGCGGCCATAGTGGGCGGCTTTCTTTTCGCCCACGCCGGTGATGTTCAGCAGCTCGTCAAGGCTGAGCGGCTTTTTCCGGGCCATCTCGCGCAGGGTGGCATCGTTGAAGATCATGTAGGCGGGCACCTTCTGCTTTGCCGCCAGCCGCTTGCGCAGAGCGTACAGCGCGCCCAGCAGCGCTTCGTCCGCTTCGCTCAGGGGCACATCGTCTGCATTGCGGCGGCGGCCGCCAGCCAGACGTCTGGCGCTGGCAGCGGCCCGTTCTCTGGCCTGCGCCGCCTGCTGCTCCACCTGTTCGGCCGCCTGTTCGGCCAGCAGGCAGTTGGAGCAATTGCCGCACTTCTGCGGTGCAGCCTCGCCGAAGTAGCTCAGCAGAAAGCCCCGCAGGCAGCGCGGTGTGGTGGAATAAAAGGTCATATACTTGAGCCGCTCTTCGGCCTTGCGGGCGGCTTCGGCCTTGACATCGGCGGGCAGGCCGTTGTCGGCCTCCATCTCCTTCTCGATGAAAAACCGGATGGTCCGCACATCGGTGCCGGAGTAGAGCAGGGTGCACCGGGCCGGTTCGCCGTCGCGGCCGGCCCGCCCGGCCTCCTGATAGTAGCTCTCCAGATCCTTGGGCATGTTGTAGTGGATGACGAACCGGACATTGGGCTTGTCGATGCCCATGCCGAACGCATTGGTCGCCACCATGATCTGGATGCGGTCGTACAGAAAGTCGTCCTGATTCTGCCGCCGGGCATCGGGGTCGAGCTTGGCGTGATACGCCGCCGCCCGGATGCCCCGGCTCTGCAGCAGGCGGGTGGTCTCGTCCACCTGCCGGGTGGTGCTGCAATAAATGATGCCCGCATGGTCCCGCTCCCTGAGCACCAGCTCCAGCAGAACGCGGGGCTTCTCGCTGGGCAGGGCGCGGCGGGTCTCGAAGTAGAGGTTCGGGCGGTCGAAGCTGGCCGTGACCTCGTAGGGGTCTTTCAGTTCGAGGCAGCTCCGGATATCGTCCCGGACGTGGGCCGTGGCCGTCGCCGTGAACGCCCCGACGACCGGGCGCCTGGGCAGGCCGTCCACGAACGCCTTGATGCGGAGATAGCTGGGGCGGAAGTCCTGCCCCCACTGGCTGATGCAGTGGGCCTCGTCCACCGTCACCATGCTGATCTCCCGCTCCTGCGCGAACCGCTGGAAACCCGGCATCTCCAGCCGCTCCGGGGCCACGTAGATGATCTTATACCAGCCCTCCCGCGCACGGCGGAGCATCAGGGCTTTCTGGTTGTCGGTCAGGCTGTTGTTCAGGAACGCCGCCGCCACACCGGCCTGCACCAGCGCCCCCACCTGATCCTTCATCAGGCTGACCAGCGGCGAGACCACGATGGTGATGCCCGGCAGCAGCAGCGCGGGCACCTGGTAGCAGATGGACTTGCCCGCACCGGTGGGCATCACGGCCAGAACGTCCTGCCCGGCCAGCAGCCGGGAGACGATCTCCTCCTGACCGGGGCGAAAGCCATCATAGCCGAACACTTTTTTTAGAATCGAATGCGGGTTTTCCATGCGTTCCTCCGTTATACTCTATGAGAGCTGCCTTCGCAGCCCTCTCAGTATACCACAAAACGGCCGGTTTCGCAGGGGGATGGCCTCGTTTTTTGCCGGAATGCGCGAAATAACAAACGGATTTTTTCCAATGGATAGCTTTTCAGGCGCGAAAATGATATAATAAGAACACATATCTCCATCCCGGCCAATGCTGTGCCGGATCTGATGAAAAAAGGAGTATTTCAACCTATGCAGAAATTGATCACCTTTGCCGTCCCGTGCTACAACTCGGCGGCCTATATGCGCCACTGCATCGAGACCCTGCTCTCCGCCGGGGAGCAGGCCGAGATCATCCTGGTG
>OHRB01001284.1_pt1 | contig 9989 bp, 8 predicted proteins | sample 1578381 | NCBI WGS metagenome assembly OHRB01 (sample SAMEA3879566, study PRJEB24766) | human gut metagenome | biome: human-associated habitat; feature: feces | place: USA | collected 1985/1987
ATCCTGTGCCACCTTTGACTGCACGAACATATTCATCCTCAACCAGGATCTTAACCGGGTTGATGCCCTCTGCATAGTATGCTCCAACCGGAGTGGTGATGATAACGAATTTGTAGGATTTTGCCATATGTACGCCAAGGCTTGCCTCAGTAGCGAACATGAACGGACGGATGTAAAGAGATGTACCTGGCTCAGACGGTACCCAGTCTTCCTGTGCTTTAACCAGTGCTTTGACAGCCTCTACAAACATCTCCTCCGGTACGCCCGGCATGCAGAGTCTCTCGTTGGATTTAATCATACGGCGTGCGTTCATTTCCGGACGGAACAGCTGGATTTTTCCTTCTGCTGTTCTGTATGCTTTCATACCCTCGAAAGTTTCCTGTGCATAGTGAAGTACCATGGTTGCAGGATCCATCGGGATTCCGCCGTACGGTACGATTGCTGCATCATGCCATCCCTGCTCTTTGTCCCAGTCCATGACAAACATATAGTCTGTAAAGTGTTTTCCGAATCCAAGGTTTTTCTGATCCGGTTTTTCCTGTAAATGTTCTCTTTTTTCAAATCTGATATCCATTTTTTGCCTCCCCGGCAGTTGAGGATAAGTTTGTTCAGCTGCCTGTATATTTAGATTCAATAGTGATAGTATAAAACTGTACCCGAAAACAGTCAATAGAAAATACGACTAATTTTTCATTTTTTCGTTCTTATTTATTGTATCTTTTCCGTATTTTCCTGTATCAGCCGCATTTTTTCTGCTTTCCCGGCACAGCCATTGTGTTTTTTTCTATTATCTGTTAGAATGGCAGACAAGAACCTGATAAGACTTGAACACGAAAAAGGAAGGTAATACAAATGAGTGAAGAATTATTCAACAGCGCATCCTGCAGCGGAGACTGCGCAGACTGCGGCAGCGACTGCCAGGATCTGGATCAGCCGACTGTTACCCTGACACTGGACGACGATACCGAAGTAAAATGTGCCGTACTGACCATTTTCCCAGCTCCGAACCAGAAAGAGTACATCGCTCTTCTGCCGCTCGATGAAAACGGCGAGAACGAAGACGGCGAAGTTTATCTGTATCGTTACTACGAAGAGAACGGCCAGCCGAACCTCGACAACATCGATTCCGATGAAGAGTACGAAATTGCAGCAGACGCATTCGACGAGCTGATGGATACCGAGCAGTTCAACGAGATGGAAGAAAATTCCACCGAAGAGTAAGAATCACAGACTTTGAAACGATTGCAGAACCCGGCGGGAGACCTTATTTTCCTGCCGGGTTTTTCTCTCTTTTTCTCTCAAATTCCCATTATTTCTTATTTGTACAGCTTTTCTGCATCTCTCTTTAAGATCTGTTTCTATTCTTTTACAGACGTATAATATATGTGAGTAGCAATTTTCATGCCGCTACATTACATAGGAATACGAGGTATCTTTTTATGAGAGATAAAGATGTGATACAGCACATTCAGGATTTATGCAAAGAGCGTTCCTGGACTTATTACCGTCTTGCAAAAGAGGCGGACATTCCCTATTCTACCTTAAATAATATGGTAAACCGCACCAATATTCCAACCATCCCTACCCTGCAGAAGCTCTGCGACGCTTTCGGCATCACACTTGCCGATTTCTTTCTCGACGAGCCGGATGCCCTGCAGCTTACCGAAGGACAGCAGGAAATCATTACGCTTTACAATAATCTTTCGCTGGAGAAAAAGAAAATCTTAAAAGCTTATATGAAAGGTCTTCTGATGGAAGTCTGACTTTTCCGGCATCATAAGTATCACAGATAAAGAAAGTTCCGTTTTTTGTTTTTCTGAAACAGAGGCGGAACTTTTTTTCTGTCGATAAACTTTTCTTAAATTTTTCTAAAGCCCGGGACTTTTCCCGTATTTCGTTGTAGAATAAAGGACAACTGTTCACATATTAATCACAGAAGGAGTTACCCTTTCATGCTACAGATTCAGCATATCAAAAAAGAATACCGGACCGGGACGCTGGTACAGAAAGCGCTCGACGATGTGTCCTTAAATTTGCGCGACAACGAGTTTGTCGCTATTTTAGGGCCGAGCGGTTCCGGAAAGACGACGCTTCTGAATATCATCGGCGGCCTCGACCGCTACGACAGCGGCGATCTGATCATCAACGGCATTTCCACGAAAAAGTATAAGGACCGCGACTGGGATTCCTACCGGAACCACACGATCGGCTTTGTCTTCCAGAGCTACAACCTGATCCCGCACCAGACCATCCTTGCAAACGTAGAGCTGGCGCTTACCATTTCCGGTGTTTCCAAAGAGGCAGCGTGTCGCCATCGCCCGCGCTCTTGTCAATGATCCGGAAATTCTGCTTGCCGATGAGCCGACCGGCGCGCTCGATTCCGACACCAGTATTCAGGTCATGGACCTGCTGCAGGAAGTTGCCAAAGAACGCCTTGTCGTCATGGTCACACACAATCCGGAGCTCGCCGAGCTTTACGCCAACCGGATCGTCACCCTGCGTGACGGTGTGATCTGCTCCGACACGAACCCGTTTGAGCCGGATTCCGAAACCCTGCTTCCGCCCAAACACAAAAACATGGGCAAATCGTCGATGTCCTTTCTGACGGCGCTCTCCTTAAGTTTTAATAACCTGCGCACCAAGAAAGCGCGGACCTTGCTCACCTCGTTTGCCGGCTCGATCGGCATCATCGGCATTGCACTGATTCTGGCACTCTCCTCTGGTGTCAACGAGTATATTCAGAATATGGAAGAGGAAACTCTCTCCGAATATCCTCTTCAGATCCAGAGCACCGGCTTTGACCTCACTTCGATGATGGTCGGCTCACAGAATGCCGGCAAAGACTCAAAAGATTCCGGCAAAAAGAATGAAATCAAAGTCCAGGAAGTCGTGACCAACATGTTCTCCACCATGAACTCCAACGATCTCGCTTCCCTGAAAAAGTACCTTGACGGCGGTGCGGACGGCATTTCCGACTACACAAATGCCATCGAATATTCCTACTCCGTCACGCCGCAGATCTACCGCGAAGACGGCGATTCCATCCGCCAGGTGCACCCGGACCATTCGTTCCGCTCGCTCGGCCTTGGCGCAAGCTCCAACAGCATCATGTCATCCATGATGAGCACCAACGTCTTTTACGAGATGCCGGACACCGCTTCCCTGTACGAGAACCAGTACGACTTAAAAGCCGGACACTGGCCGGAAAACTATAACGAATGTGTGCTTGTCCTCACTTCCGACGGCGGAATGAGTGATTTTCTGCTCTACACCCTGGGGCTCCGCGATGCACTCGAGCTGGATGAGATGGTCCGCCAGTTTTTAAATGAAGAAACCGTCGAGACCCCTTCCTCCATCGGCACGTATTCCTACGATGATATCCTCGGCACCACGTTCCGTCTTGTGAACAGCGCCGACTGCTACGAATACGACAGTCAGTATCAGGTCTGGAAAGATAAAAGCGACAACGAAGACTATATGAAAAAGCTCGTTGCCAACGGCGAAAAGCTCACAATCACCGGTATTGTCCAGCCGTCCCCTGACTCTGCCGCCTCTGCCCTGACCGCCGGCATCAATTACCCGGCATCGCTGACCCGCCACGTTGTGGAGGAAGCAAAGAAATCCGAGATTGTGAAACAGCAGATGGCGGACTCCTCCATCGATGTCTTTACGAATCAGGAATTCGGCACCGTGGATCAGAACAGCGGTCTTGATATGGATTCCTTTATCACTGTCGATGAGGACAAGCTGCAGAACGCTTTCCAGTTCGACGATTCCGCACTCTCCGGTGCTTTTTCCGGTGATTCCATGAACCTTGATTTTTCCAGTGCCTTTGCGGACGCCGGAAGCAGCATGGATCTCGCGGGTGCGATTGACCTCAGTCAGATCTCTCTTAATTTCGACGGACTGCCGCAGCTTGATCTTGGCCAGATTTTATCCGGGCTTACTCTCAATGTCAGTGAAGACGGCATGCAGGAACTGGCTTCCAGCCTCATGGAGGGCTATCAGGGCTACGCCTCGGAGCACCCGGAGGCGGATTATTCCCATTTACAGGAGGATTTCGTCTCCTACATCAATTCCACGGAAGCACAGGAAATCCTGCGGCGCCACATCCAGACCATCATTGCAGGCGGCGGTGTTTCCATTACACAGGAACAGATCCAGGAACTCATTCAGCGGATCTTCAAAGGGTATCAGGCATACCTGATCAAGATGGGCTACACCGACCCGGAACAGTTTGATGCTTATCTTGCGGAGTATCTGCAGACCGAAGAAGCTGTTCAGATCATCAACGACTGGATTTCCGAGGTGATGCAGAACAACGGCAATATCGAAATTACATCCGACCAGCTCACTGCGCTTGCGACGGAGCTTTCCAACGGTTATCTCGCTTACGTGAAGGAGAACGGCCTGCCGGATCCGACGGAGATGGGCCAGCACTTTATCGCCTATCTGAACACGGCGGACGGCCAGCAGCGGCTGAACAGCGGTATCACAAAAATCGTCGATCTCGACGGACTGCAGTCCCAGGTTTCTTCTGCGCTCACAAACTACATGGCAGGCGTTATGGGAAGCTACTCCGCTTCTGTCGCCTCGGTTCTGCAGACACAGATCACTTCCGCGATGGAACAGATGATGACGCAGATGGCCTCTGCAATTCAGTCCGAGATGGAGCGCGCCATGACGCAGGTCGGTAATTCTCTTCAGGATTCGATGGGCGATGCCATGAAGATTGACACCGATGCCTTTGCAAGTGCCTTCCAGATGAATATGACTGAGGATGATATGAAAGAGCTCTTCGCTTCTCTTAGTTCTTCCGGCTCTTCCACCTATGAGGGCAATCTGCAGAAACTGGGCTACGCTGATTTTGACGAACCTTCTTCGATCAGCATTTACCCGAAAAACTTTGAGAGCAAGGAACACGTTGTCTCCATCCTCGACGGTTACAATGACACGATGGAAAAAGAAGGCAAAAACGAGCAGGTAATCTCGTACACCGATATGGTCGGCACTCTGATGTCCTCCGTCACGGATATCGTCAACATCATCAGCTACGTGCTGATCGCTTTTGTCGGCATTTCCCTTGTGGTTTCCTCGATTATGATCGGCGTCATCACCTATATCAGTGTTCTGGAACGCAAGAAAGAGATCGGTATCCTGCGCGCGATCGGTGCTTCGAAACGCAATATTTCGCAGGTCTTCAATGCCGAAACCTTCATCATCGGACTCTGTGCAGGACTGATCGGCATCGGGCTCTCGCTGCTTCTGATGATTCCGGGCAACCTTCTGATCCACCATCTGGCGGATACGACGAAGGTCAGTGCTTCTCTTCCGCTCGTCCCGGCGCTTGTTCTGATTGCACTCAGCGTCGTTCTGACCCTGAGCGGTCTGATTCCGTCGAAGAAAGCGGCAAAAAGCGATCCGGTTACGGCACTCCGGACAGAATAATCTGATCCTTAAAACACACTTTGCAAGTACGCAAAAAGCGGCCGGCAGAGGCTTTTCAAAAGTCCCGCCGGCCGCTTTTTTCTATCTTAAACTTTTATTTTTCTTCCAGAAAAAATCCATGCTCTGTCCGCACCAGTGTCGTCTCATAGAAGGTCTTTGCGAACTGCACCAGATAAGCAGTATCTTTGGCGCCTGCCGTCTCATACGGGGAATGCATCGCAAGCTGAGCCATTCCGATATCCACGCTTGTCACCGAGACAAGAGAGTTCAGAATTGCGCCGAGCGTGCTTCCGCCCGGAATGTCGGCGTGGTTTGCGAATACCTGGCACGGTACGCCGGCCTTCTCGCAAATCATCTTTGTTACGGCTTCCGAAACAGCATCGGTCGTGTATTTCTGGTTTGCACTCTGTTTGATGACAACGCCGCCGTTCATGTAGACGCGGCTCTTCGGATCGTATTTCTCCGCATGCGCCGGATGGAACGCATGTGCATTATCGGCAGAAACCATAAAGCTTCCCGCAAGATCTCTGTGGTAAGCGATCGTATCTTTTCCGCACGCTGCGTTGATGTGCTGCAGGGTCTCAGTCAGGAACGACGAATCTGCGCCCTGTTTGGTAAGGCTTCCGACTTCCTCGTTGTCAAAGATTGCGCAGACATTAACCTGACCTGTCGCTTTTGCGGCAAGGAATCCTTTTAAGGAACCGAATGCGCTCTGCAGATCGTCGAGGCGGCCGCTGGACAGAAATTCTTTGCTGGCGCCCCAGATAGAGCCCTCCACGCGGTTGTACAGATAAAGTTCCATCGAGAGGATGTCCTCTTTTGCCGTATCCGGCAGAAACAGCTCATAGAAATGATCTTTCGCTGTCTCATCACCGAGAATCGGGAGCATGTCGGTCTGCACACTGTATTTGATTCCGTTGTTGATGTCGCGGTTCAGATGAATCGGCAAATTCGGGATCGTCACCAGATCTCGTCCGGCATCAACCAGCACGGATTTCACGCTGTTTCCGTCACGTACCACCATGCGGCCCGCCAGGGAAAGCGGACGGTCAAACCATGGGGAACGGATCATTCCGCCGTAGCCCTCCACGTTCAGGCGGGTATAATGACCATCCGTCACGAATGGGTCCTCTCCCTTTACTTTAAACGTCGGACAGTCGCTGTGGCTTGCGATGATCTGGTAGCTGGAAAATGCGCTCTCCGGGATCTGGAACGCAATCACCGAGGATTCATTTCTCGTCACATAATATTTTCCGCCCGGAACGAGACTCCATTCTTTTGTCTCCTCCAGTTTTGTATATCCATTTTCGTTCAGCAGATCACTGGCTTCTTTTACCACATGAAACGGGCTTTTGCACCGCATGATAAAATCGAGCAGCTCCTGCGCTGTATTCAGGTATTCCATAGTTTTTCTCCTTTGCATATATTCAAACGCTTCTTCTATTTTATAAAATCCCGCTGTCTTTTTCAAGACCCAAAAACCTGTGGGAACTTACTGTATCACTCGCAATCATCGTTTCGAATCGGATATTCGCAATCCGCTTCGCTACTCGCACATAAAACCAGCCGCTGCTTCACAAAAAAATCCCGCACAGACAGATTTTTATTTTCTGTCGTGCGGGACTTACTTTTTCCGTTTTTTCTGCTATGCAGAAACCTGATTTCCGGTATACAACTGATAATATTTTCCTTTCTGTTCCATCAGCTGATCATGGGTACCGCGCTCAATAATTTGTCCCTGCTCAAGAACCATGATACAATCGGCGTTTCGTACGGTAGACAGACGATGTGCGATAACAAAGGTTGTTCTTCCGCTCATCAGCTTATCCATACCATCCTGAACAATGCGCTCGGTACGGGTATCGATGGAGCTTGTCGCCTCATCGAGAATCAGTACCGGCGGATCCGCAATGGCTGCACGCGCGATCGCAAGAAGCTGCCGCTGACCCTGGGACAGATTCGCACCGTCTCCGGTCAGCATTGTGTCATAGCCCTGCGGCAGACGCATAATGAACCCGTGCGCATTCGCCAGTTTTGCTGCTGCTACAACCTCATCCTCCGTCGCATCGAGCTTTCCGAAGGCAATATTTTCTCTTACCGTTCCCGTAAACAGATGTGTATCCTGCAAAACAATGCCAAGCGATCTTCTCAGATCGTCTTTTTTGATCTTTCCAATATTGATCTCATCGTAACGGATCTTACCTTTCTGAATATCATAAAAACGGTTGATCAGATTGGTAATGGTTGTTTTTCCGGCTCCGGTGGAACCGACAAACGCGATCTTCTGACCCGGCTCCGCAAACAGTGATACATCGTGCAGAACGATTTTATCCGGGTTATAGCCGAAATCAACATGTTCGAATACCACACGGCCCTGCAGCTCGCGGTAATCCACAGATCCATCTGCCTGGTGCGTATGCTTCCATGCCCATTTTCCGGTACGCTCTTTCGTCTCGGTGAGTTTTCCGTTTTCTTCCTTCGCATTGACAAGCGTTACATACCCCTCGTCCAGCTCCGGCTCTTCATCCATCAGGCGGAAAATACGTTCGGCTCCTGCAAGTGCCATAACGATTGCGTTCAACTGCTGGCTGACCTGGTTGATCGGCATGTTAAAACTCTTGTTGAAGGTCAGAAAGCTTGCCAGACCACCGAGCGTAAAGCCACCGACATTGCCAAGGGCAAGTGCACCGCCGACAATCGCACAGACAACATAGCTCATATTTCCAAGCTGTGCATTGATCGGTCCGATGACATTCGCAAACGCATTGGCATTGTAAGCACTCTCATACAGATTGTTATTAATTTCTTTGAATTTTTCGATATTCTCCTCTTCATGACAGAATACCTTGACAACCTTCTGGCCTTCCATCATCTCTTCGATAAAGCCGTTGACTTTACCAAGATCCCTCTGCTGTTTTACAAAGAAATTTCCGGAAAATCCGGCCACCTTTTTTGTCACTCCCAGCATGATAGATACCATAACCAGCGTTGTAATCGTCAGCGGGATGTTCAGAATCAGCATACTGACAAAGACACTGACAATCGTGATTGCACTGTTGATGATCTGCGGGATACTCTGACTGATCATCTGGCGCAGAGTATCAATATCATTTGTATAAATCGACATAATATCGCCGTGCGCATGCGTATCAAAATATTTGATTGGCAGCTTTTCCATATTGCCGAACAGATCATTTCTCAGATTCCGCAGGGTTCCCTGGGACACATAAATCATGGTACGGTTCTGAATGAACGCAGCCACAATACCGATCCCGTAAAATCCGGCCACCCGCAAAATTGCGTGGAGCAGCGGGCCAAAATCCGGATCCGGCTGGGTCAGCATCGGCGTGATATAGCCGTCAATCAGCGTTTTCATAAACATCGTTCCCTGTACGTTTGCCAGGACGTTGACAAAAATCGCAATGACAACAGCGATGCAATGTACGGTATAATCCTTTAATGCATATTTCATAATTCTGGTAAAGATCTTCATCGGATTCTTGACCTGCGGTTTCACCCCTCTTGGAGGTCTTGCTCCCGGCCCCTTTACCTGCTGTACTCTCTCTGCCATTCCTTACTCACCTCTCTTTTCGTCAAAGTCTCCGCCGCCACCGGTCTGAGACTCATATACTTCGCGGTAAATTTCATTGGTTTTCAGTAATTCCTCATGGCTTCCAAAACCATTTACTTTTCCGTTCTCCATGACAATGATGCGGTCTGCGTCCTGCACACTGGAAATACGCTGTGCAATGATCAGCTTTGTCGTTTCAGGAATCTCAGTCAGGAATGCCTTCCGGATTTTCGCGTCAGTTGCGGTATCGACAGCACTTGTACTGTCATCCAGAATCAGCACCTTTGGTTTCTTCAGCAGTGCTCTCGCGATACAGAGGCGCTGTTTCTGACCGCCGGATACGTTGGATCCGCCCTGCTCGATGTAGGTCTCATATCCTTTTGGGAAACGGTCGATGAACTCATCCGCACATGCAAGTTCACACGCGTGTCTGCATTCTTCCAGAGTTGCCTCCTTGTCTCCCCAGCGGAGATTATCAAGGATTGTTCCTGAAAACAGCACGTTATTCTGTAAGACTACTGATACCTGATTACGAAGCACTTCCATATCATAGTCTTTGACATTTTTGCCACCAACCAGTACTTCGCCTTTCGTCACATCGTAAAGACGGCTGATCAGGTTAACCAGACTCGTCTTGGCACTTCCGGTTCCTCCGATGATTCCGATCGTCTCACCGGAACGATCTTCAGATCAATATCTTCCAGTACCGGTTCGTCACTGTCCTTTTTATACGCAAAGTCCACATGACGGAATTCAATACTTCCGTCTTCCACTTTCATGAACGGATGTTCCGGATTCTTAAGATCACTCGTCTCATTTAACACTTCGGAGATACGTTTCGCACTTGCCATACTCATCGTGATCATAACGAATACCATGGAAAGCATCATCAGGCTCATCAGGATATTCATACAATATGTAAGAAGACTCATCAGTTCTCCTGTCGTCAGGGAATTACTTGCGATCATCT
>OHRB01001287.1_pt1 | contig 9965 bp, 6 predicted proteins | sample 1578381 | NCBI WGS metagenome assembly OHRB01 (sample SAMEA3879566, study PRJEB24766) | human gut metagenome | biome: human-associated habitat; feature: feces | place: USA | collected 1985/1987
GCAGTTAAAAGCTGAAGATATGGATGCATTATTTCACAGAGTAAATACAGTGTTTGAAGAGGATGTCAGAAAGAAGAACCTGCAGTATCATGCTGTTTTAGATGTAAGACATCATTATGTTGTCTGTGATCAGACAAAGTTACAGGAGATTATGCTGAATATTATCAGCAATGCTATAAAGTATACCCCGGAGGGACATTCAATCTATGTAGAAATACATGAGGCTGCATCAGAGAATCCTTCAAAGATACGCTATATTTTTTCATGTGAAGATACGGGCATTGGTATGAGTGAAGAATATCTTCCGCATGTCTATGAAGAATTTTCCAGAGAACATAGTACCACAGAAAACAAAGTGCCGGGAACCGGGTTGGGACTTCCTATTATCAAATCTATGATAGAGCTGATGGGTGGAAGTATTCAGGTAGAAAGCAGACAGGGCATTGGAACAAAATTTACGGTAGATCTTTCTTTTGACATAGCATCGAAAGAAGAGGTGTATGGAAATCAGAATACCATGAAGCCACCCGAAATTCACACGATAAAAGGAACAAGAATTCTCCTTGTAGAGGATAATGATCTGAATGCGGAAATAGCGAAGACAGTTCTCGAAGATGTCGGAGCGTTGATTACCCGAGTGGAAGATGGACAGCAGGCAGTGGAATTATTTAAAGAGAAACCGGCAGGAACATTTGATGTAATTTTGATGGATCTGATGATGCCTGTTATGGATGGATATACAGCTACGAAGAAGATCAGGTCATTAGAACATTCAGATGCAAAAACAATACCAATTATAGCTATGACAGCGAATGCATTTCAGGATGATATCAGGGACTGCATAGATGCCGGAATGAATGCACATATTGCAAAACCCATTGAAAGTAAAAAAATAGAGGATACTTTACAAGTGGTTTTAAAACAGAAAATGCAGTAAGACAATTCTTTGTGTTGTGTTTCTGGCAGCCCCGGTCAGGGTAGCAGATTCAGATGAAGATATTGATGCGGCAGTGCAATTTTATTAAACCAGGAGGTTGACAAGGAGATGTATAGAGAAATATATTTGACAGACAGGAGATTTAATATGATTTCGAGTGCAAAGAAATATATGGCAGTGTTACTGGTTTTTGTATGCGTGTGTATGATATTTTCTCCCCTGACTGCATATGCGGCCGAGGACAGTTCGCAGCATGAAACTGTCAAAGTCGGTTTCTTTGCCATGGATGGTTATCATGTGATGGATGAAGAAGGCAACCGCAGTGGGTATGGTTATGATTTTCTTCGGCTGATGGCCCGTTATTGGGATGTAGATTACGAATATGTCGGATATGATAAGAGCTGGGATGATATGCAGCAGATGCTTGAAGATGGCGAGATCGACATGGTAACATCTGCCCGCAAAACACCGGACAGAGAAGAAAAGTTTGATTTTTCACGTCCAATCGGAACCAATTATGGGATGCTGACCGTCCGCAGTGACAACAGCACGATTGTGGACGGCAATTACAGCACTTACAACGGTATGCGTGTGGCGCTTTTGAACGGAAACACCCGGAATGAAGAGTTTGCGGATTTTGCAGACAACAAAGGATTTACATATGTTCCATCTTATTTTGATACGACCGCAGAGATGGAGGAAGCCCTTCAGAGCGAAAAAGTTGATGCGATTGTTACCAGTTCTCTGAGAAAAACAAACAATGAGCGAATCGTGGAGAAATTTGGCAGCAGCGATTTCTATGTCATTGTTAAAAAGGGCAATACAGACTTGCTGAATGAGATCAATTATGCAATCGATCAGATGAATGCGGTTGAGGGTGACTGGAAAACGACGCTTTACAATAAAAATTATGAAAGCATAGAAACTAAGAATCTGGAATATACGGAGAAAGAAAAAAGTATTATTTCACAGTATTCCAAGGACAACCCGCTTCATGTTCTGTGTGATCCGACCCGTTATCCATATTCTTATAATGAAAATGGTGAGATGAAGGGTATTATCCCGGATTACTTCCGGAAAATTGCAGACTATGCCGGGATTTCCTATGAGTTTCTTACACCTGCCACCAGAGATGAGTATATTGCTTATCAGAAAAATAAGGAAACCACAGATATGAGCATCGATGCACGCCTGGAAACAGATAACTATGCTGAGACGAAAAAATGGGGGCTTACTGCACCTTTCATTACAATGCAACTGGCAAGGGTGACACGGCGTGACTTTGATGGAAAAATTAATGTTGTTACTACTGTTGACCAGACAGCATCAAATTCAATTGAAGATGCAATGGCACCCGGTGCAGAAAAACTGATGTGCAGTACCCGACAGGAAATGATGGAAGCTGTCCGTAAGGGTAAAGCAGATGCTGCCTTCGTCTACTATTACATGGCACAGGCGTTTGTGAATAGTGACACTACGGGCACCATGACATATACTCTGCTGGAACAGCCTACATTCACCTACCGCATGGTAATTTCATCAACTGAGAACCATGCGCTGGCTGGTATTCTGACGAAAGCAATGTATGCCATGCCCCAAAATCTTGTTGAAGATCTTGCAGCACAGTATACCACATACAAAGCAACAGAGCTGACATTTGTTGACTGGATCCGTCTGCATCCTGTTGTTACTGTTTGGGTTCTTCTTATTTTCGGATGGCTGCTGACTACTATGGCTATGATAGCAATGCGTCTCAGTGCAAGAAAAAAAGCTCAGAAGGCAGCCCAGGAGACGGCTGAGGAAATGGCGGAACTGGCAGAGCATGCGCAGGCTGCAAACAAGGCAAAAACAGCATTTCTGTCACATATGTCCCATGATATGAGGACACCGATGAATGCAATCATAGGATTTACCGGTATTGCAATGAAAAATAATCCGTCAGACGAAGTGAAAAATTGTCTGGAAAAGATTGACGAAAGCTCAGAGCATTTACTGTCGCTGATCAATGATGTATTAGATCTGACCCGCATCGAAAGTGGAAAAGTGAATTACAATCCGGTACCGGCGGATGTGAAAAACATTACAGATTCTGCATTGGATATTACAAAAGGCTTTCTTACGAACAGGGATATCAACTTTAAGATTCAGCGTGAAGAAGCAAAGATTCCAAATGTACTTGCGGATCCTGCACGCCTGCGTGATGTGCTGGTCAATATTCTGAGCAATGCCGTGAAATTCACTCCGGATGGAGGGACGATTACATTTGAAGCCCGGTGTCAGGAAAAGGGCGGGGATGGATATATAAATATGCGTTACCGCATTTCGGATACTGGTATTGGCATGAGTGAGGAATTTACAAAAGAAGTTTTTGAGGAATTTGCACAGGAAGATTCCGATGTGAGAACGCAGTACCATGGAGTTGGACTGGGGATGGCTATCGTAAAGAAGTATGTAGATATGATGGGTGGAACCATTTCCGTGCAGAGTAAAAAGCATGAGGGAACCACATTTACTGTGGATATTCCTTTGGAAATTACAGATAAGGAATGTAATAAGTCAGACATAGGTTTTTCTGAAAAGGTAAATCTTACAGGTGTGAATGTCCTTCTTGTAGAGGATAATGAACTGAATGCAGAGATTGCTGCCGTGCAGTTGGAAGAGTTCGGGATGAATGTAGAAAGAGCTGTGGATGGAAAGAATGCTGTTGAGATTTTCAGAAATCATCCGGAAGGCACATTTGATGTAATCCTGATGGATATCATGATGCCTGAAATGAATGGTTATGAAGCAGCAAAAGCAATCAGGGCAATGAATGACAGACCGGATGGAAAAAACATTCCTATTATAGCAATGACAGCTAATTCATTTGCAGAAGATGTTCAGGCATCACTGGATGCAGGAATGAACGCACATTTGTCAAAGCCGATTGTGATTGATGAAGTTATAAAAATGATTTTAAGGTATGTATATAATTGATTAGCAGAGGTTCATGAATTAGTGGAATACAATTGACAGGAGAACTAAAATATGACAATGCAAGAGTGTTATGAAGCTATTGGAGGAAACTATGAAGATGTCCTGGGACGCCTTCACAGCGAAGCACTGATTCAGAGATTTACATTAAAGTTCCTTGAAGACCAGAGTTATCTACAGTTAAAACAGACATTGGAAAATAAAAATTATGAAGATGCTTTCCGCAGTGCGCACACATTGAAAGGGGTGTGTCAGAATCTTTCCTTTGACCGTCTGTATGAGGTTAGTAATGAGTTGACAGAACTTTTGAGAGATAGAACCGGAGAGAAGCCGGGGATATCGGAAGCAATGGAAAAAGTAACAGAAGTATATGAGATGACGATTGAAGAAATAAAGAAGGGAATGTAGCATTAAGTGATGCGACATGACTTTCTGTCTTGAATCAAGTGCTTGGAAGATCATAAAAAACGAGTGGATAAAGGTAATAAAAAGTATGGATAAAAGACAAAAAATCCTGATTGTAGATGATTCAAAATTAAACAGGGACATATTGAAGGAGATTCTCGGAGAAACTTATAATTATCTGGAAGCTGAAAATGGAAATCAGGCAATCCAGATGATAGGAGAAAATATTGGAATTGATCTGATGCTTTTAGATATCAATATGCCACAGATGAATGGTTTTGAAGTCTTGAAAATAATGAAAAGAAGCCAGTGTATTGCTGAAACTCCTGTCATCATGATATCTTCTGAAGATGCTGTTGATACTATGCGTAAGGCATATGAGCTGGGAATCACAGATTATATCACACGACCGTTTGATTCTGTGATTGTAAAGAAAAGAGTTCAGAATACCTTGGGCCTCTATATGAATCAAAAGCATCTGATAAATGTGGTTTATGATCAGGTTTACGAAAAAGAAGAAAATAATAATATCATGATCCGGATTATGAGTAATATATTGGGATCCCGTAATAGAGAGAGCAGAGAACACATCCTGCATATAAAAACAGCAACGGAGATGATGCTGAGACAACTGGTAAAAGTAACAGCTGCTTATCCTTTGACAGAGGCAGATATTGCTTTGATTACAACTGCTTCTTCCCTTCATGATATTGGTAAGATTCGTATTCCGGAAGAAATATTGAATAAGCCAGGCAGACTTACAGATGAAGAATTTCAAATTATGAAAACTCATAGTGAGCTTGGCGCAGCTATAATTAAGGATATGGACTTTCCGCAAGATCATCCACTGGTACATACCGCATGGGAAATCAGCAGATGGCACCATGAAAGATGGGACGGAAAGGGTTATCCGGATGGCTTGAAAGGTGAAGAAATACCAATCTCTGCACAGGTGGTGTCTATTGTGGATGTTTATGATGCTCTTACCAGTGAAAGATGTTATAAGAAAGCATTTGATCATGATACAGCGATTCAAATGATCCTGGACGGACAATGTGGACAATTTAATCCCATCCTTCTTAAGTGTCTGAAAGAACTGAGTATTCAGCTTTCAAAAATGCTTAATAAAGAGATGGACGATAATAAATATTCTCATGAAATACAGAGACTTTCGAATGAAATACTCAGTGATAAATCCTTACCGAACCAGATTTATTCACAGAGTCTTGTCAAGGTCATGCAGGAAAAAATCGATTTTTTCAAATCGAATAGTGGCATGAATTCGATTGATTACAATGCGGTTTCAGGTCAGCTTACTATATTAAACGGAAAACAGCAGATACTATGTCAGAGGGATGATCCGAAATTTAATCTGTTCAAAGAATTTGGAGTAAATGAAGAAGATGTTCAATGCCTTCGTGTTTTATTACATCAGACATCTGTACAAAATAATGAAATCACATTGCAGATAAAAGCGAAGGTGAAGAACGACAGTCAGATGTATCATCTGAAACTGCATACGTTGTGGTCGCCTTTAAAGAAAGATGGATATATAGGAATTGTCGGATATCTCTCTTGATTGGTGATATTATTTTTGGATATATCGAAATAAGAAAAAGGATAATGTAATTACTCTGTTAGTAAATTGACACAAGTTGGCTGTAGAGTATAATTATAGTAAAAGTACAGCAGAAGCTGTCGCAAAGATATTTATAAAAATGTTGTGGAGGTATTGAACATTAATGAATGTAAAATTAAAATCTGCAAGCAAGCAAGCGACTGTAGCCTGGAGGGTGGGAGAAAGATGAAGAAGTGCAAATTAGTACAGAATATAAGAAATTTCAAATTTTGTTATTTTATATTTTGCACAATTATATGTTTTATTGTTTTATCCGTTCCTACATTTGCCAAAGAAAACTCTGACAATGTTATCCGGGTAGGATCTTTTGAAGAAACTTATAATACCGTCAATGAAAAGGGAGAAAGAAGCGGCTATGGTTATGAGTATCTTCAAGATATTGCAGGTTATGCAGGATGGACATATAAATACATAACAAGTGATTGGAAAAACTGCTTTACACAGTTGGAAAATGGAGAGATTGATATTCTTGGTGGCATTTCCTATACAGACGAACGTGCTGAAAATATGCTTTTTTCCGATATGCCTATGGGGGAAGAGAAATATTACATCTATACGGATGCATCCAATATGGATCTTACAGCAGGAAATTTGGATTCTTTTGAGGGAAAAAATATTGGTGTGTTTAAAGATAATATAACGGAGGATGTGCTTAACGAATGGGAGTTAAAGTATGGTCTGCATACGCAGCATGTCAATGTTTCTAATACCGCAGAAGTTATGGACAAACTGTCGAAACATGAAATTGACTGCTTCGTTTCGGTAGAAGAATCCCGTTGGGAAGAATCGGATATTTCACCGCTTACAAGTATTGGAGAGACAGAAATCTATTTCGCTATAAATCCAGAACGTCCGGATATCAAAGAAGCACTGGATAGTGCTATGCGCAGAATCAAGGATGACAACCCATTTTACACAGATGATCTCTACAGGCGTTATCTTTCTGCACAGAGCAGCTCGTTTCTTTCAAAAGAAGAAAGTGAGTGGATCGGGCAGCATGGTGCAATCCGGATAGGGTATCTGAATCAGGATGGAGGTATCAGCAGTGTAGATCCATCAACAGGCAAATTGACAGGTGTTATCACAGATTATGTGGATCTTGCAGAAAATTGTCTGCAAGGTCAGACTCTGGAATTTGAATTAAATGGATATGATACAAGAAGTGAACTGCTTCAGGCATTGCAGGATGGAAAAATAGACCTGATTTTTCATGCAAACCAGAATCCATACTTTGCAGAAACAAATGGATTTGCTTTGTCGGATACGCTATTGACTCTCAATATGGCAGCAATTACGGCAAAGGATTCTTTTGATGAAAATAAAGAGAATATAGCTGCCGTTGAAAAAGATGATTTTGCATTGAAAGCATATCTTTCATACAATTATCCACAATGGAAGGTTATGGAATATGAGACATCAGATGCAGCAGTAAAAGCAATGCAGAAAGGGGAGGCAGATTGTATTGTAAGCAATTCAGGTACTGTTTCAAACTATTTGAAAAATAATAAGCTTCATAGCGCTTTCCTGACAAAAGAAGCTGATGTTTCATTTGCTGTTCAGCAGGGAGAACCGGTTCTTTTGTCCATTCTGAATAAAACACTGACATCTATGCCTACAGCTCAATTTTCGGGTGCAGTAGTTTCGTATAATGCTTCCTCACGAAAAGTTACAGCGAAGGATTTTATTCAGGACAATTTACTGGCTGTCTCACTCATAGTTGGAATCTCTATTTTTGTTGTCCTGTGTATAATTCTTGATTCTTTGAAAAAATCAAAACGTGCGGAAGAAAAATCCAAGAAGTCTGCTGAGCAGGCATTGAAGCTGAATCAGGAGCTTGAAGAAAAACAGCAGGAATTACAAAATGCACTTGTAGAAGCACAGAGTGCCAATAAGGCTAAGACTTCCTTTTTAAATAACATGTCTCATGACATCAGGACACCGATCAATGGCATTATGGGCATGCTTACAATTCTTGAAAAAAGCGGAAATGATGGTGAGCGGGCAAAAGATTGCCTGAATAAAATAAATGAGTCTTCGAAACTGCTATTATCATTGGTAAATGATGTTTTGGATATGGCAAAGTTAGAATCGGATACCGTGGTTTTTGGTGATGAATCCATCAATCTGGATCAGGTATGTCAGGAAATCACGGAGTCACTATCTTTTCAGGCAGAAGAAAAAGGACTTCATGTTATAGGAGAACATGATGATTACAGTGGTATATATGTTTGGAGCAATGCAGTTCATCTGAAAAAAATATTGATGAATCTGTTTACAAACAGCATGAAGTACAATAAGGTGAATGGTTTTATTTACATGAGTATGAGAACGATTGAAAGATCAGAAGATCACATGACATGTGAATTTAAAATAAAAGATAATGGAATTGGAATGTCAGAAGAATTTATAAAAAATGAATTGTTTACTCCATTTGTACAGGCAGATAATTCCCCACGTTCTGATTATAATGGGACAGGTCTGGGAATGCCTATTGTGAAACAACTTGTAGAAAAGATGGGCGGAACCATAACAGTTGAAAGCAAGCTTGGTGAAGGAAGCTGTTTTACTGTAATACTTCCATTTAAAATTGATACGAATGCACGGCCAGAAGAAAAAGAAGATTTTGATGCAGATATATCAGATATCCGGGTATTGCTGGTTGAAGATAATGAGCTGAATGTGGAAATAGCAGAATTTATGCTGACGGAAAATGGAGCTAAAGTAGAAACAGTGAACAATGGGTTAGAAGCTGTTCAGCATTTTGAAGCTTCCGAACCGGGAACATACGATGTTATTTTAATGGATGTCATGATGCCGGTGATGGATGGGCTTACTGCCACAAAAACAATAAGATCCCTGGAACGGCAGGATGCAAAAACAATCCCTATCATTGCTATGACTGCAAATGCATTTAGGGAAGATGCAGAAAAGTGTATGGAAGCAGGAATGAACGCACATCTTGCAAAGCCGTTGGATGATGAAAAAATTAAGCAGACCATAAGCGAAGAGTTGAGAAAGCAAAATGCCTGTCATGAATGATTATGAGGCAACCGCAGCAATCAGGAGACTTCCAGGTGCATGGGATAAGCAGACAGGAAACAGAGGATGTGCATCGGAGAAACTGTATCAGTTTTGTGATACAATGGCTGCATCTGAATACCGCTCGCTGATCCGTCCATTTCTGGATATCTCTACACTTTCAGCAAGATTGAAGGCGGAAGAATGTATTTCCACAGAATACCGTATGTGTGATGGCAGTTGGCACAGGATACTTTTTACTGTAAAAAAAGGGATGAGTCTGGAAATGTAATCCATGTTTTATGTACGGTCCGTAGTATCAGCGATTCCAAGAGACGTGAAGAGGATCTTAACTTTGCTGCGGAAGCAGCAAAGCGGGAAGCCGAAATGAAAACAAGGTTTCTGGCAACGATGAGTCATGATATCCGTACACCACTGAATGGTATTATCGGTATGGTAAATATGGGAAATCAGTACGCAGATGATCCACAGATGCAGCAGAAGATCAGAGAAAAGGTAATGGAATCCCTGAAATATCTGGTGTCTCTGGTAAATGATGTGCTGGGTATGAATAAACTACAGAGCGGAGATTTGAAGGATTCTGTCGAATATTATGGACAATGCCATAAAATTCAGTCAGGCGGGTAGTGTGCTCATGGTCGGGGTTAAGGAAGAGTTTCTGCCTTTAACTGTCACAAGATCAAAGTTTTTATGTGTCACGGATAATTCGGCAGCCAATTCGCTGACAATGTCGATTTTAGAAATTGCCTTGTTATACAGCACAAAAGCATAATTCAAAACAATGCCGTTACAGGAAAGCATAACCGAAACTGCCTGATGCCCATAGTCCTGTTTGCCTTTCAAATGAGATTGATGAAAATACGCATCTTCAATCGGATGCAGAGCCCGTGACGAAGGCTTTGTCTTTGCAGCTATCATATCGTCAACAATACAGAAAACAGGTTTTCCGGTGAGGGCTGCTTCTGAATAAAT
>OHRB01001297.1_pt1 | contig 9905 bp, 9 predicted proteins | sample 1578381 | NCBI WGS metagenome assembly OHRB01 (sample SAMEA3879566, study PRJEB24766) | human gut metagenome | biome: human-associated habitat; feature: feces | place: USA | collected 1985/1987
ATATAATAATGCTTTTTAGGGGGCTATAAATGATGCGCCCGTATAAAACCACTCTACACAGATAGAGGTTCTTGCGCCGCCTTGAGAAGCAAAGGTTCGTATCTCGCACATAGACCACAATTTACTGGTAGGATCCTGAAGGCGAATCCGTATCCAGTGCATTTCCTGTGATTGAGTATATATAATGTCATCTAGTACTAAATTTGCAGAAATCGTAAAATTGTTATTGGTCTGGACATCCATCGCACTATCATAAATGCTGACGCGTCGTATATCTGCCAAAACAGAGGTGCCAGTAGTGGTGGGCTGAATAGAAAGCCTAAGACTTGAAGCAGTGGTGGATTGTGCAATCAAAGTTAGATTTTCTAATGGGATGCGTAATGTACTTCCTATTGTGGAGAGATCCGCATTATACGTTTCTGTATTAGATTTCAGATTCGGACTGATAATGCTTTGAGTGGAAGTAGTAAAACTGAGAATATATTTCGTTTTGGTATTTTCCACTTCGATGATTTTCGGAGTTTCTCCTGAGGCTCCTTGGGGCCCTGTATCACCTTTTACACCAGAAGGCCCAGTGGCACCTTGGTCTCCTTGAGGTCCGGTAGGACCAACAGGAACGACGAAATCCAGAAGGACACCGGTTTCCGTAGAGCTGGCAGTTACCGCAGCTGAGCTTCCAGAAGAAACAGAACCAATTTCCACCGTAGGGGTAGCGCCAGTCGGACCTTGAGGTCCAATAGGCCCTGTATCACCTTTTACACCAGCGGGACCCATAGGGCCTTGCTCACCTTGTGGACCTTGGCAGCCAGAATCTCCTTGCATACCTTGGGGTCCGGTTACACCTTGCGGTCCTTGTTCTCCCTGTGGTCCCTGTTCACCCTGCGGTCCACGATCGCCTTTTTCCCCCTTGTCACCCTTAGGTCCAGCTGGACCTGCTGAACCGGTATCACCTTTCGGGCCCACAGGACCGGTATCACCTTTCGGGCCCATAGGTCCAGGATTCCCCTGAATCCCCTGAGGACCCATAAAACCTTGGTCTCCTTTGGGACCCATATCACCTCGAACTCCTTGAGGTCCTTGAGGTCCTTGAATACCGGCCATCCCACGAGGACCAGCTGGGCCAGGACACCCTTGTTCTCCTTTAGGTCCTTGAGGTCCTTGCGGGCCTCTCTCTCCCCTGGGCCCTTGAGGCCCTTGCGGTCCGGGGATTCCCTGAGGCCCTTGAGGACCAGTATTTCCTTGAACAAACACATAATTCTCTCCTGATGAAGAACAGGGACAATATCTGTTAGAAGTATATTTATTATAGTAATCCATATCAGAGATGACTCCTTTTCAGAATTTTCTAAAATTAAGGCAACGGATAAATTTTTTATTCCCTTGAATTAGAACTTTCATTTATTTTCTCATTTAGACGTTGACTTTGTGTACCGAAATAGAACGCAATCACAACAGAAAAGACTGTGAGAAAATCTTGTTCTGAAAGTTTTCCTATAATCGAGAGATATGCGAATACTACGGTTAAAATAATTGTTACAATGCTTTTTACGCATAAAAGATTGCTCAGCCTTTGAAGCCATACTGAACGCATATAGTTTCCTCCTTCTGGTACTGTCTACTTTATTAGAATATGAGCAGAAGTGGAATTTTGGAACTCAAAAATAAGACAACTCAACTCCGGCCTCTTTTTCTATTCTATAAACCTAGAAATCAAGCCTTTTTTGCAGCCTGTTTCTTTTAATAGGAATAACACATCCAAAAGTAAAAAACAGAAAAACGGGTTGTAAAAACAATAGAATATATCTATTCTGAACCGGGGATTCTCATTTTGTTGAAGATATCTTTTGATTTTGGATTATTAAATTCCTCTCAAATGGTATTAGACTAGCGGACAACAATTTCGTCCCGGTCATACATAATGAAAACACCATTGACATCTGAACCCCTCAGGTTTGGACAGCAATGGTGTTTTGTTATAATTAGCATTTAAGCATTTTTTGATACTGCTTTTTCTTTTTGCCATTTCCAAGTCAAAAGAAGAAAAACGCAGATTTCAATACAATAAATCACAAAGGGAATGTTTCTGAACCAATTAGTCTATTGTACTATCTTCACACAGTCTCTTATTTTAAGATGTTATACTGTATTGTAAGGTTAAGGTAATAAATCAATGGAGTCTTTTTATCAGACTCCCTTTAAAACTACAAGTGCTGCCAATAATAGTTGTCCTTCCTTTTGAGAATGGGGAAAAACGCTTCTGCAACCGCATTATCGTGAGATCCTACAGTCTGAGAAGAGGATTGGCTTACTTCAAAGTATTCTAATAAATGAATTAAGTTTTTATTGGTTCCATGCGTCTTCAAAGCTGGCTTGGGAGGTCACGGCGTTAAGCAAGACGTTTTTCCGCTTCTTGAAGATATACTGAACCTTGCAGGAGGGACTTTCATGGATCACTCGGCTCATATCGCCAAAACGCGGAGCATATAGAGGATGCGGTGCTGGTTCCAGTAAACGGGCGGCAAGGATATCGCTTCCTTGACGGATTACTACTTGGCCGTCATGCAGTGCCTGAACCTGCGCTCCGCGATAGGTAGCGAACCGGTATTCTTCTCCTCTCAGATAAACGGAAGCAATGCAGCCGCTAAAATGGATGCCGCCAAATGGGATGTCCGCAACCGACAGCATTACCGAATTTCCGCCGATGTTTGCCTGCGTCCATAAATAGCGTCTGGGGAATGAGCGGCCGCAGTCGCCTTCCATATATCCGGTGCCGTCACGAAAATAATAACATTTTCCATTCACGGTAATATGGCCGTTTACCCGGTGAGCTAGGCTGAATACGCTGTGGCGGCATTCCATAAATGGAATAAATCGGAATGGCCCCATGATATCCGCGGCAGGCCGGGACATGGGGCCATAACGCAGCATCCCTTTGAGGTCAAGTTCAGGGGTTTGACAAAACAGGTGACAGCCCCGCTCGGAAAAAATGTTATTGCCAAGGCGCAGAACGGCGGGGCGCTTTTGCACCGAAAACTGCCGGATAGGATATTTGACGGCGTAGCTTCCTTCGTTTGTAATGACTTGCAGCGAAGCGGAACAGCCGCCCCGGCGATCGATATGGATTGCCGGAATCAGCGCAACGGTATCGCGGCCGTTTTGCTGTTTGAGATACCAGCCCTCAAAATAGGGGAGACGGGAACTTCCATAAAAGCGCGCTTTAATCATGACACAGATCCTCCTGAGCCGGGTTGTCGATCAGATTTCCTTTATAATCAAAGCGGGAACCGTGACAGGGGCAGTCCCAGCTTTTTTCATCCGGATTCCATTCAAGCTGACAACCAAGATGAGGGCAGCGGATGGAAACCACATAGTCGTTTCCGGCTTCATCGCGGTAAACGCCGACTTTTTTACCGTCACGTTCTACAACGCCGCCGTGCCCCGGAGGAAGTGCCTCCACTTCGGCGCGGCCGGGAGCAAAGATGCGGCGGGAAAGATCCCGCACGGAATGAAGGCCATCCTCCAGCAGAGATTTAGACGATGCTCCCGGCGTAAAGCGCTGTGGAGAAAAGGCTTTCTGCCACGGGTTTTCCCGTTTCATAATGAGATCGGATATCAGCATGGCGGAAACCATGGAGCTGGTCATGCCCCATTTTTGAAAACCAGTCGCCACGTACCAATGGGGTGTGTTCTCCGAAAAATTCCCAATATAGGGGACGCCGTCCAGCGTCATACAGTCCTGCCAAAGCTCTTGAGACTTTTCGCGGAGCTGCCGGTATTTTCCGCCGTTCCGGTTTTCCCCTGTACGGTGATTTGCTCCGCCGAACAAAAGCAGCTCTCCCGCGTTGCGGAGAGACCATCCGCTAGCCTTGTCAATACCAAGATACATTCCCTCAAGCTGCATTGCATTTTGAAGCGCCAGCACATAGCTTCGTTCCTGATGCATTCTCATAAAGTAGTACCCGGGCATATTTATAAACGGATAATGGGCCGCAAATACGACGTTCTTCGCGGTGACAGTTCCTTTGTCTGTTATAATACGGTCTCCTTCAATGGTTCGAACTCTGGTGCGCTCATAAACCGTCAGTTCCTGCGCGATTGCGTTTAAAAACTTCAGCGGATGAAATTGAGCCTGCCCATCAAACCGCACAGCGCCTTTTACAGGAAAAGGAAGTCCCGTATCAGTTGTGAACCTCGCTTCTATTCCCAAATGGGCGGCGGCTTTGGATTCCCGCAGCAATGGCTCCGACTCCTCCAGAGAATAAAGAAACGACGGCTTTTGTTCAAAGCAGCAGTTTATTTTATGCTCCCGGATAATACGTTCATACTCCTGAATGGCGCGCTGATTTGCTTCGGCGTAAGCACGGGCCGTTTCTACGCCAAGCGTTTCCAGCAGCTTATGATAGATCAGGCCATGCTGTGAAGTGATCTTTGCCGTTGTATTCCTTGTTTGTCCGCTGCCAACGGTTTTCGCTTCCAGCACAACAGGTTCCACGCCATGCTGTTTAAGAAAATAAGCGGTCAGAATCCCGGCCATACCGCCTCCGATGACGGCGGCGTCGGTCGTTAAGTCTCCTTTCAGCGGCTCCCGCGGGAGAAAATTTTCGGTACTGCTCCAAATGGATTGCATTTCCATCACACTCCTTGCTGATAGGATTTGCAAAAATCGGATAAATAATCAAGCCAGATCGAGGAGATTGGCAATCGCCATGAAGGGACCGCAGGCTCTTTATGGCGCTGGTGCGGGATAGCCGCTTTGCAGTTCTGGAGAAGCAGGATTCAATGGGCACAGCAAAAAGCGCTTAGATAGTTTCCATACTAAGCGCTTTTTGCTGTTTTATCATGGAAATCTGGGTTAAGCCAGAGAAAGCCGCCTGTCAGCTTTCGCTTCAAGCGCCGGGCGGATCGGATTGCTCATAAAAAGCTGAATATCAGATCCATGCCATCGGCTGGTTAAATGCGCTGTTTTACGGATAGCAGGGGAAAGTGAAGCAGGTGCATAGCTTTCCTTCTTCTGGAACGCTTACCCGTTGGAAGCCTTTTGAGGGCTTCTCAGCCTGCGGCTTATCAGGCGGTTTTGACTGATAAATTCTTTTCGTTTTGGGGCTTTCTCAATGAATCCAGAAAGATCGCTGTATTTACACGTTTTATAGGTTATGAAGGTGCGAACAAATTATTGTGATAGGGGAAGAACGCAGAGAAGCTTTACAGATGGCTGCGAATGATTTATAATTTTTTTAGCTGCTGTAAAACGCGGTTGATTTTTGATTGCGGTACATGAAAGCTTTTGACAAGATCGAGCACCTGGCTCAGCGTCATATTCCGGGCAAGGCGGATCAGCTGGCTGCTGAGCATAGGAAATTCCCGAAGCATTAATTCTTTTGCTTTGGGGTTTGCTTCTAACTGGCGGATCAAAATATTACCGTTTTTTAAATCCATAGCAAAATCACCTCTTATTAGCTATTGTATGAACGCTTGGCTTCCGAGGGACCAAAGGAAAGAGAAGGCATCCATTATGATTACAGAAGACATTATCAAAAACAATGAACAAATACGCACCTATATTACTAAAGCGGATGAAGCTCTGGTGGCTCTAGGCTATACAGAGCACAGCTTTGCTCACGTTACCAAGGTAGCGCGGTTTGCCAAAGAACTGCTTCTGGAGCTTGGCTATGGAAGCAGAAAGGCTGAGCTGGCCTGGATCGCGGGATATCTTCACGATATCGGCAACGTCATCAATCGGATTGACCACGCGCAAAGCGGCGCGGTTATGGCGTTTCGTATTTTAGATAATCTGGGGGCGGACGCAGACGAGCTTTCCACTATTATCAGCGCTATCGGCAACCATGATGAAAGCACGGCTTATCCAGTGAACGAGGTAGCTGCGGCACTCATCTTGGCGGATAAAACGGACGTGCGCCGGAGCCGTGTCCGCAACGGGGACTTTTCCACCTTCGATATCCATGACCGTGTGAATTATGCGGTGGTAGAATCCAGCGCTAAGCTGACAGACGATAAAAAAGCGATCCTGCTTTGCGTGACCATTGACACGGAGATTTCCCCGGTTATGGATTACTTTGAAATTTTTTTAGACCGTATGCTGCTTTGCCGGAAGGCGGCGGAAAAGCTGGGACTCAAGTTTCAGCTTGAGATCAACGGCCAAAGCATTTTATAAAGTACATTTGTGAAAACGGAACAGGAGCTTTTAGGCAAACTGTCCGGGGAAAGAATGGTTTAAAGTGAAAAGGGGATATTGGTATATTATTTTGACCGCCGTAATCTTCAGTACGATGGAGATTGCGCTGAAGGAGGTTTCGGGAAGCTTTCATCCATTACAGATGACGTTTACCAGGTTTTTGGCCGGAGGCCTCTTTTTAATTCCTTTTGCAGTGAGGACGCTGAAAAAGAAGAAGGCTTCGCTGATCTGGAAGGATCTTCCTGGTTTTTTACTGCTGGGCTTTGTGGGCATGGTGCTGAGTATGTCGATTTATCAGATGTCCGTAAAGGAGGTGCCAGCCTCTGTGGTAGCGGTTTTGTTCAGCAGCAATCCGATTTTTACTGCTGTCTTGGCTTTTTTTATGCTGAAAGAGCCGATTCGTAGAAACCAGATAGCTGCCTTGCTGCTTGAGATTGGTGGAATCCTTGCGATCATTAATCCATTTCATATCAGTTTAAGCCCCTATGGAGTACTGCTGGCGATGATCTCCACCTTGCTGTTCGCTGTATATGGGGTAATGGGAAAACGGCGGTGCGCCAGATTCGGCGGGGTAGTGGTCACCTGTGCCAGCTTTTTATGCGGCGGCGCGGAAATGCTTTTTATGATATTGTTCAGCAGGCTTCCGATGGTAAATAAGTGGCTTGCCGGTTCTGGGCTGGAGCTTTTCGCCAATATTCCGCTGCTTTCAGGCTATAGCTGGAATACCTTGCCCTGGATGCTGATGATTTGTATCGTTAATACTGGTTTGGGCTTCGCCTGCTATTTTAAAGCGATGGAAGAAACCAGCGCCCAGGAGACTTCCCTGGTGTTTTTCTTAAAGCCGGTTTTAGCGCCTGTATTTGCATTTTTTATTTTGGGAGAGGTGATCTCCTGGAATATGGGGCTAGGAATCGCTTTCATCCTAATTGGCTCGCTATTAGCACTGCTGCCAGGTCTGCGGGCGGTGCAAAAACTTCCGAAAACGCCTGGGGCATAAATCAGAAGAAGCCCTTTCAGTTCAACTGAAAGGGCTTCTTGCATTACAAGAAGGCATCTGGTTATGCCGGCGGATATTTATGATTAACCGAACAGCAAACAGCTCCTGGAATATCATTTATTCTGAAGGTTGATCTGGACCATTTGCTGAAATCCGCCCATCATGAAGCCGACCTTCTTTTTCTTATAGTAAAAATAATAGGGAATCAGCATCAGCAGCGCACCGATGGTACAAACGATCATATCCAGCATGGTGTCCTGAATGCCAGTCGCGGCAACCATTTGGGGATCGTTGTGGACTACCAGGCTTAATACGTATTCACAGATTTCCCAAAAGCAAGCCATGGCCATGGAAACCGCTACCGTAAAGACACTGGCCAGGGGGAAATCGATTTCTTCGATTTTGCGGTTAGGCTTAATCAAATAAAATAAGATAAGGCCAAGAAAACTGACAAAGACTCCGGACAAGGTGTGGGCGACCTTATCATAATAGGGAACCACGCTATAAAACCGTAGGACAAGGCCTAAGGTATAAAGCATAAAAATGAAAATATAGATAAACGCGTTTAACTGATAGACCGGCTTAAAATGTAAAAGCTTGTAGAATAGCTCTACAATAGGGATGAACAGCAGGGAACAAAAAGCTAATATATAATAGTAAGGCTTTGCTTGAACAATGTAATAAATTCCCCAAGCAATATTAAAAAGAGCATAAAAGCCTAAGAGAAAGGGGTACAGTTTTTTAAAAAATTCCTCGCGCTTTGTCATAGGGACACCTTCCTAAAGGAAATCATTCTTGATAAATCCATGCGGCTTAGCATATAAGTATTATTATATGATGATTAAAAGGAAATAACAAGAGGAATTTGCCCGAAAAAAGAGAATTCGGCGCCCCAAAGCGCAAATTAAAAAGATAGTGTTTAAGATGTTCAGGAAAAGCTTCTTAAAAAATTTTTCTTCTATTTGATCATCAAGAATCTGCTTTTATAGGTGTATCATGCCTCGGCATAGCGGGGATATAAAAGCCTTCATGTTAGCGCTTTATCGTTAATTATGAGCTTAACGAGCTGCCCTGCGTAAAAAACGGCTATAAAAATTAGCGCTGCCGGTTTTACCGGCAGCGCCTTTTTCATAGAGCGGTCAGCATTCCTTGTGCTTGTGGCAGCCGCAGCCATGGTCATCGCCGTAAACGTCGGTGACCTTAGGTGGGAAGAATTCGTTGGTGGGGAAATCAATCCGGCTGAACAGTTCGCAGGGATTGTCGCTGGAAGTGATGCACTCCTTCTCCGGAATACAGAAATCGTAAGCAGGAATCATCATTTGGACGTTCCTTTCGATCTGTACGATGGTGAAGATACCGATGGTGGCGTAAACGACCTTATCGGTATTTTCCATGCAGAAGCTTCCGCCGTACCGTCTGCAAATGCAGTCGGGAATTCTGCAGCAAGGCTCGCAGCAGCAGGTTCTTCCTTCGCAGAGCCTGGCGGACAGACCCACCGGCTGCGCTACCTGCACGCTTGCTTTCGGCAGGCTTTGTACGGAATTTTGCTCCAGCTCATCCAGAGAGCCGTCGGAGCTGAATACCTTGACGTTGCCTTCGCTGCCGTAAAGCACCACGTTTTTGCTGAATACGGAAAGGCCGGAAATGGTTACCGGCGGCGCGGCGGGAGTTTGGAAAACATCCAGGGTCACTTCAAAGAAGAAGGTCATATCCACAGAGTAAAAGCCCTTGTGGAACGGTACAGGCTCCAGCCCTAAGTATACTACGAGAACGTCTACATTACGCATACGCACCTGAGCGGCCTGGTCGATGACAGCCTGGGACGCGGGCGAAAAATATACGCGTAAATCCTCAAGACAATCCTTATCTCCGCAGGAATCGTACACGCGGGACGCGTCGATGCACACGGCTTCCTTAAAACATCCGTAATTTGGAGATTCCTGATTCATGGTTTCATAGTTATCCGCCATAATGATCCTCCTAACAGGTTAAAAACTAAAAGCTTTCCTTATAGTCTACGGAAAAGCAAAGGAAATGTGACGGATTTTTAAGGCCTGATGAAAATATTGCAAAATCGAAAAAGAGGGACAAATTCTTTAGAATTTGTCCCTCTTTTTGGTAGGCTTTCTAGGCCGCCTGCAAACAAAGAAAGGAGTGGGAGCAGATGCTTCGGCACACTCTTTTTAAAAATAAGCCGCTTTATTCCACTTTAGCCAGACGCGCAAAATTAGCCATTAATTTTTTTGTTCCCTGTTCAAAGGCGATTTCCAGCAGCACATCGTTGCCCATCGGTGTAGCGCTGATGACCAGTCCCTTTCCAAAGGTTTTATGCTGCACCATATCGCCGGTTTTAAACACATTCCCGCTTCTGGCCGGAGGTGTTACCTGGCCAAAATGCATGGCCGCTGTTGCGGATTTCCTTCGAAGCTCTGTTTCCGCTACCGGCATCTTGGTTCCCAGATCCGGCTTTCTCCAGTCCTGCTCTCGGGTTTTATTGATTAAATCCAAGGGGATTTCCAGGCTGAACCGGGAGGGCCGGTTCCGGCTGGTAGAGCCGAAAAGCATACGGCTGTCCGCGTTCAGCAGATAAAGGCTTTCCTTCGCCCTGGTGATAGCCACATAGCAAAGGCGCCTTTCCTCCTGGATCTCGTTCGGATCGTAAATCGCCTGAAGGCCTGGGAAAATCCCCTCCTCAAAGCCTGGCAAAAATACTAC
>OHRB01001306.1_pt1 | contig 9843 bp, 7 predicted proteins | sample 1578381 | NCBI WGS metagenome assembly OHRB01 (sample SAMEA3879566, study PRJEB24766) | human gut metagenome | biome: human-associated habitat; feature: feces | place: USA | collected 1985/1987
AGGCCCTGCAGTACTCCCTGAGGAGGTATTGCAGGAAGCAGCCGATGAAATGCTGGATTATAGAGGAACCGGCATGTCCGTAATGGAGATGAGCCATCGATCTAAAGCCTATGATACGATCATTAAGGAAGCGGAAGCTGATCTCAGAGAACTGATGAATATCCCGGACAACTATAAGGTACTGTTTTTACAGGGTGGTGCGAGCCAGCAGTTTGCCATGATCCCCATGAACCTGATGAAGAACCGTGTGGCAGACTACATCGTAACCGGTCAGTGGGCGAAGAAGGCATATCAGGAGGCTTCCCTGTACGGCAAGGCAAATAAGATCGCTTCTTCTGAGGATAAGACCTTCTCTTATATTCCCGATTGCTCCGATCTGCCCATCAGCGAGGATGCAGATTACGTGTACATATGCGAGAATAATACTATTTACGGTACGAAATTCAAGACCCTGCCCAATACCAAGGGTAAGCCCCTGGTTGCAGATGTATCCAGCTGCTTTTTATCCGAGCCGGTAGATGTGACAAAATACGGTGTGATCTATGGCGGCGTACAGAAAAATATCGGACCTGCAGGTGTGGTTATCGTGATCATCCGTGAGGATCTGATCACCGAGGATGTGCTTCCCGGTACACCGACCATGCTTCGTTATAAGATCCATGCAGATGCGGATTCTCTGTACAATACGCCTCCCGCATACGGCATCTACATCTGCGGCAAGGTATTTAAATGGCTGAAGAAGATGGGCGGTCTGGAAGCAATGAAGGAGCGCAATGAGAAAAAGGCGAAGATCCTGTATGACTACCTGGATGAAAGTAAGCTGTTCAAGGGAACCGTCCGCAAGGAAGACAGATCCCTGATGAATGTTCCGTTCATTACCGGAAATGAGGAGCTGGATGCCAAGTTCGTAAAAGAAGCAAAAGAAGCCGGTTTCGAGAACCTGAAGGGTCACAGAACCGTAGGCGGCATGAGAGCAAGTATCTACAATGCGATGCCCATCGAAGGTGTGGAGAAGCTGGTAGAGTTCATGAAGAAGTTTGAAGCGGAGAACGCTTAAGGGGGAGAAAAATGTTTCAGATCAATTGCCTGAATCCCATTTCCAAAGTGGGACTGGATCGTCTGACAGCAGACTATAAAGTAACGGATAATATGAATGACGCAGAGGGCGTTCTGGTCCGCAGTGCTTCCATGCATGAGCTGGAGCTGCCGGAAAATCTGCTGGCAGTAGCGAGAGCCGGTGCCGGAGTCAACAACATTCCTCTGGATAAATGTGCGGAAAAGGGTATCGTAGTATTCAATACTCCCGGTGCCAACGCCAATGGCGTAAAGGAACTGGTGATCGCTGGTATGCTGTTAGCTGCCCGTGATGTGGTAGGCGGTATCGAATGGGTCAAGGCATCCAGGGATAATGCGGATATTGCCAAATCTGCAGAAAAAGAAAAGAAGAAATTCGCCGGTACGGAAGTAATGGGCAAAAAGTTAGGTGTCATCGGCCTGGGCGCTATCGGCGTTAAGGTGGCCAATACAGCAGTAAGCCTCGGTATGGAGGTCTATGGCTATGATCCTTATGTATCTGTCAATGCTGCATGGAACTTAAGCCGTTCTGTCAAGCATGTGACGAATGTGGAAGAAATTTATGCAGACTGTGATTACATTACGATACATGTACCGCTTCTGGATTCCACAAAGGGTATGATCAACAAGGAAGCTATCAGCAAAATGAAAGATGGCGTGGTCCTGTTAAACTTTGCAAGAGATCTGCTGGCAAATGAGGCAGATGTCCTGGAGGCATTAAAGAGTGGCAAGGTAGCCCGTTATGTATCTGATTTCCCGAATCCTACGACAGCAGGACAGCCCGGCTGTATCGTGATCCCTCATCTGGGCGCAAGCACCGAGGAATCCGAGGATAACTGTGCGAAGATGGCTGTGGAAGAACTGATGGATTATCTGGAGAACGGCAATATCCGCAACAGCGTAAATTATCCTGCCTGCGATATGGGCGTATGCAGCCAGGCCGGAAGAATTGCAATTTTCCATAAAAATATTGCCAATATGTTGAATCAGTTTACCGCAGTGATCGGTGAGAAGAACATCAATATCTCCGATATGACCAACAAATCCCGCGGTGAAGTGGCATATACCATGCTGGATATTGAAAATGCGGCAACACAGGATCTGGTAGAATCCTTACAGAAGATCGACGGTGTCTTCCGCGTACGTGTGGTAAAGTAAGACATTTGTCTGAATAGCAGAAAAATATGCAGGCATCGGCTATAAAAGGCCGGTGCCTGCTTTACGTTTCCGGTGTAATGCCAAAAACAGCGGAAATAGTGGTAAAATCAGTGTAAAATGTCAGAAACTTACAGACATTTTTTCGTAAAAGCGTTGTATGATATGAGGGAATCTGTTATACTTGGCATGGACCAGAGATATAAGCCACAAGAGAAAGAGGGAACAAAAACAGATGAAATTTGATATGCATTGTCATACAAAAGAAGGATCTATGGATGGAAAGGTTCCTATTGACGATTTTATTGCGGAATTGATCCGCAAGGGTTTTAACGGTATGCTGGTCAGTGATCATAATTCTTATAATGGTTATCGTACGTGGAAACGAAATATAAAAGATCAAAAATTTAAAGACTTTGTGGTGTTGAAGGGGATTGAATACGATACCATTGATGCAGGACATATTCTGGTGATCATGCCGGAGACCATTAAGCTGAAAATTCTGGAGCTTCGTGGATTGCCGGTGCAGATTCTGATCGATATCGTGCATAAGAACGGTGGAATATTAGGGCCGGCACATCCCTGCGGAGAGAAATATTTAAGCTTCACCAATACCCTGAAGAAGCGGAATCAGATGGCGGTGATGAATCAGTTTGATTTTCTGGAAGGCTTCAATGCCTGTGAGAGTGTAGAGAGCAACCATTGCGCAAAGGTACTGGCGGAAATGTACGCACTGCCAACCTTCGGTGGAAGCGATGCTCACAAAACGGACTGTATCGGTATGGCGTATACCGATATACCAGAGAAGATCAGTTGTGAATCCGATTTGATCCGGGCAGTGAAGCTGGGAGAAGGGATCAAATGCGGAGGCTCCTATTACCGCGGCACTACCAAGGAGAAGATCGGAAAAGCCAATAATATTCTGGTACAGTCCTTCTGGTTCTATAACAGACTGGGAAGCCTGTACCGGCATCACAGAAGAAAAGCGGAAATGCATAAGATGGTATAGGTCCCCTGGACCTATACTTTTTTTATACACATCGTAATCTAAGTTCATAAATTCTTAAGATGCTTTTACTATGAAAATAGGGTATAATATGCATAAATAAGTAAGCAATGTGGAAGGTCCGTAGAACTTGCTTTTAGAGGAAGAGCGTAAGGCGCTACCCATAATTAAGAGGAGAGAAATATATGAGAAAAAATTTAAGGGGCAGAAAAGCAACCGCGATCGCACTGGCATCCGTTATGGCAATGTCGCTTGCAGCCTGCGGCAAGCAGGATGGATCGAATCAGGGGGGACAGACAGAACAGAAGGAATATGTATATGTTCCCGAATACCTGGAGCTGGACGATAATACGAATTCCAGCTACAGTAACATGACAGTACAGGGGGATAAACTGTATTATACAAATTACCAATGGGATGAAGCTTCCGGTGAGAGCAAGGTCGTGCTTGGAGCTTATTCGCTGACAGACGGTTCCAGGGAGGACCTGCCGATCACCATTAATGCTGACGGCGGTGGGATCTATTCCATGCAGGCAGACGCAGAAGGTAATATTTATACTGCGGAATTTGAGTGGAATGCCACAGAAGGTGATGACGCTTATACACAGCAGACGACGGTATTGCACAAGTACGATGCATCCGGTACGGAGCTGGTGACACAGGATATCACGGATATCATGCAGCAGGATGAGAACAATTCCTATGTGGGCAGCATGTGCCTGGACGACCAGGGCAGATTTTATATCAGCTCTGATTCATTGATCCGGCTGTTTGGCAGTGACGGACAATTTCAGGGAGCTGTGCAGACGGACAGCCAGTGGATCCAGGGCATGGGAAAGGCAAAAGACGGCAAGGTATACCTGGCTTATTACGATCAATCCGGCAATGTGAAGCTATCCCAGATCGACTTTGACGGCAAGGCATTGGGACAGACATATGATAACTTCCCGAACACGAACGGCAACGGAGGATTATGTGCCGGAATAGACAATGATCTCCTGGTGAATACGGATACTGCCCTGTATGATTATAGTCTCGCAGACCAGAAGACTACCGAAATACTGAGCTGGCTGGACAGTGATATTAACGGCAGTTATGTTACCTATGCCGCAGCCACCGCAGACGGTAAGATCCTGGCAGTGGTCAATGACTGGAACACAGGGGAAACTGACCTGGTGAAGCTGACCAGAACCAAGGCCAGTGAGGTAGCACAGAAGTCCCAGATCACGATCGGAACCCTGTATACCTCCCAGAGCCTTCAGGCAGCAGCCGTAGCCTTCAACAAGCAGAGTAATGAATATCATGTCAATATTAAAACATATATTGATGATAATAACTGGACCGAAACTTCCTGGGCGGATGGCATTACAGCCATGAACAATGATATTACCTCCGGAGCCGGGTGCCCGGATATCCTGGATCTGTCCAACCTGGATGTCAAGGAACTGGCTTCCAAGGGTGTATTTGAGGATATGACACCCTATCTGGAGAAGAGCAGTGTATTAAGCAAGGACGATTTCTTTGAGAATATTGTAGACAGTTATACCTTTGACGGAAAACTGGTGGGAATTCCGAAGAGCTTCACCTTAAGCACAATCGTCGGTAAGACCTCCGAAGTAGGCGATAAGAAGGGCTGGACCATTGACGATATTATAGCCTATGCAGGCCAGCACGAAGGTGCTTCCCTGTTTGAGGGCATGACCAAGAGCGGTATGCTGTACACACTGTTAGCCTATGATCTGGACAGCTATATTGACTGGGAGACAGGAAAGTGCAGCTTTGATTCAGAAGATTTCCAGAAAGTACTGGAATTTGTCAATACCTTCCCCGAAGAGTATGACTGGCAGAATGATGACAGATCTACACCGGCGAAGATCCAGTCCGGTGAAGTACTGTTGAATATGACAGGCATCTATCAGCTGAACAGTATTCAGGAGGAGGAAGCTATGTTCGGTGAGCCGGTAACCTATATCGGATATCCTACCTCCGGCGGTGGCAGCGGTACTTATATGCAGGCCAGTGAGCTGTATGCGATTACCGCCAAATCCTCCAACAAGGACGGCGCATGGGCATTTATTGAGAACTACCTGAATCAGCCGTTTGATGATCTATATTCCTATGGACTTCCCGCCAGAAAGTCTGCACTGGATGATATGGTGGAGAAGGCGCTGAATGTGACATATATGACAGATGAAAACGGTGAGCAGATCCTGGATGAGAACGGGAATCCGATTCCGGAGAACGGTACTTCCGGCATCAGTTACGGAGACTGGGAGTACACCTATCACACTCCTACCGAGGAAGAAATCAATATTCTGAAGGAGCTGATCAGTGTGGCTGAACCTTCCAGTGCAACCGGTAATGATGAGATCACCAATATCATCACGGAAGAAGCAGAAGCATTTTTCAAAGGCCAGAAATCTGTATCGGATGTGGCGAATGTCATTCAGAGCCGTGTGCAGGTCTATGTGAATGAAAACAGATAAAGGAAAGGCTTAAAATATCGTGAGCAGACAGCATGTGAAACATACGCGTAAGCATCACAAATTAGATAGAAGAATGCGAAAACTCAAGAGGAGCTCGGGGCTTTTTATAGCCCCCAGCTTCCTTGGAGTTCTTGCGTTCTTTTTTCTACCCTTTCTGGTTGTGATCTTTTATTCCCTGGTGGACAATCCCATCAGTATGAATTTTGTCTTTTTAGACAACTTTAGAAATGTAGTGCAGAATGCCGCTTTCCGTACAGCGGTACATAATACCGCTGTGTTCTCGGCCATTGCCGTACCGCTGGCAGTGGTATTGTCCCTGCTGCTTGCCATTGTATTGGAATCCAAACTTCCGTTCCGGAGCCAGTTCCGTACGTTTTTCTTAAGCGTGTTGATCTGGCAGGTATTGTTCCATTATAACGGTGCAGTCAATGATCTTCTGGGAGTCTTCGGCGTAGAGAAGATTGACTGGCTGAAGTCCAGCTATTCCATTATTGTTATCGTAATCCTGTTTTTGTGGAAGAATCTTGGATATAATATGATCCTGTTCATGGCAGCCCTGGCCAGCATTCCCAATGATCTGCTGGAGGTGGCGAGGCTGGAGAGCGCAACACCGCTACAGACCTTTTTTTACATCAAGATCCGGTATCTGTCATCGACTTTTTTGTTTGTGACGATCATGTCCCTGATCAGCTCTTTTAAGATCTTCCGTGAGATCTATCTGCTGACAACAGATTATCCTTACGATTCCATCTATATGCTGCAGCATTTCATGAACAATAAGTTCAAGAGTCTGGATTATCAGACATTGTCTGCAGCAGCGATACTGATGTCTCTCGTCATGGTCGTGATCATCGGACTTCTGTTCGCAGTGGAAAATCATTTCGGAAAGGATGTGGAAGGCTGATGGAGCAGAAGCTTAAAAAACCTGTACCGCCTGAACTTAGAAGGGCAATCCGGTTCAAAAAGAGAAAGAAGATATTTGAGAATGTCCGCATCAGCATAGCAACAGTGATCGCAGCCTTTTTTGCCATACTGTTCCTGATGCCGATCGTTCTGACGATCACCAATTCTTTCATGTCATCTTCGGAGATATCAGCGAACTATGGTTCGGTATTTGCCACGAATGATAAGGGCGGCAAGGTCTATATTTCCGAAAAAGTGAATTTGAAATTTATTCCGGATATCGTATCCTTCAGCCAGTATACTACAGTGCTTTTGAAAAGCCCGGAATATCTGCTGAAATTCTGGAATTCCGTGATCCTGGTGGGACCGATCGTACTGTTTCAGCTGATCGTGGCATCGCTGGCGTCTTATGGATTCGCCAGGTACTCGGGGAAGCTGAGGTCATTGGTATTTTTTTCCTATGTGATATTGATGCTGATGCCGTATCAGGTAACGCTGGTACCCAATTATCTGGTGGCGGAAAAGCTGAATATATTAAATACGTACTGGGCCATCTGGCTGCCCGGGATCTTTTCACCCTTTGCAGTCTATCTGCTGACGAAGTTCATGAAGAGAATTCCTGTGGGGGTCATGGAGGCGGCACAGATTGACGGTGCCGGAGAGTGGCAGATCTATCGGCTGATCTGTATGCCGTTGTGCAAAGGAGCGCTGTGTTCCGCAGCCATCCTTGTATTTATCGATTACTGGAATATGGTGGAACAGCCGCTGATCCTGTTATCCGATGCGGAGATGCATCCCTTGTCCGTATTCTTAAGCAAGATCAATTCCGGAGAGATCGGACTGGCATTCGCCGTGGCTACGATCTACATGGTGCCCAGTCTTCTGGTATTTCTCTACGGAGAAGAATATCTGGTAGACGGAATTACCTACCAGGGCGGTGTCAAAGGCTAGGAACACTGATTTTTGATGATATACCGGCATGGATCCGACTGTCGGAATACAGATAGAAAGTGAAGTATAGAGGAGAAGCAAGATGAACGAGAACGGTGGAAAAAAGAGAAGAGAATGGGTTAAAAATGCAGCCATTATATTCTTGTCTGTAATGTTAGTGCTGACATTTTTCTCCAACACATTTATGAACTATTCCCTTCCGGAGGTGGCGGCACAATATGTACAGTCTGGCACCATCACGGCGAAGATCCGCGGTACCGGTACGGTGGAAAGCGGAGATCCTTATAATGTGAAGATCAGTGAGACCCGTACGATCTCCAGTGTTCTGGTAAAGACCGGGGACAAGGTAGAGAAGGGAGCTCCCCTGCTGTTACTGGAGGATAAGGAAAGCAAGGAACTGACCGATGCCCAGGCTGCATTGGATAAGGCAATGCTGGATTTTGAGCTGGCATTGTTATCCGGTGACATTTCCAATTCTACCTTCCAGAATGTACAGAACGGAAATGTGGCTTCCATAAACACTTATCAGAGTCGCATTGTGGCGGCGGAGGCAGAGATCGACAGATGGCAGAAGCAGGTGGATGAAGCTACGACAGCTATCAATCAGTTAAAGACCGCACAGGTGAATGTGGATGCCGGCGGAGCTCCCGACACCAGCTCGGAACAGAATAAGGTGAACGTGGCCCAGGCAGCATTAAACAGTGATGAAGTCAAGATTGCGAAAGACAAGATCAGCGAATGGCAGGCAGCTCAGGCCACCTGTCAGGCCACCATCGATAAATACAATGAGAACATTGCAAGTTCGGTATCCGGTAATGGCTTTGTCAATCAGGTGACAGAGGACGAATACCAGCTGGCAGTGAAGAACAGGGACCAGTATCAGTCTCTGATCAATGAACGTCAGGCATTCATCAATAACAATACGGACAAAGTGAAAGCATATGATGAGAAGGTAAAAGCGCTTGCAGATGCCAACAAGGCACTGGCAGATAAACAGAACAGCAAGGAGAACAGCACCAATTCCCTGACGGTGCAGACCCAGAACTGGCAGACCGAACTGGATAAACGAAATATTCAGCTGAAAGCAGCTCAGGATACCAAGGCACAGCTATTGAAGGATATTTCCACAGAGCTGAATCTGGATTACCAGTTAGACAGCCTCAAGAAGCAGAGAGACGATATCGCAAAATTGCAGGAGAATGCGGTAGGCGCCAGCATCGAAGCCCCCATTTCGGGAACTATTACCAGCGTAACAGTCAAGGCAGGAGACGAGGCACAGCCGGATACTGCACTGGTGACCATGCAGCCGGAGGGTAAGGGCTTTACCATGAGCTTCTCCGTGACCAATGATCAGGCGAAGAGACTTTCTGTGGGAGATAAGGCAGACCTGGTGAACTCCTGGAGATACAGTGATATGGATATTACCCTGGCCAGCATCAAGCCGGATACCACAGATCCCGGACAGAAGAAGCTGCTGACCTTTGATATCACCGGAGATGAAGTGACACCCGGACAGTCCTTAAATGTATCCGTAGGACAGAAGAGTGCCAATTACGATCTGATCGTACCCAACAGTGCCATCCGTGAGGACAGCAACGGTAAGTTTATCCTGATCGTGGAATCCAAGAGCAGTCCTCTGGGCAATCGTTATGTTGCAACCCGTGTAGATGTGGAAGTGTTGGCAAGTGATGACACCCAGTCCGCAGTGAGTGGGGCGTTATATGGCTCTGAATTTGTCATTACGACATCTACCCAGCCGGTAGAGGCAGGAAAGCTGGTCAGACTGGCAAATAATTCATAAAAGGTCTTTCAGACGGAAAATAATTTAACAGGAAGGAAGAAACAGATCAGATGTTTCGGATTCGAATACAGAATAAAAAGAAATGCATATGGTACTGCAGTGCAGTAGTATCCTTTCTTCTGTTCCTGCTTTTGCTGGGATGGACCAACCATCTGGCAAATACCCAGGATGCCCAGCAGATGGCCGGACGCTGGAGTGAAAAAAAGGATGTGGCACAGATCAGCTGCTTTTTCTCCTCCAAAGCGGAAGTGACGGAGGATACCATTCAAAGCTTTGAATATTCACTGAAAAATGTGCTGCAGGAGGCCTCTATTACAGAGACCTCAGAGAACCCCAGTGCAAGACTCTGGGTGGATGCCTACAGTGCGGACGGCAAGATCACCCTGGTCAACGGGAAAAATACGCTGGATGCCAATGCCATCGGTATCGGCGGAGACTTTTTTATGTTCCATCCGTTGAAACTGATC
>OHRB01001314.1_pt1 | contig 9790 bp, 9 predicted proteins | sample 1578381 | NCBI WGS metagenome assembly OHRB01 (sample SAMEA3879566, study PRJEB24766) | human gut metagenome | biome: human-associated habitat; feature: feces | place: USA | collected 1985/1987
AGTACTATTCATTCACTTTCCTTTGTGCATCTTTATATGTAGACATATACAAATCATTGATAAGTCCGCACATTTCAGAAGTTCAAAAGGTTTGTGGGCTGAATGGCAATTCATGTTATCCTTTCATTTTTCCTAATGATTGGTATGGGGGTGTAGAGTAGTTACACCGCTATAGAGTGCATAATATATACCTCATGCTCACTGTCTGACTAATAAATCCATTTTATCAAAGCATAGTATCTCAATAAAATGGATTTTCTAAAATTAAAGAGAGGGGAATAATAGTAGGTATTCTATCTATATGCCCCAATAAGTACTGTGTTTTTTATTTTGATTTAGAACAGTTTGGCTTAGTTCTTTTCCAATAAATGTACTATATTTGTGTGTTAGATATTAAATGAGTTCTTATTACATAAGGGAAAGCAATAAATGAAACTAACAGACAAAAGATTGTGGTGGTTTGAAGGCATAATGTTAATATGCGGTATCTTATCTTCATATTTGTATGCTTTGAATTTTGGTATATGTATTTCACAAATACCAAGCATTGTTGTATTCTATACATTAAGTTGCTTACTAGGTAGTATAATAGCTTGGAAAGTTTATAAAAATAATGGTGTTTGGAAACTGCTCTGTTACGTTTTCTTGTTCTCCACCATTATATATTGTACTATCGACATGATACTAAGGGTTGTATATCCCAATCCCTATGGAAATTTATTTATGTTATTTGCAAACGGACTTCTTTATTGGTGCTTGTGTTCCATATTTCCAATAATTATTCTTGTATTTGGGGCTAAAAGAATCTTAAGGCTATGAAACTAACTGATAAAAATATCTGGAAGTATGAGGGTATAATATTACTTTGTTGTATAATTGCGATGTTACTTCATCCTCTTTCATTCATGGAAATTACTTGGCTGATAGAGGGTTCTGTTATTCCAACCTATCTATGCTCATACTTATTGGGTAGTATTATTGCATGGTTATTTTACAAAGGTAATTCTTGGTGGAAGTTGGCTTTACTTACATTTTTCTCCATAAACATTTTGTTCACATGTTTAATGCAAATAGAAGTCTATGACTGTGGGGATGCAATGACATGGCTCATGTTTACAACAATGAATATTTTTAATACATTGCTATCTGCTGTATTAATATGTGGGTGTTGTTACTATATCCAAAAACGATATAATATATGGAATTAACGGGTAAAAGATTCTGGATATTAGGATTACAATTGATAGTTATTGTATCAATCCTGTCATGTACAACAAAGAAAATAAGCTCTCCTGTTGCTTTAGGGAATATATTTACACCTGCGTTTTTTCAAACAGAGGAATACTTATCTGTAATAGACTATTTAGGTAAGAACTTGTGTTTACAGGATGAAATGGAACGATATACATACAAAATTTGTGTAAAGATTGATAGTTTGGGATTTGTTAAACAAACTACGTTAATAGACGTAGTTCAACATTCGCATAATGATTCTATTTTATTATATACACTACTCAATATGCCCCAATGGCAACCTGCTAAAGAAAACGGTAAGAATATTCATTCGTCTGTTAAATTTCTCTTGCACTTATCTCCAAATCACTAAAAATAAGTATGAATTGTTATTTTAGGGGATTAATAGATTAAATATTTCACTTTATCAAAGCATAAACTCTAAATAAAAAACACTTCCTCAATAAAAGGGGCGGGGTATGATTTTAAGTACCTATATTCTTGGGTGGGGGATATACATAAAAAGCCCCAAACCCGTTTAACGGTCTGGAGCTTTATTGTTTACAAACTAACTACAGAATAATCTCATAAGGTATATCTTCCTTAACAGGTCGCTTTCTTCCTACTGTACCTGCTTGTATTGACTTCATAAAAGCGTGGATATTCCTGACATCTTTAAATCCATTCTCCTTATACTTCTTATAAATCATACATTCTCTGGATAATGGTTTGTTATTGCCTTCGTTGAAGTCTATCATGTGGTCGAACATGGCAATTAGTTTCTTTACTTGCTTATCTTTAGGCTGGTCTATTATTAAGCCTTTGACCTTTAGAATCAGACAGTCACCAATTTCATCCAATAAATCCAAATCCTTTAACTGCTCTATGTACCTACCAATAGCATCATGTCCCATGTGAATACGCTTCTCCAATTTCCTTATGGATGATAATTTGATAACATAACTATGCGGCTCTGTTACACTGAATAGCTTTAATATGAATCCTCTTAGCTTCAAATCTAAAGTATTGTAAGTATCGTAGAACTCTCTGCCAATTCTTCTATAATTGCCTGGCTCTACTTGGTTGAATCTGTACATAGTCCAATGTCTGTCCTTCTGTTTGGAATCTATATCACGTATAACAACCTCGCCTGTAGCCCTTAATTTGTCATTGAAGGATAATGTACTCTTACTCTTCTTGTAATTATCCAGTTCTTCCCCTACAAACCCTGCAAGCTGTTTTAATGTAGTATTAGTTTCCAAAGAATCTTTATCTGCTGTCAGTAGCAAGGTATAAGTCCTGTACACATCTGAACAGTTTAGATTCTGAATCAGATTATTACTCATTACTGTGTACTCCTTGAATGGAAGTTTCGTGTCTTTCATAAGGCAAACGCTCAATATGGTTAATCAAAATAATCTGATTGGTCTTTAACAAGAATCTCATTTTAGTGGAACTTAGTCTGTTCACTTTCCTTAGTTCGCTTAGTTTCTCATATAAATTATTATTATAATGCCACATATATTATTGATTTATATATCCTACTTATCCCACCTACTGAAAGTTCGTCAGAACTTTACAGTATGGCTGTATGGAGTGTAGTATCTAGGAGTGTAGACAGGGGGTGAATAAGCACGCTCCAAAAGGGGATTAAGCACACCGCTAAAGGGGGGAATAAGCACACCTTTATAATCTGGTAATATCAATACTTCTGCACATAACTTTGCTGTATTAGTAAGCACATTAGTAGATAGTGATACTAATTAGATGATTAGTTGACAATGGTGTACTCTGTTTAATAGTTGAAAGTAGGTCTAGGACTTAAAACTGTTTCTGCTCCGGCTTATGATATGGCAGGTAGATTGTGTAGGTCTTGCCATGAACCATTTTGCGCTTTTTGATGTATCGGTCAGTAGCCCAAAGTCCAATGTGCAGCCTTGTGTCCTTGATACCGTGCTCTAGTGCCACTTTACGAATGTCTGCGTAGGTCAGTTCTTTCATTTGAAGTAGATTTAGGTTTGTAGTGGTGAATCTGGGTGATGAGAAACTCGGTCATTTCTGACTTTCAATCACATTGCAAAGGTATAAAGTCCCGACCGCATCACCAAACGACAAGTCGAAATTGTGGAATATTTGAGTTGAGGATGCAATAAAGCAAAAATTCTCCCCTTAACCGTAGCTGTTCGGGGAGAATATGATGTTCAGGCTTACCAGAAGCCTTGATTTCCAAAAAAGCTTGTCAGCCCTGATTCCTTTTATCCAATAAGGCTGTAGTGATTTCTTTTATATTGGTGAATCTTTCCTTATCCAACAAGCCTATTTCCAGTGCTTTATTGATAAACTGCATAATTGCATCCTTACTGATACCAATCTTAACACACTTGATAATCATTTCTCTAAAACAGTCATGTAAGTCTGACAGCTTCCAGACAGATAACTGTTTCACATATTGTTTTGCCACATCAGAATCAGGAGTGGAAGATTGGGAGAATTTTTCTATCTCGCTTATAAGAGACGTGATTTCATTGTCATAGCTACACAGTTTCCCATCCTTCAAGTGACCTACCTGTGATTGTAGTTCAACAGCTTTATTGATTTTAGACGCAAAAAATTGAGTGTCTAGCAAAGTATCGAAGGTGATATTATTAGTTGCATCGTTCGTAGGCTTCGCTTCATTAAGAGAATTTGTCTCCACCTTGCCCATACTAAAAATATCACCATCTAATTTTTTCTTAAAAGCGGTAGATACCTTTTGGGCTTTATCCTTATTGCTTAAATGGGAATATACTTTATCAATCATCTTTGTATCTTCATGTCCTGTTGCTATTATTATGGTTTCTTTAGGAATATCCCTTCTACACATTATAGTAATGAATGTATGTCTAGCCGTATGGGTATGGACTAATTCAAATAAAGGTTTTACTTGTTTGCCATCCTTATCTTCAAAAGTGATTGGAATATTTAAACCTGCTTCTTCTGCAATTATTCTTAACTCTGCATTTAGATTGGAGTTGCTTGGTTTATAATATTTCAGTTCGGTGTTTTGATATTTAGATATGATTTCTTTTGCCAATGGGGTTAATGGTATTATAGCTCTTGCTTTTGTCTTTTGCTGTATTATAGATATTGTATCTTCCTCTTCATCTTTTTCGTTATCGCCATTGAAGAATTTCTGCATATCTCCAACACGCTGACCAACTAAACATTGCAGTACGAATAAATCTCTTATTTCAGTACGTTTTCTTACTTGTAATTCTGTTCCTGTTATTGGGTAATCATATAATTGTTTTAGTTGTTCTTCTGTTAATGTGACTTTTTTATTACTGGCTAGCTCTTTATTAGATTCATCTTTTACAAATTCAAAGCTGTTCAAGTTGCTATCATACCACGTGAAGGGAATATCCACTCTTTTACTAACTTTCTTCAATAACGGAAATAGAGTATTCTGAATGATATTCCTTATTGTTACACTACCTCTTCCATTATCAACTAAATATTTTTGATAGCTCTCAAAGGTGTTTAAATTCATGGATTCCCAAGTGTCAGAGATATTATTTTCTTTTAGATACCTCTCAAATTTGCCAACATTTAATTTTTGTTGTTCTTTAGTACTAGATGCTGCCTGTTTAGCATCTATAATTTCTTTCATTACAGTCGTTGCTGACTTCTTCTTAATTTCTGTAGTCATTGTATTTTTATATATGCGTGTTCTTAATATGGTTATACTATTTTCAATATCAGTAGGGTGTTCACAAAGATAATGCTTAAATTCTAAGAACATATCTTTTAGCTCTGATAATCTATCATTAGCTATAGTATTATTATTGTTATCTAATTTTGACAAACGTGCGTTGACATACGCTTGTTGTTTTCTTATATTCCAGTGTTCTGGATATACTTTAACTCCCGTTGAGAGCTTTACTTGTTTGTTATTGAGATATACAACCAAATATATATTGGTTGGTTTATTTGCTTTGGGTTGTCTTAAATTGAAATTGCATTGCATTTGGTTAATGAAAATTTGCCTTCCCATAACTTTGTTCTTAAAACTGGTTCTTAAATTCTGTTCTTAATTTGTGTTCTTGAAAGGTTATTCTCTGTAATTGCAACTTATTTCCAACCTGTTACAAATATGCCTGCAAACAATTTGTGCATTTCCAAGAAAAGAATTACTTTTCTTCTTTCTTTTTGCTTACCATTAGCAATAGCATGGGGAGAAATACCTCCTGCTAAAACTGTATTTACACAATACATGAACCAGGCACAAACATTCGCCAACAACTATCCGCGAGAGAAAGCCTATTTGCATTTCGACAACACGAGTTATTATGTTGGAGATACGATCTGGTTCAAGGCTTATGTCACTCTCGCCGAAAAGCAGACTTTCAGTCCGATCAGCCGCCCCCTGTATGTGGAACTGGTGGATCAGACAGGACATATAGCAGATAAACAAATCATCAAACTGACGCAGGGAGAAGGGAACGGACAATTCATTCTTCCCCGTTCCATGTTATCCGGCTATTATGAGGTACGTGCCTATACCCGCTGGATGCTTGCTTTCAACGAACCGCAGTATTTCTCACGTACTTTCCCGATTTATCAACTTGCGAATAGTGATAAGCTGGAACGTAGTATCACAACTTACGAACTTAGTCCGTCGATGGAGAACCGTCCGTCGGAAACTAAGGAGAAGTTGAGTGTGCGCTTTTTTCCCGAAGGAGGGCAATTAGTGGAAGGAGTGACTTCGCAAGTGGCTTTCAAGGCGGAGAGTAAAAATGAGGGGAATATAGAATTGTCGGGAACGCTCTATACCAAAGAAGGAGCAGAAATCACTTCTTTCGAGACTTTGCACGATGGAATGGGGCATTTTGAATATACACCTTCTGCACAACCGGCTGTTGCCAAAGTCGATTTTCAAGGAAAGAAATATGAATTTACCCTTCCACAGGCGTTGCCTAACGGGTATGTGTTGAGTACTGTCAACAATGCCGGTGCCCTTTTGGTGAAAGTATCCTGCAATACCGCTACTCCTCAAGACACATTGGCTGTATTTATCAGTTATCAGGGGCGGCCGTATGTTCATCAATTGATTAGTTGCCGGGCGGACGCTCCACAAGAGTTCATTCTGCCTACCCGCAAACTACCGGCAGGTGTACTGCAAGTCAGCCTCATCAACCGAGCTGGTAATACGTTATGCGAGCGTTTTGTCTTTTCCAATCCACGTGCTCCTCTACAACTATCCGCAGAGGGACTGAAAGAGGTGTATACTCCCTACGCTCCTATTCGTTGTGAGTTACAGGTAAAGAATGCCAAAGGAGAACCGGTATCGGGAGATGTATCAGTCAGCATCCGGGATGCCGTCCGGTCAGATTATCTGGAGTATGACAATAACATCTTCACTGATTTGCTGTTAACATCTGATTTAAAAGGATATATCCATCAGCCCGGTTATTATTTTGTATCGCCGTCTCCCCGGAAGCAAACGGAACTGGATATATTATTAATGGTGCATGGATGGCGTAAATATGACATGAGCCAAGCCATTTCTACTGCTCCTTTCACTCCGTTGCAGTTACCGGAAGCTCAATTAGTGTTGAACGGGCAGGTTAAATCAACGATCCTCAAGAATAAGCTGAAAGATATAGCGCTTAGTGTGATAGTGAAGAAAGATGACCAATTTATCACTGGAGGAACCGTGACCGATGAAAACGGTCGTTTCACCATTCCTGTAGAAGACTTTGAAGGAACCACGGAAGCGGTGATCCAAACCCGGAAAGTCGGTAAAGAACGCAACAAGGATGCATCCATCCTGATCGACCGTAATTTCTCACCTGCTCCCCGAGCCTACGGCTACAAGGAGCTTCATCCTGAATGGAAGGACTTGACCCACTGGCTACAAAAAGCCGAGAATTTTGATTCTCTATACATGGATTCTATCCGGAAAGTAGAAGGACTTTATGTATTGGATGAAGTGGAAATCAAAAGCAAACGCCGGCAAGGAAGTAATATGGCTACTAAAATCAATGAGAAAAGCATTGACGCTTATTACGACGTACGCCGTTCTGTAGATTTATTACGTGACAATGGGAAGATTGTCACAACTATTCCGGAATTAATGGAAAAGTTAAGTCCGCAATTCGATTGGGATCGTAGCAATGACAAGCTTACTTATCGGCAGAAACCAATCTGCTATATCATGGATAACCACATTTTATCCGAGACAGAAACTCAAATGATGTTGACCGAAGTGGATGGACTGGCTTCTATCATCATCAGCAAAGGAACCGGAGGCATTGATGACGACATCATTCAAAACACCAAAATGTCCGAAGTTACGGATAGTACGGGAGTGGATATCAGCAAACTGGATAAATACAGTGTTTTCTACCTGATTCCCCTACCCAGACGCGATGTATTGAACAAAAGTCAGACTGCCGTACTTGGTACCCGGCAAACAGTCATTCAGGGATATACTCATGCACTGGAATATTATTCACCTGCCTACCCGACCAAGGAATTGTATATGGATAAAGTAGACAAAAGACGGACGCTCTACTGGAATCCGTCTGTACGGACAGATGAAAATGGAAAAGCTGTGATTGAATGTTATAATAACCAATATTCCACTCCGGTGATTATTCAGGCGGAAACGATGAGTAAGGATGGACAAATAGGAAGTATGAAGTATTCTACAATCGGGCAAGCGGAGCAATAGTTCTTGTTGTAGATAACCTCATAGCCGATATTATTAATGGGGATGAAGTTATTCCTGATCCGGAATCCTTCATCCCCATTATTCTTTCAATGTTTCTATTCATTCCGTTTTAAATGGAATGACAGTTATTTCTTTTTCTGTCCCGGGTAAGGTTCTACCATGCAACGCTTAGCCCATGCTTCGTATGCTTTTGACATTTCTGCCACCTTCTCCGGATATTTAGCAGCCAGATCATGTTGCTCGCTCCGGTCTTCATTCAAATTGTACAATTCCCATTGAGAGTTATTTTTCGGGCGAACCAGTTTCCAGCCATCATTGGAAAGAAAAGCACGTTCGTTGAAGTGTTCAAAGCCCAGATAGTCGTGTCCCTTGCGATGTCCGGTCTTGAAGATAGGAAGTAAGCTCTTTCCTTCCATTGGAAGAATATCATGTCCTTTATAGGTAGTTGGATATTCAGCATCCGCTAAATCGACACAAGTAGCCATGATGTCCATTACATGCCCTATTTCAGATGTCATGCCACCCACGTTCTTTTTAATTCCTTTCGGCCAATGAGCAATCATCGGAGTACAGATACCTCCTTCATAAGATTTAGCTTTCCAAAAGCGGAATGGAGTATTCGCTACATTAGACCAACGGGCTCCCAATGAAGCGTATGTAGTCTGTGGTCCAGGCAATACCTGTTTATTACGCGGGTAAATGATTTTCTTTCCATCACGAGTCATATCCGGACGGTCGTTCTCTCCACCAGACATGTTCTGGCAGTCTTCGTTACTGCAACCATTATCAGACAAGAAAAGAATCAATGTATTATCAAGCTGTCCGGTCTTTTTCAAAGCCTCGATAATTTGTCCGATACCCTGATCTACACGGTCGATCATTGCAGCGTGAACGGCCATCGCACGGGCATCCCATTCTGCATGTGGATTATCTTCCCATTTGTCATGAAACTGACGTTCGGACAAAAAGTTATCCATTCCCGGGAAAACACCCAACTGCTTTTGACGTTCATAACGGGCATTACGGATAGCTTCCCAACCTACTTTATAAGTATCCTTATATTTCTCAATATCTTCAGGAAGTGCATGCAGCGGCCAATGCGGTGCTGTATAAGCCAAGTACATAAAGAATGGTTTATCATCCTTTGCATATTCTTCTACCTCCTGTACGGCACGATCTGAAAGGGCTTGGGTTATATAATATCCTTTGGGTACTTCCTTTATAGGCACTTCACCTTCTACTAAACTGAACGGATCAAAGTAATCCACCACTCCATAAATCACTCCATAGTGAGAATCAAACCCACGATTGACGGGATAATGACATAAATCAGAGAATGTATCATGGAAGACACGGTGTGCCAACCATTCGCGTTGGTCTTTACGCAGAGGAGTTTCGGCAACATGCCATTTTCCAACCATACTGGTGGTATATCCTGCTTCTTTCAACACCTCGGCAATGGTAACGGCATTGCGTGAGAGTGTTCCGCGATAGCCCGGCAAGTGAGCATCAAAGGTCATTCGTCCGATTCCGGCTTGATGTTGGTAAAGTCCTGTCAATAGGGAAGCACGAGTCGGGCAACTACGGCTTGCATTATAGAAATGATTGAATCGTACTCCTTCTTGTGCCAGTTTGTCCAAATTAGGAGTATGAATCTCGCTACCATAGCATCCCAGATCGGAATAGCCAAGGTCATCTGCAAGAATTACCAAGATATTAGGCCGTTTGTCCGATTTCTTGCCTTTCGCCTCTGCTGCAGAATGGCCTGCAACCATCAAGGCGGTCGGTAATAGTAATAATTTAGAATTCATAAGTTTAATATTGGTTTATAATTTGTTTTTC
>OHRB01001336.1_pt1 | contig 9650 bp, 7 predicted proteins | sample 1578381 | NCBI WGS metagenome assembly OHRB01 (sample SAMEA3879566, study PRJEB24766) | human gut metagenome | biome: human-associated habitat; feature: feces | place: USA | collected 1985/1987
CCTCGTCCAGGATGAACAGCTTGATCTCGTCGCCTGCCATCACGCGGGTGGAAAGGGGCTGCTTTTTGCCGTTCAGCTTGATCTTGTTCTCCCGCAGAGCCTTGTTCAGGCGGCCCGGGTTCAGTGCCGGGAACTGCTGCATCAGATAGTTGTCGAGCCGGGTGGGGGCCAGACATTTTACTTTTAAGATTTTCACGGAAATTTTCCTCTCTATCTTGAAATAGAATGTGTCTTTGAATCGTTTTTATTGTAGCGGAATAAATCTACCGCGTCAAGAAAGAAGGTATTTTTATGAACCTGAAATATAAGATTCTGGCTGTTTTGGCTGCGGGCATCGCACTGACGGCCTGCGGCAGCTCCGGTGCCCCCGCCAGCACCCCCGCATCCAGTGCAGTGCCGGCCTCCTCCCATGTGGCTGAGGAAGGTGTGACAGAGCCTATCAACATGCTGACGTGGACGCTGGATGACCTCGACAGGGAGGATACGGTCACCTTTATTCCGGCGGAGATCACCTCTGGTGTGCAGGAGGGCAGCCTGACCGCAAAGATCTTCAGCTATGACCTCTATAAAAAAGAGGATGTTGAAAACCTTGCCGTTGGCGACAAAATCACCTCCCACGAGGAGGGTGCTGCATGGAACCAGTTTGTGACCGTTGCAGTGGAGAGCATCGAGAAGAATGACCAGTACCATCTTGTAAGCATCAACGGCGGCATGGAGGAGCAGTACGGTCTTGACCTGCTGCTGGACGATGACACCTACCGCACGATGACCTTTGACGACTATCCTGTCTACTATGAGATGGGCGAAAAGACGCTGCCGCTGGCAGAGGATGTGGTGCTGAAGGACAGCTCTGCTGACCCGCAGGCCGAAGCGGTGGAGACCACCGGCGCTTCTGCCGTGGCAGCTGCCATCAATGCAGACCCGGACAATTGGACGGTGTATAATACCACGCTGGTGGTGCAGGGCGGCAAGGTGCAGGAAGTGCGCCGCATCTGGGTGCCGTGATTTCTCAGGCGCTGCCGCTGGCCTGCTTTGTCTATGAGGAAAGGTTTTTGCCGGAAAAGAGTTGACAAACGCAGAGCCCATGCTATAATTTAAGTGTACGCAAGGGGCGAATATGCGCCTTTGCGGCAAAACGTGAATTATGACAGATGGCAATGATGGGGTCAGAAATGCACACCGCCGCCCAGAGAGAGCGCTCCCAGCTGCAAGGCGCTCCGGCAGGTCTCGTTTCGTGCCGCCCCGGAGCTTCCGGCGAAACAAGTCGGACGCAGCGCAGCGTTACCGCGCCGAAAGCGGCAGGGGACAAGCAGTTTTATCCTTTGCAATTTGGGTGGTACCACGGAGCAGTTTTACACAGCCTCGTCCCTTTTGGGATGGGGCTGTTTTTGTTTTTGCGCCTGCCCGCCCCTCTGCCATAACATCATAAAAACTGACGTGCAAACGCCAAGGACAATTGAGGAGAGAAAACCTATGCAATGGACCGGTTTGAATGAACTGCGTGAAAAGTACCTGAGCTTCTTTGAGAGCAAGGGCCACCTGCGTCTGGACAGCTTCCCGCTGGTGCCGAAGAACGACCCCAGCCTGCTGCTGATCAACAGCGGCATGGCCCCCATGAAAAAGTGGTTCCTGGCGCAGGAAGAGCCTCCCCGCCATCGTGTGACCACCTGCCAGAAGTGCATCCGCACCCCGGATATCGAGCGCGTCGGCATCACCGCCCGCCACGGCACCTTCTTCGAGATGCTGGGCAACTTCTCCTTCCAGGACTACTTCAAGGAAGAGGTCATTCCCTGGGCATGGGAGTTCCTGACCAGCGACGAGTGGATGGCTATCCCCAAGGATAAGCTGCACATCTCCGTCTACGAAGAGGACGACGAGGCTTACGATATCTGGACCAAGAAGGTGGGCATCGCCCCCGACCACATGGTCCGTCTGGGCAAGGAAGACAACTTCTGGGAGCATGGCTCCGGCCCGTGCGGCCCCTGCTCGGAGATCTACTTCGACCGCGGCCCGGAGTACGGCTGCGGCAAGCCGACCTGCGGCGTGGGCTGCGACTGCGACCGTTATATGGAGATCTGGAACCTGGTGTTCAGCCAGTTCGATGCCGACGGCAAGGGCCACTACGAGCGTCTGGCACGTCCCAACATCGATACCGGCATGGGCCTGGAGCGTCTGGCCTGCGTGATGCAGGGCGTTGGCAACCTGTTCGAGGTCGATACCGTCCAGAGTGTGCTGCACCATGTGGAGCACATCGCAGGCAAGACCTACGGTGCCAATGCAAAGGACGACATCTCCATCCGCGTCATCACCGACCACATCCGCAGCTGCACCTTCATGGTGTCTGACGGCATCCTGCCCTCCAACGAGGGCCGCGGCTACGTTCTGCGCCGCCTGCTCCGCCGCGCTGCCCGCCATGGCCGGATGCTGGGCATCTCCCGCCCCTTCCTGGTGGAGCTGGTCGAGACCGTCATCCAGTCCAGCGAGTCTGCTTACCCCGAACTGCGTGAGCACGACGCTTATATCAAGAAGGTCATCGGCACCGAGGAGGCAAACTTTGCCCGCACCATCGATGCCGGTATGAACATCCTGAACAACATGATCGACGGCCTGGAAAAGGCACACCAGCACCTGCTCAAGGGTCTGGACGTGTTCAAGTTGAACGATACCTTCGGCTTCCCCCTCGACCTGACCAAGGAGATCGCTGCCGAGCAGGGCATTGAGATCGACGAGGACGGCTTCCATGCTGAGATGAAGAAGCAGAAGGAGCGCGCCCGCGCTGAGCGTCTGAAGAAGAACATCTCTGGCTGGAGCGAGGACCTGTTCGGCAGCCTGAACACGGAGCCGACCGTCTTCACCGGCTACGAGACCCTGAACGACACTGGCGTCGTGGTCGCCCTGAGCGACGAGGAGACCCTGACCGATGCCATCGCCACCGATGAGCAGGCCAAGGAAGACGTTCTGGTCGTGCTGGACAAGACCCCGTTCTACGCCGAGATGGGCGGCCAGGTGGCCGACCACGGTGTGCTGACCAGTGCAGACTGCTCCCTGCGTGTGCTGGACGTCAAGAAGACCCCCAAGGGCTACTACGTCCACACCTGCGTGCTGGAGAGCGGCATCGTCAAGGTGGGCGACCACCTGAACGCTCAGGTGGACAAGGAATACCGGATGTCCGTCTGCCGCAACCACACCGCGACCCATCTGCTGCAGGCTGCCCTGCGTGAGGTCCTGGGCGACCATGTCCATCAGGCAGGCTCCTATCAGGATGCGGAGATCACCCACTTCGACTTCACCCACTTCAGCGCCGTCACGCCTGAGGAGCTGGCCCGGGTGCAGAAGATCGTCAACGATAAGATCTACGAGTCGATGAACGTCACCGTCAAGGAGATGCCCATCGAGGAGGCCAAGAAGCTGGGCGCAATGGCCCTCTTCGGCGAGAAGTACGGCAAGGTCGTCCGCGTTGTGAACATCGAGGGCTGGTCCACCGAGTTCTGCGGCGGCACCCACGTCAAGAACACCGCCCAGATCGGCGGCTTCAAGATCGTCAGCGAGAGCTCTGTGGCTGCAGGCATCCGCCGCATCGAGGCTGTTACCGGCCGCAACCTGCTGATTCGTGCAAACCTGCAGGAGGCTATGCTGCATGATGTGGCAAACACCCTGAAGGCCAACAACGTCACCTCTCTGCCTGTTCGTGCTGAGGCTGTGATGGCTGAGAACAAGGCCATGAGCCGCGAGCTGGAGGAGCTGAAGGCTAAGATCGCCGCCTCCAAGGTGGACAGCCTGTTTGACAACGCCGAGGAAGCAGACGGCGTGAAGATCGCCTCTGCCTACTTCACCGGCACCACCGGCGAAACCCTGCGCGGCATGTGCGACAGCATCCGCGAGAAGGCTGTCAACCCCGTGGTGGCTGTTCTGGTGGGCAAGGCTGAGGATAAGATCACCATGGCCGTTACCGTGAATAAGCTGGCACAGGAAAAGGGCCTCAAGGCTGGCGTGCTGGTCAAGGAGATCAGCGCTATCGCAGGCGGCAAGGGCGGCGGCAAGCCCGACTTTGCAATGGCCGGCCTGAAGGACGAGACCAAGATCGACGAGGCTCTGGCCGCTGTCAAGAGCATCGTTGAGAAGCAGCTGGGCTGAGTGAAAGCGGGCTCACCCTCTCAGGCTCACGTTCGTTCGCCAGCTCCCCCAAAGGGGGAGCCCTTGGCAAAACCAGAAGGTTTACCGTACTGCCAAGGCCTCTCACTTTGGGAGAGGTGGCACGGCGTAAGCCGTGACGGAGAGGGCGAGGCTGTTTATAAATATCGAAAGGAGCAATTCCCATGGAAGATTGTCTGTTTTGCATGATCGCCGAGGGCAAGATCCCCTCTAAAAAGCTGTATGAGGACGATCAGGTCGTGGCGTTTTACGATATCAACCCGCAGGCCAAGGTGCACTTTCTTGTTGTGCCCAAAAAGCACATCCAGAGTGCCGCTGCCCTGACGGAGGAGGACGGTGCCCTGCTGGGCCATATCTTTGCCGTGATCGCCAAGCTGGCCAAGGAAGTCGGTCTGGACAACGGCTACCGCGTGATCTCCAATGTCGGCGAGGATGCCGGCCAGACCGTGAAGCACCTGCATTTCCATGTGCTGGGCGGCGAGAAGCTGCCTGTCTGAGCCGCGCATAAAAATAACGGATCGAACAAAAGGAAGGGAATTGTTATGGCAAAGACCTATACCCTGAATGTTGCGGGCCTGACCCGTGAACTGACCATCTGCAAGGTGAACGACCACATGGACATTGCGGCCTTCATCATGCTGGGCGATGCAGAGCTGACCGTGGCTGCTGCCACCGAGCTGCTGAAAAAGTGCCCCGAGTTTGATATCCTGCTGACCGCTGAGGCCAAGGGCATCCCTCTGGCACACGAGATGAGCCGCCAGAGCGGCAAGCCCTACATCTGCGCACGCAAGGGCGAAAAGCTCTATATGGCCGACCCTGTCGTGGTGGAGGATCAGTCCATCACCACCGCAGGCAAGCAGAAGCTGGTCATCGACCGCAAGGAGCTGGACAAGATGAGCGGCAAGCGTGTGCTTGTGGTGGATGATGTCATCTCCACCGGCGGCTCCCTGAAGGCGCTGGACGCACTGGCAGAGAAGACCCAGTGCACCATCGTGGGCCAGGCCGCTGTTCTGGCCGAGGGCGATGCAGCCGAGCGCAAGGATATCATCTTCCTTGAGCCGCTGCCCCTGTTCCTCCACTAAGTAAGATGCGCCGCCCGCTCTGTGTTTTCTGCGCAGGAACGCTGGGGCTGGAGTTGGTGTGCGCCTTTTTGCCGCAAACGGGACGTTTTGTGCCGTTTGCGGCATTTTTTATTGCCGGTCTGCTGTGGGCGCTGGCGGGCCGTTTGCGCAAAAGTCCGGCCTGGGGCTATGGCATCTGCCTGATCCTGGGGGCAGTGCTGGGCCTTGTGCTGACCGGCTCCACGCAGGCAAAATGGGAAAAGCTCCAGACTGCTTACGATGGCCGCAGTGTCCTGCTGGAGGCGGAGGTGGAGAGCACCTCCTCTTCCTATTCCCCCGGCAGGGTGCGGGCGGTCCTGCGGGTGGAAACGGTGGATCGGGTGGAGTGCGCCAGCCTGCCCGCCTGCAGCCCCGGCGACCGGGTCAAGGGCCGCTTTGCACTGGAAATGCCCGATGACACCTCCCGCCTGAATGCCCTGGCCGATGGCATTGCCCTGAACGCTGCTTATGAGAAAGGCTTTGCGCTGCTGGGGCAGAGCACCTCCTTCCGCGCCCGGACGGCCCGGCTCCAGAAGCGGCTGAGCGCCGCCCTGCGGCAGGGGATGGCCTCCGGCCCGGCGGGCGTGCTGGCCGCCATGGTCACGGGCGACCGCACCCATCTCTCCAAGGAACTGCGCACAGCCTACCGGGGCGCGGGGCTTTCCCATGTGCTGGTGGTCAGCGGAATGCACGTTTCGATCCTGTGCGGCGATGTGCTGGGCAGGCTGCTGCCCAACCGCAAAAAGCGACTGCGCGGCTATACCGGCCGCCGGGTCAGGGCGCTGTTCAGCGCTGTGATGGCATTGCTGCTGGTGGGCGTGACGGGCTTTACGCCCTCTGTTTTGCGCGCGGCGGGGGCCGTCTGGCTCAGTGCGCTGGGGGTCTGGGTCTACGGCCCGCCGGATGCCCTGACCTCGCTGGGTGTGGCCGGTGTTCTGATGACGGCGGGCAACAGCTACGCCGTCTGTGACGTGGGCTTTCAGCTCTCCTTTGCGGCGGTGGTGGGTACCCTGGCCGGTGGGGCCGTGGTGCGCCGCAGTCAGGAAGTCTGGGAAAAAGAAAAAGCGCCCCCGCCTCCGGTTCTGGAAGCGGAAAGCGCTTGGGCTTGCGGGAAGTCTGTGGGAAACGGTCTGCATCTCGGCCTGCGCCTCCATGGCCACCTTCCCGGTGCTGGTGCTGCGGGGGATGAGCACCAGCCTGTATGCGCTGGTGTCCGGCGCGGCAGTGCTCTGGCTGGTGGAACCCATCCTGCTCACCGGTCTGGGGGCGGCCCTGCTGGGACTTGTGCCTGAATTGGCTCCGGCCCAGCGGATGTGCTCGTGCTGCGCGGAATTTCTGGCAGAGGTGCTGGACCGCTGGGCGCTCTGGGTGTCCGGCTGGCCCGGGGCACAGATCTGGTTCGACACCGCCTATGCCGCCGTGGTCTGCCTGCTGCTGGCCGGGCTCTGCTGGCTGGCGTTCCATAACAGGGTGCGTCTGCGGGTGGCCCTGCCTGCCCTTCTGCTGACGGCGGGGCTTGCCGTTTTCACCGGCAATGCCCTGAGCCGGAATGTTGTCCGGGTGGAGCTGGTGGGCAGCCGGAATGCCCCGGCGGTGGTCATCAGCCGGAACGAGAGCGCCGTCATCCTCTTCCGCGGCGGCGACGTGACCCGGTGCGCCGTGGAGACCACGCTGGAGCGCCGGAATATCCGCACGGTGGAGTGCCTGATCGACCTGCGGCTCAGGCCCCGGAGCGCCCAGCGAATGGGGGCGGAACAGCGCATTGCCGTTGACCGGATGGCGCTCTATGCCACCCGCTGTGTCCGCTGCGGCCCGGCAGAGGTGGAGGTGCTCCGCACCCGGAACGGCTGTGTGGCCCGCATCCACGCCGCCGGGCAGACCTTTGTTACCCTGAGCGGCAGTGCTGCGCTTGCGGCCCTTGTGCAGGCGGATTACCTGCTGGCCTCGCCTGCCCGGCCGGACTGCGTGAAGTATGATGCGATCCTGAGCCTGAGCAGTGATTACCGGTGGATGCCGGAGGCTCTTTCTTCGGGGCAGCTCTGCCACAGTTTTTCAAGGGCAGAGTAGGCTTTGAGAGAAAAAATTGGCTTTTTGTCAAGAGCTGTTATATAATAGGAGATATCAAAGTAAAATCCGGAAAGGAATCAAAAAATTTATGGGCATCGTAGTCATCGGCGCAGTGTTTGTGGACATCAAGGGATATCCGCTTTCCACCTATATCCCCGGCGGGCGCAACGCGGGCAGAATGGAGCAGGTCCACGGCGGCGTGAGCCGCAACGTGGCAGAGGATATCGCCAACGTGGAGCTCCGGCCCACCTTCGTGAGCCTTGTCGATGACAGCGGCATGGGTCAGGATGTCATTGACAAGCTGGAGAACCACAAGGTCAACACCCGGTTCATCAAAAAGGTACCGGACGGCATGGGCACCTGGCTGGCCATCTTTGACAACAGGGGTGATGTAACTGCCGCCATCTCCAAGCGGCCGGATACCACACCGCTCATCGGCTTGCTGGCCGAGCAGGGGGATGAGATCTTTGCCGACTGCGACAGCATCGCGCTGGAGCTGGACCTTGAAAAGGAGACGGTCAAGCAGACCCTGAAATACGCCAAGAAGTATGGTAAAAAGGTGTATGCGGCCGTTTCCAATATGAGCATCGCTATGGAGCGCCGGGACTTTTTGCAGCAGATCGATTGCTTTGTCTGCAACCAGCAGGAGGCTGGGCTGCTCTTCTCGGACAATTACGACCATCTCGAGCCTGAGGAGATGTGCAGGGTGCTGGCGGGCAATGTGCACAGCGCCAACATCCCCTGCATGGTGGTGACCATGGGCGGCAAGGGCGCTGTGTTCGCCCGCGCCAACGGCGAGTGCGGCATCGTGCCCGCCAAAAAGGTGGATGTCATCGACACCACCGGCGCGGGGGATGCCTTCTTTGCCGGAACTGTCATCGGCCTGACCTACGGCAAGACTCTGGCTGAATCCTGCGAGATCGGCAGCCGCCTGGCCGCCTCGGTCATCTGCATCACGGAAAATGTCTGCCCCCGCTTCCGCCCTCTTGAGTTCGGGCTGGATATCCCGGTGGTGGATTGAGAGAACAAGTAAAAAGGGACGGCGTGTGCTCCACGCCGTCCCTTTTGTGGTGTCAGGAAAATGGATGGTCTTCAGCTTTGCTGTTCCGGTGTCTGGATCGCATCCGGAGATCAGATCGTGAAATGTGAGAAAAGGTTTTTGCGGTCACTCAAATGAAACGTGAAGCGTTTTGCCCATACAGGCAGCCATTTTTTGCAAAAACTCCAACGAGGGATTGGAATTTCCGTTTTCAAAGCGGGAAATATTGGCCTGTGCTGTGCCCATTTTTTCGGCCAGTTGTTTTTGAGTCAGCCCGGCGGCCTTGCGGCTCTCGATCGCGGCGCAGATGGCTTCGTACTGCGGGCCGAGCTGCTCATATTCAGCGCGGACTTCTGGTTTTTCGGCCAAGGTCTTCATTTTATAGGTGCGGTAATCCATCGGCTCACTCCCTTTATTGGTTTTGTGTGGTCAGAGCATGGCGGCTCTTATAATCGAGCAATCGTTTTTGAGCGGTCTCAATCTCACCGCGCGGGGTCTTCTGTGTCTTTTTTACGAAGCCGTGCAGTAAAACAATGGTGTTGAAATTCCATGTGAAATAGAAAATGCGTGAGATATCGGAAGAAAACCGAATCCGCAGTTCCCAGATTTCTCCATCAATGTGCTTGACATAAGGCTCCTTCAGAGAGCTGCCGAACCTTTCCAGCAGATCGATTTCCCGAAAAGCTTTTGCTTGGTGTTTCGGCGGGAGCGAATCCAGAAATTCAGCCATGACCTCTTTTCCATCTGCAGCGGCATAAAACTCGATCTTATAAATTGAAGCCACTCTCCTTACCATCATTATATCATATATGATATCTTTTTCAAGAGGGATCTCAGAACGTCTCCACCTTTTCCTGCGCGCGGTACTGCAATGCTTCCAGCAGGGCCTCCTCATCCAGCAGCTGCTTGCCTGCCAGATCGGCCACGGTGCGGGCCACCCGGAGGATGCGGTCATGGGCGCGGGCAGAAAGGCCCAGTGTGTCGTAGGAGGCGCGGAGGAGCCGCTCGGCGGCGGGGGTCATCCGGCAGACACGCCGCACCTGCCCGGCTGTGAGCTGGGCATTGCAGCGCACGCCCTCATATCCGGGGGCGGCATAGCGCCTGGCCTGCACGGCCCGGGCGGCAAGCACCTGCTTGCGCAGGTCTGCGCTGCTCTCGGCGGGGGAGCTGGTGTGAAGCTCGTCAAAGGCAACGGGGTCCATCTCCACACAGAGGTCGATGCGGTCCAGCAGGGGGCCGGATACCCGGCTGCGGTACTGCCGCACCGCACTGGGCGAACAGGTGCAGGGACG
>OHRB01001347.1_pt1 | contig 9573 bp, 9 predicted proteins | sample 1578381 | NCBI WGS metagenome assembly OHRB01 (sample SAMEA3879566, study PRJEB24766) | human gut metagenome | biome: human-associated habitat; feature: feces | place: USA | collected 1985/1987
CCAGTGAAATGCTGGCCCTGAACATCTACAACACCTTCTATGGCCGCTCCGGTGCGCAGTGGAAGGGCATCGGCCAGGCAAAGGCTGTGATCTTCTTCCTCATCGTGGTCGTCATTTCCATGATCCAGCTCCACTTCACTCGTTCCAAGGAGGTACAGCAGTAATGATCAAACGTAAACAGATGTGGGACAATGTGCTCACCGTTATAATGACTCTGCTCTGCCTGCTGTGGGTCTACCCCATCGCCCTGATCTTCATCAACAGTCTGAAGAAGGAAGGCACCTTCACCACCTCCACCGTCTTCGCACTGCCCACCAAGGAGACCTTTGTCGGCCTGGAGAACTACACCTACGGCATCTTCAAGATGAACTTCCTCTCCAGCCTGGGCTACAGCCTGCTGATCACCCTGACCAGTGTGGTGCTCATCCTGCTCTGCTGCTCAATGACGGGCTGGTACCTGACCCGCGTGAACAACAAGCTGAGCAAGTTCATGAACCTGCTCATCGTCTTTTCGATGGTCGTCCCCTTCCAGATGGTCATGTTCACCCTGTCCAAGACGGCCGATACCCTCAAGCTGAACACCCCCTGGAACATCTGCATCATCTATCTGGGCTTTGGTGCCGGTCTGGCTGTGTTCATGTTCACCGGCTTTATGAAGAGCGTTCCCATGGAGATCGAGGAGGCCGCCATGATCGATGGCTGCAACCCCATCCAGATCTTCTTCAAGGTCGTGTTCCCCATCCTGAAGCCTACCATGATCTCCACCGCCATTCTGGAAACGATGTGGGTCTGGAACGACTACCTGCTGCCCACTCTGGTGCTGGACATCAAGAAGTACCGCACCATCCCCATGGCCATCCAGTATTTCCGCGGCGGTTATGGCCGCGTGGAGCTGGCCCCCATGATGGCCTGCATCATCATCGCCATCATCCCCATCATCATCCTGTACATGACCTGCCAGAAATACATCATTGAGGGTGTTGTTGCAGGCGCTGTCAAGGGCTAAGGAGGAGTTCACCATGCGAGCATGCGGCATTCTGATGCCCGTTTTTAGTCTGCCGGGGCCCTTTGGCATCGGCACGCTGGGGAAAGAAGCCTTTGCGTTCGTGGATTTTCTGGCCCGTGCAAAGCAGACCTATTGGCAGATTCTGCCCATTGGCCCCACCGGCTACGGTGACAGCCCCTACCAGAGCTTTTCCGCCTTTGCCGGGAACCCCTATTTTATCGATTTCCGTGTCCTGTACGAGCAGGGCTATCTGACCGCCGATGAGATTCCCGCTGAGGTTCCGGTTGGCCCGGTGGACTACGGCGTGCTCTACCAGCAGCGCCCGGTGGTGCTGCAAAAAGCCGCTGACCGCCTGCTGGCTGCAGCCAGCGTGGAGTACAAAGACTTCTGCACGGCACAGAGCTTCTGGCTGGACGATTACGCTCTGTTCATGGCCGTCAAGGCCGAACAGGGACAGGCAGGCCTGTGTGACTGGCCGGATGACCTGCGCACCCGCCAGCCCGCTGCCGTAGCCGCTGCCAGGAAGCGTCTGGCCGGGCAGGTGGATTATTTCAAGGCGGTGCAGTTCTTCTTCTACACCCAGTGGAACGCCCTGAAAGCCTATGCCAACGGCAAGGGCATTCAGCTGGTGGGAGATATCCCCATCTACGTCAGCCCGGATTCCAGCGATCTGTGGACGCGGCCGGAGCTCTTCCAGACCGACGGCCAGACCCACCTGACGCAGGTGGCAGGCTGCCCCCCGGATGCCTTTGCGGCAGACGGTCAGCTCTGGGGCAATCCGCTCTACGACTGGCCCCGCCACAAGGCCGAGGATTTTGCCTGGTGGAAGCGCCGGATGCAGCACGCTACTTCCATTTATGATGTCGTGCGCATCGACCACTTCCGTGGTTTTGAGAGCTACTACGCCATCCCTGCCGGAAACAAGACGGCGGCGGGCGGCCACTGGGAAAAGGGGCCGGATCGTGCTTTCATCAATGCCATCCACGAGACCCTGGGTCAGGGCGGCATCATTGCGGAGGATCTGGGATACCTGACCCCTGAGGTCAAGACCATGCTGGCTGCCAGCGGCTATCCGGGCATGAAGATCATGCAGTTTGCCTTTGACAGCCGGGAACCGGGTAACTATCTTCCCTACACCTACCCTCACAACAGCGTGGTCTACACCGGCACCCATGACAATGTGACCACCGAGGGCTGGCGGCAGTCTGCCAGCCCCGAGGATGTCCACTATGCCTGCCGTTACCTGCGCTGCCTGCCCGAGGATCTGACAGAGGCCATGATCTGCGCCTGCCTTGCCAGTGTTTCGGATATGGCCATCATCCCCATGGCCGACTGGCTGCATCTGGGCGTGGAGGCCCGCATCAACACCCCCAGCACCCAGGGAGCCAACTGGCAGTGGCGGCTGGACACCCCGCTTACCAGTCTGCTGGCCGAGCATATTGCCGATCTGACAGCACTGTATGACCGGGCTCCGGCTGCGGCAGACCGCTAAAACGTTCCTTCTTCTTTTCTCCCCATACAAAGACGGCAGGCCCTGGCCCCCTCCTTTCCGGAGGAACTGGTGCCCGCCGTCTCTTTTTGCATTATTTTCAATTTTCACACAACATTTTTTCGCCGCATCCTGCACAGGACATTCCACATATTTCCGCGCAGAACCGTTTCTTTTTTACAAAACGGCCACAGTATCTTCACAATTCTTTCGCATTTTGGGTTTCATCGCTCTCTTGTTGTTTTTGGGCAATTATGCTATAATCCAATTAGCTTCACGTCCGCCTTTGCGCGGATTTTACGAACGAAAGGAGTTTTCCACCATGGAATTTACCTATCAGAGCACGATGCAGCTGCCCGCGTCCTATGCGGTTCTCTCCGAAGATGAAATGGTCTACACCGTTGGCGGCGCTTTTGAGCTGAATATCAACGCGCAGGATGTCCTGAATTTCACCGTCAATGTCGGTGTCAACCTGGTACGTATGCTGGGTCAGGCTGCCATCAGCAACACCATTGCCGGTATCATTGACATGCGGAATGATGGTCTGACCACGATGGGTGCCATTGAGCATTACTGGGGCCGCCAGACTCCCGTGGGCAAGACCATGACTGTGGTTGCTGCCGGTTTTGCAGGCGTTTATGTCTACTACTGGGCTAGGTCTGCTATTGAGAGCTTCCTGTCCATTTACAACGACATGCGGAACATCTACAACGAGAGCGAAGCCAAAAATCAGGCACAGGCCGCAGGTACAGCAGCTCTGGCCGCCTGAGTAAATCTTTGAAAGGAGCCTTTTATGGAAAACTTGCGTATGCCTGCATCTTATGCAACGCTTCCGGAGGAAGAGCTGCCGGAGATCTTTGGCGGCGGAGAACTGGGAGATGCATTGGACAGCTTTACGGATAACCTCCACCTGGACGATTTCTTCTTTCAGGGGGGAATCCTCTCCATCTCCATCTCGTTTGTGCCTCTGCTCCTGTTCAATGTTGTTGTTTCCGGCTACCGGTTTGTAGAAAACATTTACAAGAACCTGTCCAACTGGTTCGGTTATCACGATGATACCTTCTCTGCCGTTTCTAATTTCACGGATGAAATGCGCCAGAAACAGCAGCAGCGCGGTATCTGAGCCGTTTTCCCTGTAACATGAAAGAGCTTCACGATTCCGACTTCTGCCGGAGTGTGAAGCTCTTTTTGTTTGGCCGCTTCCAGATGTTCAAATGACCCGCAGGGCACCCTGCTCCCGCAGACGGAGCAGATAGCAGCTGCCCGCACCGAACACCTTTTCTATCGCGTCGTGATACTTTGCCGTCAGCATACCGGGCACAAATGCCTGAATGGTCCCTGCAAAGCCGCCGCCCTGCATCCGCCAGGCTCCCCCCTGCCCCTCCAGCAGAGTCTGACTGATGGCAAGCGCCACCGAGAGTCCCTGATGCCGTACGTCTGTGGAGCAGTAAACGTTCTGGCACAGGGCAAAAGAGGCGTGTCCACTTTCCAGAATCAGCTGCAGGAAGGCGTTGAAATCCCCGCTGACCAGGGCATTCCGCTGGGCCAATGCGCGGGCATTCTCCTCAAAATAGTGGACTGCACGCAGAACAGCACGATCCCCGCAGGCCCTGCGCAGGCGTGGCAGAGCCGTCCAGAACTCCTGCTCCTTGACCTGCCCCAACACCTTACCGCCCAGACAAGCCGCCACCGATTCCATTTCATGCCGGATGGCCGCAAATTCACCGGTCAGCTCGCTGTGACTGCCCCGGGTATCGGTCACGCAAAGGGTCATGTCTGCCGGGAGCAGCCCTGCGGTGTGGATCTTTTCTATCCGGGGCTTCTTTGGGTCGGCAAAATCCGCAAAGATGACCCCGCCCACGGCACTGGTCAGCTGATCCAACAGGCCGCTGGGTTTTCCGAAATATGTATTTTCAGCATACTGGCAGATCTTCGCCAGCTCCGGCGCAGTCAGGCCACAGCCATATTCCCCGTTCAGGATGGCCGCCATTCCCATCTCAAAAGCCGCAGAGCTGGAAAGCCCGCTGCCCCGGAGCACGTCGCTGGCGGTATAGGCATCGAAGCCACCCACCGTCTTTCCCTGTGCCCGGAAGCCTTCCGCAATGCCCCGGATCAGGCTGGCCGAATGGGTGCTCTCGCCCTGCTGAGGCTCGGCCTCGCTCAGATCAATGACATCCAGCTTGTTGAAGCCCCGGGATTTGACCCGGATAAAACCGTCGTCACTGGGGGATGCCACTGCGACCAGATCCAGCGTCACAGCTGCCGCAAGACCATACCCGTGCTGATGATCGGTGTGGTTGCCGCCCAGCTCCGCCCGGCCCGGAGCCGAGTAAACATGCACCTGCCGCCCGGGGCCATAGTACAGCTCAAACTGTTCCAGCGCCGCGGCATACCGCTGCCGCTGGCGGGCCAGCACCGCCGGTTCTGTGCCATAGAGCGTGCAGAGCGCTTCATCCCACTGCCCCGCAAGGATCTCCCGTCTGAGTTGTGCACTGGTCGCCATGGCCGTTCCTCCTCCACAAGCGTTCTCCGCAAAGTCCGTGCATGAAGGCTCCATGCACTTGGGTTAGCCTTATTGTACTTCATTCCGCCCTCTTTTGCAATTTGAATCCACAAAAAATCCAATTTCAGCGCGAAAGCCAAAGTTTCGGATGTACTTTTGTTGAATTTGCAGATACAGTTATGATATACTGGGAATAAGAATGCGGTCAACTGGAGGAAACGATCATGGCAGATGTCTACAAGCAGTCCTTCAAGCAGAATTACACCAATAATATTGAATTATCCATCTTCAACTGTGGTCTGGAACGCTGTGCCCCGGGCCAGACCTGGGGCCCCGGTATCCGGGATCACTACCTGATCCATCTGGTGGTCTCGGGCAAGGGCACCTTTGAAGTGGGCGGCAAGACCTTTGAGGTCGTGCCGGGGGATCTGTTCTTTGCCCGGCCCAGTCAGCTCATCCGCTACTCTGCCGACGAGCAGCAGCCCTGGGAGTACAGCTGGGTCGGCTTCAACGGTGCCTGCGCCCATAAACTGGCAGCACAGCTGCCCTTTACCGACACTGCTCCTGTGCACCACACGCAGGACCCGGAAGGAATGCGGGCAGCCCTGACCAACATTTATTCTTCCCGCGGGTTAGAGCCTCAGGACGAGGCTGCCATGGTGGGGTACCTCTACCTGTTCATCTCTGCCCTGATGAAGGAGACCAGCGAGACGCGCCCCCACAACGCTTCCTCCTCCAATCAATATGTGCTGAATGCCATCAAATACATTCAGTTCAACTATTCGCACGACATCTCCATCGACGATGTCGCCAAGAGCGTGGGCGTTTCCCGCAGTCATCTGTACCGGGTGTTTATGCTCAATGTGGGCAAGAGCCCCATCGATTATCTGACCGAATACCGCATCAACGAAGCCTGCAAGCTACTGCGGGCCGGCAACCTTTCCATTGCAGAGGTCGCCATCTCGGTGGGCTTCTTTGACCAGTTCTATTTTTCCCGGGTCTTCAAGCGGGCCAAGGGGATGCCGCCCAGCAAATACATTGCCGCCCAGAGCGAAAATGCAGATGCCCCCGCTTCGGAAGAAGCCTGACCCAATCCCATTCCAAAGGAGAATTTCCATGCCCTTACAAAAAAATCAGGTGCTGACCCTGACCATTGAGCGCCTGTCCAACGATGGCAGCGGCGTTGCTCACAGCCCGGACGGCGAGGCTGTGTTCATACCCGGCACCGCCCCCGGTGACGTTGCCGCCATCCGCATCGTCAAAGATTGCGGCCGCTACGCTTTCGGTATTCTGGATGCCATTCAGACTCCCTCGCCTGACCGTATCCCGGTAGATTGTGCAGTGGCCGGCCCCTGCGGTGGCTGCAGCCTGCGGCATCTGGACTATGCCGCTGAACTGCGCGCCAAGGGCGAAAGCGTTACCGATGCTTTCCGCCGCATTGGCGGGCTGGATGTACCCGTGCTACCGCCCCTCCCCTCCCCCGAGATCGACCGCTACCGCAATAAGGTTCAATTCCCGGTGGGCTGTGATAAGAATGGCAAGCCCTGCATCGGTTTCTACGCCGGGCGCACCCACCGCATTGTTCCCTGCCCCGACTGCAAGCTGCAGCCGGATGTGCTGAACGAGATCGGCAATACCCTCTGCGATTTCTTTGCCGCCCACAACATCCAGCCCTACGATGAGCAGACGGGCAAGGGGCTGGTGCGTCATGTGTTTCTGCGCCGGGGTGTTCACAGCGGCCAGATCATGGTCTGTCTGGTCTGCACCCGGGCAAAGCTGCCCCACGCAGAGGAGCTTTGCCGCGCACTGACTTCGCAGTTTTCCGATATCGCCACCATCCTGATCAATGTCAACGCCAGAAACACCAATGTGATCCTGGGCAGCGAGACCCACACCCTGTACGGCCCCGGGTTCATTGAGGACACCCTCTGCGGCGTTCCGGTGCAGCTGGGCCCCTTGTCGTTCTATCAGGTCAACACCCTGGCCGCTGAGCAGCTCTATGGCATTGCCGCAGAATATGCTCAGTTGACCCCGGATGACCTGCTGCTGGATCTCTACTGCGGCATGGGCACCATTGGCCTGTCCATGGCAGACCATTGCCGGGAGCTCATCGGCGTGGAGATCGTGCCTGAGGCCATCGAAAGCGCCAAGGCCAATGCTGCCCGCATGGGTGATGCCATAGCCGCAAAGAGCCGCTTCTTCTGTGCCGATGCTGGTAAGGCGGCCTCTCAGCTTGCCGCCGAGGGCCTGCACCCGGATGTTGTGATGCTCGACCCGCCCCGCAAAGGCTGTGACGAAGCAACCCTTTCCGCTGTCGTCGCCATGTCCCCCCGCCGGGTGGTCTATGTCAGCTGCAACCCCTCCACCGCCGCCCGGGATGCCAAGTGGCTGGAAGAGCATGGGTATCGGGCAGAAAAGGTGCAGCCGGTGGACCTTTTCCCGAGGACGAAGCACGTCGAAGCGATAGTTTCGCTACAAAGAGAAATCTAGTAGAAATCCTCCGTTTTACGTTATTTTCTCGTCACGTTGTGTTCGATGGCGAGGGCGATAAACTCCGCAACAAACGCATTGAAAATCACATTACTGTTTCGGTGGTAATTGATATGGAGTGCGGAAACACAAAGAATTGAATATCTAACAATCGGCATAGCCGCAGACTTTCACAAAAAGCCTGCGGCTTTTTCTTTGCCCAAAAACAGAAAGGAGGCATCCGTGAAATGGCAGTTTTTCGGGTAGAAAAGAACAGCGGCTACACGGTCATGTCAAACCACCACCTGCGGAACCGGGCCTTGTCCCTGAAAGCCAAAGGCTTACTCTCCCAAATGCTCTCCCTGCCGGAAGATTGGGACTACACCCTGCAAGGGCTGGCCCGTATCAACCGGGAAAGCATTGACGCGATACGGCAGGCCATCCGGGAACTGGAACAGGCAGGATACATCCAGCGTTCCAGAGAACGGGACGAGAAAGGACGGCTGCGCGGTGCAGACTATGTGATCTTCGAGCTGCCGCAGCCCGTTCCTGCATCGGTTTCACCTACATTGGAAAATCCAACGTTGGAGAATCCCACGCAGGAAAACCCTACGTTGGAAAATCCAATGCAATTAAATAAAGATAAACTAATTACAGAAAAACAAAAGAAAGAGGGATTAAATACCGATTCCATTCCTATCCATTCCCCAAACCCCTTGCCTTTGGACGAGGACGAGACAGCGGCATCGCTGCCGGAACGGACAGGAAGTCGAAAGGAAGCGGCCTATCAAATCTACCGGGACCTGATTTTGGAGAACATCGAGTATGACACCCTCACCCAGAATCCCCGGATAGACCGGGAACAGCTGGACGAGATCGTGGACATCCTGCTGGAAACGGTCTGCACTTCCCGCAAGTCCATCCGGGTGGCCGGGGACGATTACCCGGCAGAGCTGGTAAAGGCCAAGTTCCTGAAACTGGACAGCCATCACATCGAGTTCGTCATGGACTGCCTGCGGGATAACACCACCAAAGTCCGTAACATCAAGCAATACCTGCGGGCCATGCTGTTCAACGCCCCCAGCACCATCAACAGCTACTATGCGTCCCTTGTGGCGCACGACATGGCGCAGGCCGATTGGGGCCGCCCGCCCAACAACTGACCGAAAGGAGCGTCCACCCATGAGAACCCTTTACCTGCGGCGGCTGGTGGTTCCACCCTAGCTGCCGCTCTGAATTTTCTGCAACAAGGAGGGATTCATATTGCAGGAAGAAGTCACCCAGAAAACCATTGCCCTGTCCATGAAAACGGGCAAGCTCACCGCCCAAGCGCTGCAAGCCGCCCTGAAAAAATATTTGCGGCACCGGGCCAAGGGGCCAAAGCTGCACCACGGCAAGCAAAGCCTGAAACAGCTGAAAGCCCACGGCGCGGCTCTGACCAACATTGAAGTCACGGAGGCGAACGTCGGGGCGTTTAAGCCCTGCGCCAAGAAGTACGGCGTGGACTTCACCTTACGCAAGGACAAGACTACCCAGCCGCCCCACTACATCGTGATCTTCAAGGCCAAGGATGCGGATAATCTGGAACAGGCGTTCCGGGAGTTCACGGCCAAAACGCTCACTAAGGAGCAGCGGCCCTCCATCCGCAAGGTGCTGACCGCAGCCAAGCAGAAAGCGGCCCAGCAGCCGAAACGCGCCAAAGAAAAAATCAAGCAAAGGGGGCTGGAACGATGAAGCCTGAATGGAAAAAGCTGCTGGTGCTGAATCTGCCGTATCTGCTGTTCGTGTACCTGTTCGCCAAATGCGGGCAGGCGTACCGTCTGGCTGCGGGCGTGGATGCTTCGGCAAAGCTGCTTCACCTGACGGGCGGCATCTCCGCCGCCTTTGCAAACCCGCTACCCAGCCTGCATCCGTTTGACCTGTGCGTGGGCGTTACCGGGGCGGTGGCTGTCCGGCTCATTGTGTACAGCAAAGGCAAGAATGCCAAGAAGTACCGCAAGGGTGAAGAATACGGCTCTGCCCGGTGGGGCACCGCCAAAGACATTGCCCCGTACATCGACCCCAAGTTTGAAAACAACATCCTGCTGACCCAGACCGAACGCCTGA
>OHRB01001353.1_pt1 | contig 9539 bp, 10 predicted proteins | sample 1578381 | NCBI WGS metagenome assembly OHRB01 (sample SAMEA3879566, study PRJEB24766) | human gut metagenome | biome: human-associated habitat; feature: feces | place: USA | collected 1985/1987
ACATGGAGAGTTACGACATTATAAAAAGAATGAGTTTATTCTCCATGAAGGTGATGCTTGTTCTTTCTTCGGGTTTATCTTGTCAGGCGTAGTCAAATACAGTTGCACCAACCGGACAGAAAACAAGCTGTATAATGTCGGTTTTTCCTTTCCAAATGAATTTATAGCCGATTATCCCACTTGCTTATATGGCATGAAATCAGAATTGAATATACAGGCGATAATCCCGTGCGAGATTTACATCTGTTCTTCTGCATTCTTACAGCAAAAATTCAAGGAAAATAACGAAAACCAACGGATAGCCCGTATCGCAGCCGAACAGATGTTTTTCCAATCATATTCACGTTATTTGGATTTATTCAGATTCACACCGGAAGAGCGTTACCTCCAACTTTTAAAAAAATGCCCTGCAATCCTCCAAATGGTATCACTAAAAGAAATAGCATCCTACCTCAAAATTACACCCGTACACATGAGCCGAATCAGACGCAAGCAAAGTTTTGACAACAAAAAATAAACATAGGTTTAGAAATTTACATTCATAACAATATTCCAAGAGTATCTTAATCTGCCAAAGGATTCTTCTTTTTATCTTTGTCTTATCTTTGGTTGGTTCAACGAAGAGACAAAATAAAGATTGAATGAGTTAAACAAGAGATTAAAAGAGAATATGAAAACAAAAGAAATTCTTGGAATACTTATGCTATTCCTCTGTACATTCAGCTTTATAAGCTGCGACGATGATAATGAACAGACAAATGAATTAACCCCCGAAGCACTTTATCAGACTTCATGGCGTGGAACAGGGCATTGTGAAGCTTGGGCAGTACAAAATATGGGGGTCGGTATGCAATTTGTAGATACTCGGAAAGGGAAAGTAAATTGGGAAGGTTACGATGAAATTGATATTACTTATACAATAGAAGGGAAATATATCACATTTAATAGTAATGCTTTATATTTGGGTGGAGCCCCTTGGGTTATCAAAAGCTATACCCAAAAACATATAACCATTATACAGAATGAAATTAGTCCAGATAAAGAGAAAGTAGCTACAATTGAATTAGAAAAAATAGATTAAACTGAATCATGGGAACATTAGGTTGCATAAATGTATGTTACAACAGAACAAAGAGAACCGTGAGATTCGCAAATTGAGCAAAGAAAGGATGAAAGAACATCATAAATACCTTGTAAACAAAGGAAAAAATACAGATTCATCTAAAATTCCTTTATGTGCTATTATCGGGCTGGTCTATAGGATGAAATACAAGGAAAAGAGATTCACCTTGTTCTCTTGTATAGGATTGTTTATTGGGATAGGATGAGCAATTTATATGCTGCTAATAAGGTCAATATAAATCAAAGTAATATGAAACTGAAAAATATATTGAATATACTATTTGTTTTGGCATTATCTTTTTTGTCTATGTGTATATTTAAGACTACAGAGTTAAGTTTAAAATGTATGCAATTTGCTGTATCTATCTCCTGTATAGGAGCAATGTTTTCTACAAAAAGGTATAGATATATATTTGCATCTATTGCATTAATCATTATAGGAATATCTTTTTTACTTTAAATGTCCATAATAACGATAATAATTTGATTGTTGCTAATGGTATAATAATAAGTCCAGTCCAAAGATAGCAACTAAAGACGGCGGCAAGGGATGCCCGAATTTGTCCTGCGGTGCTTGAAATTATACGGGTGCGGTAAATCTCCAACTGTTGGTCGGAGATTTAAAACGGGTACAGAACGAAGTTAATCGCTCGCTTTAGATGAGCTATTTGTGAGCCATTTGTGAAGCGTTTCCTATTTTGTCAATAAGATAAGAATGAACGATATATACATAATCAAGGCTGAAATATAGCTTATTTTGGAGCGTTTGTGAAGCGTTTGACAAGCCTTTAATTGTGTTCCTTATTCTCCTATTATCAAGTGACACGACAGAAAGAAAACATCTTCGACAAAATATTTGTTATGTTTTTGCATGTAATTACATATTATACTATCTTTGCAGATAGAAACAAAGTACATAAATATGGCTTCATTCAGGAAAGAGATACTTGGGCAGATTGAACGGATAGATACCGGGCGTATATTCACGTTCCGGGATTTGTCGTTTGAAACGGAAAAGACCGCTAATGTTGCGGTGCTGCTCTCCGAACAGAGCCGCAAAGGGGTACTGGTACGGGTTGAAAAGGGTGCGTACTACCGCCCCAAGAAATCGGTCTTAGGATTGGGGAAGCTGCCCGTCTATCAGGATGAACAGTTTCGTTATCTTACCGAAAAACTGAACGGCTATATTACGGGGGCTTACGTCTATAACAAAATGGGGCTGACCGAACAGGTCGCCACAACCATAACGATAGCCACTCCCTATCCGGTGCGCCGTTTCCGTTTCAAGAACTTGGATATAGAGTGTGTGAAAGCCTATTGCACGGACTACTCGGATGAAAGCCTTGTACCGTACTTGCGACTGCTCGATGCGATAAAGGACATGAAGCGCATACCCGGAACAACCGGGCAGGACATCTACAACCGGGTCAAGAACCAATATTTCAACGGATATAGTCTGCCGGAACTGGAGAAAATCGTATCTTTGGCGAAAAGTTACCCGCCACGTGTCAGAAAGACTGTTGCAGATATACTGGGCGACATCAGACAAACCGTGTTGCAAACGGAAATGGCAAAGACCATTCTTCCCACGACACGGTTCAATTTGGATTATAAAACGGCATAAGATAGAGATATGGATTTACATTCGGATAAGGAAGCGTTCAAGGAAATCATCGCACTGGCGGCTGAACAGTTCAGCTACGAGCAGTCGCACGTGGAAAAGGATTACTGGGTATCGAAGATACTGCGGGATATTTCTCTGTCCGAATATGCCAATAAGACCTACTTCAAGGGTGGCACTTCGCTTTCCAAAGCCTACGGGCTGATAGAACGTTTCTCGGAAGATTTGGACTTGTTCGTGTTCACGGGTGATAAAAGTGCGTCCAAGCAGGCTGAAAAGACATTGAACAAGAAACTTTCCAAACACATCGCCGAACTTAACAGCGACATATACAAGGATGATTTGTCGGAAACGGGCGGCAACTACCGCAAGCTGTATTTCTCGTATGAAAATGTATTTCAAGGCGTGGGATTGAAAGAACATTTGGAAGTGGAAATAAAGTCCTGCGACCTGCCGGACAAACAACAAATGTTCTACCCTGCGGACAAACAGACAATCAAACCGATTGTGACTGCTTTTCTTGAAAGCATCGGGCAAGAGGAACTGATAAGTACCTACGGGCTGGAAAGTTTTGAAGTGCAGTGCATCAACCCCCGAAAGACTATCTGCGACAAGATTTCAAGGCTGGTAAAGTTATCCTACAACGAGGATGCCGCCGCACTATTGGCAAAGCATATCCGTGACGTTTACGACTTGTCGGCACTCTACCACAATCAGGAATACAATGACTACTTATATTCGGAAGATTTCTTGGATGCCATGTACCGGGTAACAATAGAGGACGGACTAAACAAAAACTCCCGTTCGCACTTGTCACTGGCTGATGCACCGATATTCAAGGATGCCGAAGCGGTCATGGCGTTGCCCGAAGTGGCTACGGCGTACACTACCGATTTGAAGAAGCTGACTTTTGACAAAAGCAGGATGCCGCCGATAGGCAAGGCGGTGAAAGCATTGAAGAACCTACACGAAATACTGGTGCGTTTTGAAGCCTACCGCACCCAAAAGCAAAATGAAGAACAACCGTAAAGCTACATCGGCTGTTCTTCACTCCATACATTATATTATATACAGCTATTCTTCCTCTTTTATCAAATGGCATAGCTCCGGGTCGTTCTTAATCCGGGTTATCTCGTCCTCGACAATCTGCCGGACTTCCTGCCGGATGCGGTCGTAGTTGGCTTGTATCTCTTCCTGCATCCGGTCGTTGCCGTCCTTGTCGATGAAGTCGATTATTTGCGGAAGTTTCACGTAGCGGGCGGTTTCCCGCTTCACCTTTTCATTGTCCACCACGATTTCACAGTGGAAAATCTTCTGCTCTATCCGTTCATCGAAGTTGTCCGCTACCGCCCCCACGAACATGCCTTGCGTGAGGTTGGATATTTTACTGGCGGGTATCAGGCTGTCCATTTGGGTGCTTATCGAGGTGGACTTCTCCCGCTGGTTTATCGTCATGCTCTGCCGCTTCTGCAACACCTTTCCGAAACGCTCCGACAGTATTTTTGCCGTTTCACCGACTACCTGACCGCTAAACACGTTACCCACAGTATTTTGGATTACTTTGCTTTCCTTGTCGCCATAGTCACGTGTAAGCTGACTGTAATCCTGAAATCCCAGCAGAACCGCCACTTTGTTGCTTCGTGCGGTGGCAATCAGATTGTCAAGCCCACGAAAATATATGGTCGGTAGTTCATCTATTATCACCGAACTTTTAAGCTGACCTTTCTTGTTTATCAGCTTCACGATACGGGAATTATACAGCCCCAGTGCCGCCGAATAGATGTTCTGACGGTCGGGATTGTTGCCGACAACCAAGATTTTAGGCTCTGCCGGGTTGTTGATGTCCAGTGAAAAATCATCGCCCGTCATTACCCAGTAAAGTGCCGGGCTTATCATCCTTGAAAGCGGGATTTTCGCACTGGCTATTTGCCCCTGTAACTGTTCGACCGCCGAACTCTCCCAAGCATCCACGAATGGAGAAAGGTAGTTTTCCAGTTCGGGATAGCTGCGCAAAATCGTGAAAACATCGGCGTATTTCTTGTTCAGCAGTTCTATGGCATGGGGAAACGTGCAATACTTACCGCCCTGATAGATGCGCAAATACCAAATTATAGCCGCCAAAAGGATAATCGGACTTTCCACGAAAAAGTCACCCTGCTTGCTTATCCAAGAGCGGTTCAAGTTGAGCATAATCGTGTAGCTGGCTTCGTAGGCATCCGCAATGTCCGACATAAAGCTGGCATTTATCGGGTTGCATCGGTGGCTCTTGCGGGGGTCGTCAAAATTGATAATGTAAAACTTCGGTTTTACCTTGTAACCGTCCAAGTGATTAAGTAGGTGATTGTAAGCAATTTCCGAAAGGTCGGGAAACTTGTAATCATAACAATAGAGTGCGAAACCTTTCTCGATTTGCTGTTTTATGTAATTATTTACCACCGCATAGGATTTCCCGCTGCCCGGAGTTCCTAACACGATGCTCGCACGAAAAACATTTACAACGTTAATATAGCCGTTGTTCCATTTCTTTTTATAGTAAAACCGGGTCGGCAAATTTACGGAATACTCGTTTTCGATAAGCCTTGTTTCCTGCATGAAACTTTCGTTCTCCATATTAAAGACATCATCCATAAGGTTGTTTTTTAACAGACGGGACATCCACGTACCTGCCATAAGCATACAGATATAGCCTGCCGACAGCGTGGTGATGTAAAACACCGTACCTGCCGTATGGGGCAGGGGAAGTTCCAGCAGCCACCAGTTCAGGAAAAACAGCACCACACCCGCCGCAAGGCTGCAATGTATCTTCGCCCATGTTATCTTTTCCTCTTTTACGCCCTTAGTGCCGATACACGACAGGGCGAGAAACACCACCGAAAATAGTTTTGTCCATAAGATAGACGAGAACAGCCCGGTAGTGCGCTGGAAGTTCCACAGTATCTTGTCTATTACTTCAAAGGTCACTCCCCACTCTTTCAGGGTGGAGTAACAGAACCAGTACACGTTTATTCCCACGAATAAAATACTGACAGCCCGCATAAAGTCCATGACCCTTGCAAGCCCTCTCAAATCATCTTCTTGCTGCATAATTGTATGTTTTTAAGTTAGTCAATACGCCTTGTGCGCTTCTTTTTCTTCTTTCTCTTTTGGCGGGCGGTGTCCTGCGGCTCGTCACCGCCTGATGCACCGCCGCCCAGCAAACCGCCGAAAGCACCCAACACGGAAGCCACGCCCGAAACGATGTCGGATTTCGGCGTGAACTCCGGCTGTTCCTGATGCGTGGATTGGTCTTGCTGCGGTGCTGACACTTCGGGCTGGTGCATCTTTCCGGTTTCGCCCGAAAAACGTTCGTTGAACACGTTCGCCGAATACTCCTTGCCCAAGCGTGAGCCGTTCAGCACCACCCGGCTGTCATAGTCGATGAACGTAACGCCATAGATGCGCCCGCTGTCATTCTGACGGAATACCACGTCAATGCCCTGCTTCCTTAACTGCTGTTCCAGTTCCCTGCGGCTGCGGGCGGTCTGCATGGCAGTGGCTACAATCTTCCGGGTGCGCTCTTTCAGCTTTCCGTTCTTAATCAGCTCGCCCGATTTCTCCATTCTGCGCTGCACTGCTTCATAGCCCACCGACTTGCCGATGCGGGAAGCCTTTACCGGGTTGCCCACCTTTTCGCCCTTGTCATTCATGGCGGAATAGACAATGCCCTGATAGGGCTTGCCGTTTACCTCGCCTTTGACTTCCTCGGCACATATATTATAGGTGGCAAGCAAAGCCTTGTACTCCCCGAACGACTGGAAGCGGTAGCCATAGCAAGCCGCTTTCACGGTATTGCCGATTTGGTGCTTCACGTCCCCGGCGGTGTAGTCCACCTTTTTAAGTTCCGGGCGTTCCGTCCTCGTTTTCCTCTCTGCCGGATGCAGGTTATATTTCTGCTCCAATTCACGGGTGATTTGCTTGCTGCGCCGATGCTCGAACTTGTCATTCAGCGGTCTGCCGTTCTCGTCCACCCGCAACCCTACGATGTGGATATGGTGGCGGTCGATGTCTGTGTGCTTGTACACCAAATAAGGCTGGTCGCCGTAGCCCAACTTCTGCATATACTCCCGTGCGATGTCGGAAAGCTGCTGGTCGGTCAGCACGTCTTCCGGGTGCGGGTTTATGGAAATATGCAGTATCGGCTTCTTGGTGGATAGCTGGACGGGCATCTGCATTTCAAAGCTGCGCATACACTCGCCGATGCTGAAATGCCCGTCCTCGCTTAACAGCATCCTGTTGGAGAAAAGCACCTTTGCTTCCTCGCTGTCCACCTTGTTTTGGTTGTATGCCAGTGCGCCGAACATATTGCCGCCCGTGCTTATTTTGGCAACCATAGTTCCTTACACTCGTTTGTCAGGTCGATAACCTGACGGTTCAACATAGCCAGTTCAGTGGTCGCTTTCTCCAGTTTATAGAGAAAAGCCAATGCTTTTTTCTCCGAAAAGTTACTGTGCAACGCCTTTACAACTTGGTTGTAATTGACCGCTACCGCCCGGAACTGGGCGTAAAATTCGGTCAGCCGGGCGCAGTATTCTACCGCCGACTTGTCCACTTTCACCACCCGGAACGGTTCGCCGAACAGCCGGGCGGCGATGAAACGGGACTTGCTCGTAACGCCCGACTGCTCCCACTGCGAGAGGAAGCGGGCGTTCTCCCGGTCATTCAGGTAAAGGACATGGCGGTGCTTCGCCGGGTCTGCGAGGGCGGGACGACCGCCCTTGTTAGGTTTCCTTGTTTCCATACTTCTTTGGATTAAAAAATTACGACTTCGGAGTGATTTTTACCCCCGCAAGGGGCAAGGCGTTTTCAGGCACGGAAAACGGTTTTGTAGCATACAAAACACACCTTGCTATTTTCTGGCGAAAATCGAAATCCGTCACGGACGGATTGGGGTTAGCGTGAAACGGTAAGCCCTGCCATTAACCAGCCCTGTTTTACCCCTCTGCCCCCAGCGGTTCGTTACTCCGCTGCAAAGTAACGGTGATTTATAATGCTGTAAAATAGGTGGTTGGTGGACAAATCGGGACAGCGCAGGACAAAACGGGACAAGGTTTTCAGGGGACGTTTTTTCTCCCTTTTTTTGCATCGGATTTCAAGATTGAAAGCAAGATTGAAAGAAATATTCCAATCAGGAAAGAATGATTGAAAGCATGATTGCAGGATTTCAATATTCCAAGAAAGAATGAAAGCTGGAAAACAAGATTGAAATAAAACAGTCTTTCAATATTTCAAGATTGCAATATGGAAAGAATGATTGAAAGCAATAAATAAATCTATCTATCAACCAATAATGAACGAAAGCAATATGGAAAACGAGAAAACACCCCTTTATGTCGCCTTTTCCACCCAAAAGGGCGGGGTCGGCAAAACCACCTTTACCGTACTGGCGGCGAGTTACCTCTATTACCTCAAAGGCTACGATGTGGCGGTGGTCGATTGTGACTACCCGCAACACTCCATTGCCGGGATGCGAAAGCGGGATGCCGAGCAGGTGGGGGCGGATGAAGATTACAAGCGAATGGCGTATGAACAGTTTACCCGGCTGGGGAAGAAAGCCTACCCGGTATTATGCAGTTCACCCGAAAAGGCGATTGCAACGGCTGACGAACATATAGCCGTCGGACACGTGCCGGATATAGTGTTTTTCGACCTGCCCGGCACGGTGAACAGCGAGGGCGTGATAAACTCCCTCGCTGGCATGGACTACATCTTCACCCCCATTTCAGCCGACAAGGTGGTGCTGGAAAGCAGCCTGTCGTTCGCAATGGCTATCCAAAAGCTATTGGTGAAGAATGAAGCCTGCCGACTTGCCGGGCTGTACCTCTTTTGGAACATGGTGGACGGGCGGGAGAAAACAGACCTTTACACCGCCTATGACAAAACCATTAAGGAACTGGAACTACCGCTAATGAAAACCTTTATCCCCGATACCAAACGCTACAAAAAGGAACTGGTAGCAGATAAGAAAGCGGTGTTCCGCTCCACGCTCTTTCCCGCCAGCCGCCCGCTGGTAAGGGGAAGCAACTTGGAAGAACTGATAACGGAAATAGTGTATTACATCAAATTACAGTGATATGGCAAAGCAAAGCGGCGGTATGCCGAAGATAGACGAGGATTTCATGAAAGAACTTATCTCGCAGGGCGTGCCTGCCAAGCGGGAGAACCAGCCGGATGACGCACCGCAGCCCGGCGGCGAAACGGAAACCGCCCATGAGGGACGGCAGACTGAAACGGTACGGGTGGAGAAACCGACAAACCGCAAGCGCAAGGGCGGCACGGACGACTACCGGGAAACCTACTTTCAGAAAGTGGAACTGGCAGACCGACAGCCCTTGTACGTGAGCCGAACCACCCACGAGAAGCTGATGCGTATCGTGACGGTGATAGGCGGGCGCAAGGTGACGGTAAGCAGCTACGTGGAGAACATTCTACTGCGCCACTTCGAGCAGTACCAAGACGAGATAAACACCCTGTACGAAAGCCACTTCCAAAAGCCTGTCTGATTATGGTAATCTATTGCATACTTACCGGGCTGGCGGTGTACTATATCGCCCTGTGGCTGTGGTATCGCTACACGGACAGCCGGACATCAACGAGCAAAGCGGATGATGTGTCACTTCCACAAAATAAGGTTTCAAGTTACACGCTGGTAGGTGAAAGCCGATACAAGAGTGGACAAATCGGGACAGCGCAGGACAAATCGGGACACCTCCCGCAAACTGCTGGAAATGATACTATTTTTGCGCCGCAAACTGGCGAA
>OHRB01001355.1_pt1 | contig 9535 bp, 7 predicted proteins | sample 1578381 | NCBI WGS metagenome assembly OHRB01 (sample SAMEA3879566, study PRJEB24766) | human gut metagenome | biome: human-associated habitat; feature: feces | place: USA | collected 1985/1987
AAAGTAAAAAAATGATTATCAGGAAACATAAGAATCGAATATAAATATAGAGGTGCGATATGTCCAATAATATAAGAATAAGAAAAAATAAATTAAAAGGAACGGGTATTTTGGCGGCAGCGGCTTTAACAGCGGCTTTGATTGCAGGAAATAATATACCGGGTGTAACAAGACAGGTCAGTGCGGCTGAGTCACAGGAGAATACTGTGTCTTCTCTGATCCCGGACAACATTACGCTTGATAAGCCTGTAGAACTTGCGGATGTAGAACTTCCGGCAACGGAATATGGAACTTTTGAATGGGCAGATGGAAGTTTCGTTCCTGCACAGCGTGTACAGAGCTGTGAGGTACTTCTTATACCGGCAGAAGGGCAGGATTTAAGCCATGTGGATGGATGGGATCCGGAGAGCGGCGCGGTTGTCGGTTACATCAATGTAATAGTGAACAGTATTACGGATAGTGATAATGTTGATAAGACAGAAGGCTCAGGTAAAACAGATCCAACAGAAAATGCAGATCCAACAGAAACGCCTGAAACTTCGTCAGAAAAACCTGCCGCAGATGAAAACGCTGATACAGACAATAAAGAAGATAAGGAAAGTAAATCAGATCAGGATAATAAAACTGATACAGACAATGAAGAGAATAAGATTGAAGAAGATAAAACAGATAATAAAAACAACAAAGATAATAACAGCAATGCAGATAAGACGGATAAAGATACAGAAACTACCGGTAAGCTGGAACCTGCAGATGATATGACACAGGATAAAGAAGATACGAAGAAAGATGATGAAGATGGCGCAGGTGATAATATCTTTGATAATCCTGTTCTGCCGGACGATAAGGATGACCGTCCTACAGATGCAGAGGATTCTCTTTCTGATGAAGAAAAAGAAGAGAGGGCCGCACTTAATCATACCTGCGACGGTATTACAGTAAGCGGAGTTAATCTTCCATGGTATGTACAGTTCAGAGTTTCAAGCGGTGACAGCTATCAGTTTACCAATGAATCAGATGCAATGATTTTCCAGTCTTATGAATTTGAACTCTGGGATCTTAAGAATAATACAGAATACGAGATCCCTAATGGAGATTATATCAGTGTCACTGTGCCGGTAAAATCCGGATATCAGTATACTATCGAACATCTCCTGGACAACGGGGCAACTGAGACGATTATTCCGAGTGTAGAGAATGGTATTATGGTATTCAGCACACATTCTTTCAGTCCATTTGGAATTGCAGGAAGCAGACAATTAGTAGGACCTGATGCGGGGAATGATACGGACGACACAGATGCGGTAACTCCTGCACCGGCTTCCTCCGACAGTCAGAGCTCTGATTCCGGAAAGAACAATACAGTATCTGTGAATGACAGTTCTGACAGCAATAATGGTTCTTCTTCTGATCAGAATGATAATTCAACGGAAAATAAAGCTGTGAAAAATAACAATACAGTAAATACCGGAGATACAACATCAATTATGCCGTTTGTGATACTGTTTGTGGCAGCTGCAGTGATCGCCGGTGTGGCTGTATTTATAAAAAAGAGAAAGAAATAAAAGAATAACACTGATTCCTCCCCCATATAGTTTAACAGGAGGGGAAGCAATGAAAGTCAGAGCAATTTTGAAATCACTATTATTTGCATATGCATTAACAGGAGTGGCATTACTGCTTTTGGCCCTGGTACTGTTTGCTTTTGATCTGGGAGAAACAGCTGTAGATGCGGGTATTATTATAATTTATGTACTTGCATGTTTCATGGGAGGCTTTATGGCCGGCAAAATTGTGCGTAAAGACAAATATCTGTGGGGTGTTATCACAGGTCTGGCTTACTATGTATTACTGTTGACTGTCTCTGTTATGGCAAAAGGCGGCTGGGATATGAGTGCAGCTCATGCAGTTACAACATTTTTTATGTGCACAGGCGGTGGAACACTGGGTGGAATGCTGTCGTAAAAAAAAGCTTTTAAAATGAAAAGATATATGATATACTATGCCAAGAATATAATTACATAAGGAGGATAGAGTTATGGAACATATCAAAACCCTGAATACAAAGAATTTACAGAACACTGTAAAAAAAGGTGGATGTGGCGAGTGCCAGACTTCCTGCCAGTCCGCATGTAAAACTTCCTGTACAGTAGGAAACCAGAGCTGCGAGCAGAAATAAGATCAGCTATGGAGAAATGAGATAAGCAGCGGAACTTTTATTCCGCTGCTTATCTTACGCTTAGAAAGGATTTTAGTAAAATGAGTCTGATTCACCGTTATAAAAGCAATGGCTTTAATATTGTACTGGATATCAACAGTGGATGCATCCATCTGGTAGATGAGGTTACATATGAGGTCCTTCCATATCTGGAAGAGGGCCTTGGCACAGAAGCTATTGCAGAGAAACTGGAAAACAAATATAACAGAGAAGATATTGAGACATCTGTAAGAGAATGTAATAAGCTGAAAGAAGATGGAATGCTTTTTACAAAAGATGTTTATGAGAATGTAATTGAAGAATTTTCAAATAACCGGCAGACCGTTGTAAAAGCATTGTGCCTGCACATTGCTCATGACTGCAATCTGGCCTGCCGTTATTGTTTTGCCGAAGAAGGCGAATATCATGGCAGAAGAGCTCTTATGTCTTATGAAGTCGGCAAAAAAGCTCTTGATTTCCTGATCGCGAACTCCGGTTCCAGGAAAAACCTGGAAGTAGATTTCTTTGGCGGCGAGCCGCTGATGAACTGGCAGGTTGTAAAAGATCTGGTAAAATATGGCAGAGAGCAGGAAAAGCTTCACAATAAGAAATTCCGTTTCACTTTAACAACAAACGGAGTTCTTCTGAATGATGAAGTAATGGAATTCTGCAATAAAGAGATGGGCAACGTTGTACTGAGTGTGGACGGACGTAAGGAAGTACATGATTACATGCGTCCATTCAGAAAAGGTGCAGGAAGCTATGACCTGATCATGCCGAAGTTCCAGAAGTTTGCAGAATCCAGAAATCAGGACAAGTATTATGTAAGAGGTACTTTTACCCACCATAATCTTGATTTCTCCAAGGATGTGCTTCATCTGGCAGATCTTGGATTCAAACAGATTTCTGTAGAGCCTGTAGTTGCGGCTGATACGGAGGAATATGCGATCCGCGAGGAGGATATCCCCCAGATCATGGAAGAGTATGATACTCTTGCAAAAGAAATGATTAAAAGAGAGAAAGAGGGAAAAGGATTTAACTTCTTCCATTTTATGATCGACCTTACAGGTGGCCCTTGTGTATACAAGAGACTGTCAGGCTGCGGTTCAGGAACAGAGTACCTGGCTGTAACACCCTGGGGTGATTTTTACCCATGTCACCAGTTTGTTGGTGAAGAACAGTATCTCATGGGAAATGTAGACGAAGGCATCACAAAGCCGGAAATCCAGAAGGAATTCGGCGGATGCAACGTTTACACAAAGAAAGACTGCAAAGACTGCTTCGCACGTTTCTACTGTAGTGGCGGATGTGCGGCAAATGCATTCCATTTCCAGGGAGATATCAAAGGCAATTATGAAATCGGATGCGAACTCCAGAGAAAACGTGTGGAGTGCGCCATCATGATAAAAGCCGCACTGGCATGTGATTAGTGGGCAGTAATCTGTCTGACTGATACCGCCGTCGGCTGTTATCATAACAGAAAATGGCTGGCAGGCGGATGAACATGACCGCGGACAAAAAATCAAGAAGGGAAAAGAACTATGAAGAAAAGTAAAGGAATCGTAGTGCTGCTTCTGACACTGATCCTGACTGTGTTCTTTTGCTTTACTGCAGCCGTAGGTATCGGTCCTACCGGAACCGGTGCAGCAAAACATATCAACACGGGTCTTGATCTTGCCGGTGGTGTCAGCATTACCTACCAGGCTAAGGAGAGCAATCCGACAAGCGAAGAGATGTCAGATACGATCTACAAGCTTCAGAAGCGTGTAGAGCAGTACAGTACTGAGGCTCAGGTATACCAGGAAGGATCAGACCGTATTACAGTTGAAATTCCTGGTGTTACAGATGCAGATACTATTTTGAATGATCTGGGTAAACCAGGTTCCCTGTATTTCATCACAAAAGAAGATGCTGACGGAAACCAGAACTTTACTACAGGACAGGATGGATATGTTCTCTCCAGAACTATGGATGAGATCAAGGAATCCGGAAGTGTTGTTCTGGAAGGTTCTGATGTAGCAGATGCCCAGGGTGGTGCGATCCAGAATCAGAACACAAGTGCAAAGGAATATGTGGTAAGTCTTACTCTTACTTCTGATGGAGAAAACAGTGGTAAAACAAAATTTGCAGAAGCTACAAAGAATAATGTAGGCAAGCAGATCGCTATCGTCTATGACAATAACATTATCAGTGCTCCGAATGTAAATGAAGAGATTTCCGGCGGAAAAGCACAGATCAGCGGAATGTCTGACCTGGAAGAAGCACAGAACCTTGCTTCTTATATCCGTATCGGTTCTCTGGGACTGGAACTGGAAGAACTTCGTTCCAGTGTTGTAGCTGCACAGCTTGGTGAAGAAGCAATCTCTACAAGTGTTCTTGCAGGTGCGATCGGTCTGATCATCGTTATTATCTTTATGATCATTGCATACCGCGTACCTGGTGTAGTTGCAGGTATCGCACTGATTCTTTATACATCATTAATGCTGATCACGCTGAATGCCTTTGATATTACTCTTACTCTTCCGGGTATTGCGGGTATTATTCTTGGTATCGGTATGGCGGTGGATGCCAATGTTATTATTTATGCCCGAATCAGAGAGGAAATTGGTGCAGGAGTTTCAGTAAGGAATTCTATTAAGTCCGGTTTCAGCAAAGCTTTCTCTGCAATCTTTGATGGAAATATTACAACACTGATCGCAGCCTTTGTGCTGATGTGGCTTGGTTCAGGTACTGTTAAGGGATTTGCTTATACACTTGCCCTTGGTATCGTGATCTCCATGTTTACAGCACTGGTTGTATCCAGACTGATTGTAAATGCACTTTATGCAGTTGGTGTACGTGATCCGAAATTCTACGGATCTGCAAAAGAACGTAAGGCAGTTGATTTCCTTGGAAAGAAGAAAGTATTTTTTGCTATTTCCATTATCCTGATCCTCTGCGGTCCGGCAGCGATGTTTGCTAATTCGCATGCAGGAAACAAAGCGTTAAATTACAGCCTTGAGTTCTCAGGCGGTACTTCTACGACTGTTACATTTAATGAAGATATGGATATTAAGACCATTGATTCTGAAGTAACTCCTGTTGTAGAAGAGGTGACAGGAGATAAAAATGTTCAGCCTACAAAGGTAGTCGGAACAAATCAGGTTGTGATCAAGACACGTTCTCTGAATCAGAGCGAACGTGAAGCTCTGCAGAGTGCACTGGTTGAGAAATTTGGTGTAGATGACAGCACGATTTCCACAGAAAGTATTTCTTCTACAGTAAGTAGTGAAATGCGTCGTGATGCGATCGTAGCCGTTATAGTAGCTACAATCTGTATGCTTCTTTATATCTGGTTCAGATTTAAAGACATCCGTTTTGCAAGCAGTGCGGTATTGGCGCTTCTGCATGATGTTCTGGTTGTACTTGCATTCTATGCTATTGCCAGAGTATCTGTCGGTAATACATTTATTGCCTGCATGCTTACAATCGTAGGTTATTCTATCAATGCTACAATCGTTATTTTTGACCGTATACGTGAGAACCTTCACAGTGGTTCCAGAGAAAAACTGGCAGAAATTGTAAACACAAGTATCACTCAGACTCTTACAAGAAGTATTTATACCTCTTTTACAACTTTTGTTATGGTAGCTGTTCTTTATATCATGGGTGTTTCTTCTATCCGTGAATTTGCAGCACCTCTGATGGTTGGTGTTCTTGTCGGTGCATATTCTTCTGTATGTATTACAGGTGCGTTGTGGTATGTGATGAAAAAGAAATTTGCAGGAAAAGGACAGCCGGCAATTGCTGCAGCTTCCGCATCTGCAAAGTCCTCTTCAAAGCCGAAGAAAGCACGTGATGTATCACAGAAAGATCCGACTCAGCCAAAGAAGAAAAACAGAAAAAGAGTAGCTGAACGTCTGGCTGCCGAAGAAGCAGCTAAAAAACAGCAGAATGATGATGCTGAATAAAACAATAATTGTCTGAAAAACAGGCAGACAGAAATATCCCGGGGTAAAACTCCGGGATATTTTTATGAGGAGAGAAAATATATGGAGAAATGGGTAATAGCAGCAAAAAGAGCAGATTTTAACCAGATCGGTCAACAGTTTCATATTGATCCGGTGATTGCGAGACTGATCAGGAACAGAGATGTGATCGGAGAAGATAAGATAAGAGAGTATCTGTCAGGAACAGTACAAGAGCTTCCTTCTCCCTGGCTGATGAAGGATATGGAAAAAGCTGTAGATATCCTGGAGAAAAAAATATCGCAGAAAGCAAAAGTCCGTATTATTGGTGATTATGATATTGATGGTGTGACCTCTACATACATTTTAATGAAAGGCCTTGCGAGGATCGGAGCAGATGTGGATACTTATATTCCGGACAGAGTTGCAGACGGATATGGGATTCATGCACATCTTATAGAAAGAGCGGAAACGGACCGGATCGATACGATCGTGACCTGTGATAATGGAATTGCTGCGGCTGCTGAAATCCAGATGGCAAAGGATAAGGGAATGACAGTGATTATTACAGATCATCATGAGGTTCCTTACAGGGAGGAAAAGGGAGAACGCCAGATGGTGCTTCCGCCGGCAGATGCGATTTTGAATCCGAAACAATATGATTGTCCATACCCGAATAAAAACCTGTGTGGGGCAGTGGTGGCCTTTAAATATATTGCAGCACTTTACGAGAGATTTGGTGTTCCGGCAGAGGAGCTGGAAGATTATTATGAACTGGCGGCTATTGCAACAGTAGGAGATGTTATGGATCTTCAGGGAGAGAACAGGATTCTGGTAAAAGAAGGGCTGTGCCGTCTGAAAAATACCAAAAATCAAGGATTGCAGGAACTGATCCGAGCAAATTCTCTGGAAGATGCTAAAATCACAGCTTATCATATCGGATTTGTGCTGGGACCATGTATCAATGCCAGTGGCAGACTGGATACAGCTGCCCGTTCTCTTGCACTTCTCAATGCAAAAACAAAGGAAGAAGCAGCAAGGCTTGCCGGAGATCTTACAGCTCTTAATCAGAGCCGAAAAGCTCTCACTGAGAAAGGAAAAGAAGAGGCAATCCGGATTATAGAGACTACAGAGCTGAAAAATGACAGAGTACTGGTAGTTTATCTTCCGGATTGTCATGAAAGTCTTGCCGGTATTATAGCAGGCAGGATCAGGGAAAAATATCACAGGCCTGCCTTTGTATTGACGGGCGGTGAGACAAGTGCAAAAGGAAGTGGAAGATCAATAGAAAGTTACTCTATGTATGAAGAACTGGTAAAATGTGCAGACCTGATGATACAGTTTGGAGGTCATCCGATGGCAGCAGGTCTGTCTATAGAAGAAAAAAATATAGAAGAATTCCGGAGACGCCTCAATGTCAACTGTACGTTGACGGACGAAGAATTGCGTCCTAAGATCGTGATTGATGTGCCGATGCCTGTGTCTTATATTACAAAAGAACTGGTAGAACAGATTTCGCTTCTGGAACCCTTTGGAAAAGGGAATACAAAACCGGTCTTTGCACAGAAAAATCTCAGAGTGCTTGATCACAGTATTATCGGGAAAAATAAAAATGTAGTAAAACTAAAACTTCTCGATCCGCAGGGGATTTCAGTGGAAGGCATTTATTTCGGAGAAGCAGAGGATTTTGTGAACTTTATCAGGGAAAAAGACAGTATTTCTGTTACTTATTATCCGGAGATCAACAGATTCAGGGGACGAGAGAGTCTTCAGATTATTATTCAGAATTACTGTTAATATTACCGCTTGGTTTGTAACCGCCGGTAAGCCTGGAAATACAAATGTCAGGGCTTAACAGTAACTTGATTCTGAAATAAAAAGGTGATATACTATAAAATATTTATGAGCGAACAGCAATATAACACACACTGGAGGAGAAATAAAATGAAGAAAATTGAAGATTATGTATTAAGTATACCGGATTTTCCTGAACCGGGGATTATTTTCAGAGATATTACAAGTGTTCTGCAGGACGCGGATGGCCTGCAGTTGGCAATCGACTCCATGCAGGACTGTCTTAAGGATATAGATGTGGACGTGATTGCAGGAACAGAGTCCAGAGGCTTTATCTTTGGTGTACCGATCGCATATAATCTTCATAAACCATTTGTACCGATTCGTAAAAAAGGTAAACTTCCCCGCGAAACAGTATCTGTAAGCTATGATCTGGAATATGGCAGTGCAGAGATTGAAATGCATAAAGATTCCATAAAACCAGGTCAGAAAGTGGTTATCGTTGATGATCTGATCGCAACAGGCGGTACGATCGAAGCAGCGATCAAGCTGGTGGAACAGCTTGGCGGTGAGGTTGTCAAGGTTGTATTTCTCATGGAACTTGCAGGTTTAAAGGGACGCGAAAGACTGAATGGGTATGATGTAGCGTCTGTAATTTGTTATGATGGTAAATAAGCACAGCTGATTGTGCAGGACAGGCAGGTGGGAGCATATGACAGAGATAACAAAAAGTACAGAAGCAAAAAAAGATGAAATGCAGGTTGAAAAAGAGAAGCTGGAATCTGTAAAGAGAGCAGATGCGGCAGTAAAGACCATGCATGATTTTACAAGTCCGGAGGTGCTTTATAAAGAACTGATAAACAGTGTTCTGAAGTATCATCCATCAACAGATATTTCCATGATAGAGAAGGCATATAAGGTTGCAAGTGAAGCTCATGAAGGACAGAAGAGAAAGTCTGGAGAGCCTTATATCATCCATCCTTTATGTGTGGCTATTATTCTGGCTGATCTGGAGCCAGTTCAAAGGTGGAAAATTACTGCTCTTCAAACCTTGAAAGTGCTAGAAATCAAGGATTCATGCGGGTTAATGCCGTGATACACTCGCAATGTGTCGTCGCTAGAATCGGAACACATGGATTCAGCCTCGTTAGAAGCATGGGAACACAAAACAGCAGGGGAGTGGTTCTCCTTGCTATTCTTGCGAAGCGGCTTGAAATTCTTGCCGTCCACGCTGTTCTTGAACCCGGTCTTGTAGACAAAGACAATCATGTAGGGGTCTTTGTTCCCATCACTATCATAACCGCCCACGATTACTTTTTCAACTATACTTTCAAAAATATGTCGGTCAAAGGTGTCCAGAACCTCATTCTGTTCAAGTGTCTGTCGGAACATGGCGACACGCTTGCGCATGGTAGTTTCGGTTTCGGCTGCATCTTGCAGGCTTTCACACTCTTTCTGCAACTGCTCAATCTGGCTGGACAGGTCTAAATACTTTCGGTCGTAGGTCTCCTTGTCAATGGTATCTTCAAGACGCATGTTTCGCCGATGATAACGCCGGAACTTTGGTTGACAACGCTCTGGGTGGCATCGAACACAC
>OHRB01001360.1_pt1 | contig 9521 bp, 9 predicted proteins | sample 1578381 | NCBI WGS metagenome assembly OHRB01 (sample SAMEA3879566, study PRJEB24766) | human gut metagenome | biome: human-associated habitat; feature: feces | place: USA | collected 1985/1987
AATTTTTAATTTTATTACAATATTGTTTCAACTACAAATCATTAAAAACGAAACCCTTAAAAAAAGTTTAGAAATATCAGAATTAAGTAAAGAAATGATGATTTCAAAATTTAATTCCTTAAACAAGGAATATGAATCCAATTTTAAATTTTTACACAATTTACTTCATACTTGTGCTGAACTTAATCAGTTAATAGATCAGAAAAAATATGATGAGCTAGACTCATTAATTAAATCTTTGTCAAACAAGACAATCAAAGAATTTAATGAAATATATACCAATTCTCCAATCTTTTCAACAGTTTTAAACCATAAAAAAAATCAATTATCAAGTTTAAACATTTCAGTTACATCAACCCTTTATAGTGATGATTTATCAAAATTAGATTCCATCAATCAAATGATTCTTTATACTAAAATCTTAGATCTTGCTATAAAATATTGTAGTTTATCTGATGAGCAAAGATTTATTATCATTAGACACATTTAATAAATTAGGATATAAAGCTAAAATCAACACTCATACAACGTCTTATATAAATTGACTTCTGGACATATATCTTTATTTCGAACGCCACTTAAGATATTGTTGATTTTCATGAATTCATCTTGAAACATCTTGCTTCCAATCATCATTGTATGTAACTCACTATATTGAAATAACGCTAAATACCCTTGTAGATAATGTGTCATTACATTTCTTTTGCCTCTGAAGAATGCTTTTATTCTATCATGAAGATGATTAACCATTTCTAGAGTATATCCATCTTTTGATTTTTCACCAGATGGTATTTTGACCCATTTTATGTTTAATGCATCCATTAATTGGTGATAACTTCTTTGACTATCACTGATTACGATTGATCCAGGACGTATTGTGTTTTTAAAAATATCTATTAGCGTGCTAGAGGTGGGACGACCTCTATCTGCTGTGTGTACAACATAATTTCCATCTTCATCTATTGCACATGCAATACCAATTTTATCTTTACTTATACCTCTACGATTTTGGTTTACAAACCCCTTAGCTTGGTATGTCAAATATGTTTCATCTAGTGCAATTTTCTTTGACAATTGTTTTTTGTTTATCAATTCATTTAGCACATACATAAGTTTGTGTCTGTTATAAAATGCAGAAACAATACTGATACCTACAAGCTTCGCAGTTTTGGATAAATAATCATTGTTTAATGAAGAATAAAACAAGATTTCCCATTGTTCCTTTGATAAGTGGGACCAATGCATTAGATGATTTGTACTATTAATGAACCTTCGTTTACAATTATTACATTTATAGCGTTGTCTTCCTTTACTGTTTTTTCCGGCCTTAACAATATGAATACTTCCACAATAAGGGCAGTACTCAATATGAGAGCTGAATAGAAATTCAAAGCATGACTGCTTAATGGCATCAGATAATTGTAGTAACTCATTCGTATCGTAGTTATCGAATGTTCTTGTATCTAGCAACTCAGTAGATTCATCTATTTTTAAATTAAATTCTGTACACATATTTCATTACCTCACTTACAGGTAAATTGTACAAGCCTATTTGACATTAATGATGTCTATATCCCATTTTATTAAATGTGACTATTATCATTAAATCACGAAAAGATATATATTCTTGTACTCTTCAAATTATTTTTAATTTTCCTTCTACATTCGAGAATGATATAAAAGAATCAACTTCAAATATTGATAAAGAGTTTAATACTCAATCAGACATATCATTTGATTATAATTTAAAGATTGTAGATATAATTTTCTTAATAAACTAATTCACCTAATCTCACATCCAAATGTTCGAACACAAAAATGCCTTGTTTCACCGCAGTCAAACTATGGTATTAAGGCCTTATTACACCGATCATCCGTTATGTTACACCGATTCAAACCGTCATCAGTAACTGGTATAACCGCTAGAGTCACACCGAATTAGCCATCAATTACAGTTTTAGTGACTCATCCTACACAATTCTTTTAAAAAGAAGAGGATTATTCAAAAGTCGAACGATAAAAAGAACCATTTCATAAATTTGAAGTGGCTCTTCGTGGATTTAGTGGCTCTGAGCATTGGATTGCATGGCTCTGTCCAAATGGATTCGGTGGCTCTATTTTTATGGATTGGGTGGCTCTGCCACCATGGAATACTCAATCACCGAAACAATCTAAAATTTTAGAGTTTCAATTAAAGAATATGACAAGGAAAAACAACTATATTGAAAGCACGAATCGAATATACATGGAACCAATAATATTTCACCTAATCATGAGCATTGAATTACCTAAAAAGTATGCTATAATTCAAGTAGGCAAACGGATAACAAGCCTACACGAGTAAAAGGATGGTTCGGACTAAACCATCCTTTTTTCAACGAAAAAAGCAGTAGAAGGACTAATTCTACCGCTAAAGGCTCACTATTCTACTTATCCCCATCGAGCCGTTTGCATATAATATGGGTTACCACATCTGCTATGACAGAGACAATAACGGATAACAATATCTCCTCCACGAGATTCACCTCCTTCCCGTTACCGAGAGAGGAGTTGCAGAATAGTATGTCCATTTTATCATAAAATCAAATAGCAAAAAATAACAATTCTATAAGTCAACTGAGCATCAGTTGATACAATAAAACGCGAAATAATCCATACTAACTTTATTGCAAAATTTTATCAAAAATTTCAAAAAGTTGATAAAAACCATAGGATTTTATGCATTTTCTTGAATTATTGCACCTTTATATGCTTTTGGTGAATATTAACATTTTGACCTAGTAACATTTCGCCTAATCAATAGCATTGCATTCGCTAAAAAGCATGCTATAATTCAACCAGGCAAAAGCTAAGAAATAACTGCCACGTAAATGGAACTTGAATCGACCGTCAAGTTCCTTTTATATTAAAAAAAGCGGCTGACCAGGCCACTTTACAATGCTTTACTACTCAGTCATCTCCGTCAAGCCATTTGCAAATATAGTAGGCAACTACACTTGCTACAACAGAGACTAATCCGACTGAGGCCACCATTTATCAAAGATTGCACCTAGCATTTGACAGGTGCCTTTTTTATATGTGAGTACCCATCTAACGACCCCATGCACTAAATAGACATCGATATTGTCAATATAACAGGTACTATATCCTTGTACAAAGGATGGTGCTCGTTATGTATTACAAAAGAAATAATAAACGTTTGTCTGTTAGTGGTCGTGGAGACTATATGTCTACTTCTGATTTCATTATTCAATATTACACAAATTTAGATGCTTGTCGTAAATTTTTCTACGACATCAAATGGCCTACTGGCTACTATTTCGAAAAGTGTGGCTGTACTCACTACTATTTCATGAAAACTAAGAATTGCTATCGTTGTGCTAACTGCAAACATGATGAAAGATTATTATCCAATACGATCTTTCAGGATAACAAACTGCCTTTAAACGTTTTATTGTACGGTTTGTTTCTAATCTTTACTGCAAATAATGGTATTTCTAGTATGGAACTTTCTAAAGAATTGAAGGTCAATTACAAAACAGCCTGCTTATTACAGACTAAAGCTCGTATACTTATGAAAAATTCGAATTCAAAGAGATTTTTGGATTCGGATTTTTATGAATCAGATGTAGCCTATACAGGAGCTCCATCACATAACGGAAAGCGAGGGCTGGGTACTGATAAACAGCCCTTTTTAATAGTGCTTTCAACAGAACAAGAAAATCAGTATCCACGTTTTGTTAAGATGCAGGAAGTGACCACAGATTCAAGCAATATCATAAAAGGATGTTTTGAAAAATACGTAAAAATGTCCAAAGAAAGAAAATTGAATACAGACTGCAAAACAACATACAATATCTTAAAAAATAGGATAGAAGTAAACAACGAAGTAATTGACTACGATAATGATAACCATCGATTATACTTTCTAAAAAAGATCATATCCAATTTAAACAGTCAGTTTATTGATAGATTTCATGGCGTTACCAAAAGAATGTTGCCCTTATATTATTCTGAATTCGAATGGAGATTCAATCACAGGAACTGCAAGTCTATCATGGATAAGATCAAGAATTATATAATGCAATCAAGCATAGCCACTTGAAAGATGATTTGTGATTCAATGGACCAATATGCCACGGCTAGAGGCTTGGAAAATGCCTGGGGTTGTCAGATGGGTACTCACAATGTTTGATATGTTAGAGCTAAACGCAATGGTCATGGGAAGTCTTGAATTTTGATTTGTTCGAAAGCTTGCAGCACCTGCATTGTATAGGGCGATGAAGGGGTAGGATAGTGCCGTGATGAATAGATAGCTTAAAGAATTATCCATCACGCTTTTTTCTATAGATTCAAAACTCAGTGTTAATAGAGGTCTTCTGAATAAAATGCAGGGTATGGTAATCAGTATGGAAATAAGGGTGACGGAGATAATCAATTGTTTCAAGGCTTGATTGGCCTTGTTTTTTGATCAGAACCTAAGTGTTGGGCACAGATGATGGCGCCTCCGGTTGCCATGGCGGCAAATATATTGATGATTAAAATATTTAATGAATCCACAAGGGAGACGGCGGAAATGCGGTTGAACCAATATTGGTGACCATAATGGTGTCAACGGATCTCATTAATGCGGTTAAAACTTGTTCGAACATTAATGGAATCAAAAGCCTTCTTAATTGTTCTTTGGTGTACATGGTAAAACTCCTAAAAATAAAAAGATATCTTTCGATATCTTAACCTACAAGTACTACATCACGGATGTTTGGTACTTCTTCAAGTAATAATTCTTTGATTCCACCTGAGAAATCTTCAGAGGCCATCATGCATCCTTGGCAAGCACCTTTGAAAGAAACATAGACAACATTGAATTCGTCAACTCCTAATAGTTCAATGTCGCCTCCGTCATGTTGAATATAAGGACGAATTTTATCTAAACAATCATTAACGGCTTTACTATCTACTACAGTATCCATAAAATAACACTCCTAACTTATAAAAATAGTGGACATAAAATCAATGGGACAATCAGTCCTACCACAAATCCTCCGATGACTTCGACAAATTTATGACCAAGAACATTCTTTAATTTTTCTTGATAGATTGGATCGTCAAAGCGAAGTCCTGTCATTTCTCGTAAATCTTTGACTAACTGTTGCGTTAATTCAATATTTTTACCTGAGTAATAGCGGACGTGACAGGCATCATACATGACAATAAAGGAAAAGATAGTGGTTACGGCAAATATGGCTGAATCAAAGCCTTCCTGAATTCCAATGGAAAGAGAAAGGGCAGTTACAGTGGATGAGTGACTGCTTGGAAAGCCGCCACTTGCGATGACCCAGTGTAAGTCCCATTTGCCAGTTCTATAATAATATACGACCGTTTTTCCTACTTGTGCAAGTATATTGCTCAAAAGAGCTGTAACAAGTGGATATAAGGACGATGGTATCATAAACTCACACTCCTAACAAAAAACATTATATCACACAATGTTAAATCGTGGTATAATCATGAGTGGAGATAGCTATGGAGGGAAAATAAATATGATTACGTTAGATTTAAATCATGCTTTCTTAAAAGAAGATGTAAAGGCTTATCAGAATCAAGTTCGCGCTATTGATGAAGCTTTACAAAATGGTACTTGTAAGGGTAACGACTTTATCGGTTGGCTAAACTGGGCTAACAATTATGATAAAGAAGAATTTAGTCGCATTAAAGAGGTTGCCGCAAAAGTACGTGAAAATACAGAAGTATTCGTTGTATGTGGTATTGGAGGATCTTATTTAGGTGCTCGTGCTGCCATTGAAATGATGAATGGTTTATATGGTGACAACAAGCCTGAAATTATTTATATGGGAAACACTTTCTCATCTACTTATATTTCACAGGTCATGAACTATATTAAAGATAAGGAAGTTACTGTAAATGTTATTTCTAAATCTGGAACTACAACGGAAACAGCATTGGCTTTCCGTATCTTAAAACAATTTATGGAAGAAAAATATGGTGAAGATGCAAAGAATCGTATTATTGCCACTACAGATAAGGCTAGAGGAACATTGAAGGCTTTAGCAGATAAAGAAGGATATGAAACATTCGTCATTCCTGATGATATTGGTGGACGTTTCTCAGTCATTACACCAGTTGGATTATTGCCAATCGCAGTAGCTGGAATCGATATCGATGCTTTGATGAAAGGTTTACATGATGGTATGGGTGAATATGGAGATGCGGCTCTTGAAAAAAACCCTGCTTACCGATATGCAGTGGCTCGTCGTATTCTTCAAAACCAAGGATATGATGTTGAATTGTTAGTAAACTATGAACCTCAAATGCAGATGGTTGCCGAATGGTGGAAACAATTGTTTGGAGAAAGTGAAGGAAAAGATGGAAAGGGTATTTTACCTGATTCAGTATGTTTCTCAACAGACTTACACTCTTTAGGACAATTTGTTCAGGAAGGTAAGAAAGTATTGTTCGAAACAAACTTATATGTCGATACACCAATGATCGATTTAACATTCCCTAATGATGAAGCCAATGAAGATGGAATGAACTACTTGGCTGGTAAGAGTGTGGATTGGGCTAATAAAATGGCTGCCAAAGGAACATTACAGGCTCATGAAGAAACAGGTGGAGTTCCAAATATCTTATTAACTATGCCAGGCATGACTTCTTATGACTTTGGCAATATGTGTATGTTCTTCTTCAAGGCCATCGCAATGACAACTTTGATGAATGATTCTAACCCATTCAATCAACCTGGCGTTGAAGTTTATAAAAAGAATATGTTCAAACTATTAGGTAAAGAGTAATGATGAAAATAGAGATGTAAGCAAGTGTTTACGTCTCTTTTTTATACGCTTACAAATTAGATAAGACTAACCTCTATGGTGAATTTAACCTTTAAAATTTGACATGAAACTCGTATAATAATCTATGGTATTGAATATCTATAAAGGAGGAAATATTAATGCCTAGAGCAAAACAGTCTATGGATGGAAATACGGCTGCGGCTCACGTTGCGTATGCTTTTACAGACGTTGCTGCAATTTATCCTATTACTCCATCTAGTCCAATGGCAGACTCTATTGACCAATGGTCTGCAGCTGGACAGAAAAATATTTTTGGAAATCAAGTAGTTGTAAGTGAATTACAATCAGAAGCAGGTGCTGCTGGTGCTGTTCACGGATCATTAGCTGCTGGTGCATTGACTAATACATTCACTGCATCTCAAGGTTTATTATTGATGATTCCAAACATGTACAAGATCGCGGCTGAACAATTACCATGTGTATTTGATGTATCTGCACGTACAGTTGCAACTCACGCATTGAACATCTTTGGTGATCACTCAGACGTTTATGCTTGTCGTCAAACAGGTTTCGCTATGTTATGTGAAACTAACCCACAAGAAGTTATGGATTTATCTCCAGTAGCTCACTTAGCTGCTTTAGAAGGTAAAGTGCCATTCATCAACTTCTTTGATGGATTCCGTACTTCTCACGAAATTCAAAAAATTGAAAAATGGGACTACGAAGATTTAAAAGAAATGTGTCCAATGGAAGCTGTTGAGGAATTCCGTAAACACGCTTTGAATCCAGAACGTCCAACTATGCGTGGTTCTCACGAAAATGGAGATATCTTCTTCCAACACCGTGAAGCATGTAACACTGCATATGATGAATTACCTGCTGTAGTAGAAAAATACATGGGTAAAATCAACGAAAAATTAGGAACAAACTATGACTTGTTCAACTACTATGGTGATCCTGAAGCTGATCGTGTAATCATCGCTATGGGTTCTATCAATGACGTTGCTGAAGAAGTTATCGACTACTTAACTGCAAAAGGAGAAAAAGTTGGTTTAGTTAAGGTTCGTTTATATCGTCCTTGGTCAAGCAAACACTTATTAAAAGTTCTTCCTAAGACAGCTAAGAAAGTTGCAGTACTTGACCGTACTAAAGAACCAGGTGCTCTAGCTGACCCATTATACTTAGATGTAGCTACAACACTTCGCGAAGCAGGATTAAATGACATCACTCTTTGCGGTGGACGTTATGGTTTAGGATCTAAGGATACTCCACCTTCAAGTGTGTTCGCTGTTTATACTGAATTGTTAAAAGACGAACCAAAACCTCGTTTTACAATTGGCATCGTGGATGACGTTACAAACTTATCGTTGCCAGAAGTTAAACCAGCTCCTAACACTTCAACTCCAGGAACGGTTGAATGTAAATTCTGGGGTCTTGGAGGAGACGGTACTGTAGGTGCTAACAAGAACTCTACTAAGATCATCGGTGACCACACTGACAAATATATTCAGGCTTACTTCCAATATGACTCTAAGAAAACTGGTGGTATCACGATTTCTCACTTGCGTTTCGGAGACAAACCAATCCGTAGCCCATACTACATTAACCAGGCTGACTTCGTAGCTTGTCACAACCCTTCATATGTAGTAAATGGATACAAGATGGTTCAAGACGTAAAACCTGGTGGTGTATTCATGATCAACTGCCAATGGTCAGACGAAGAATTAGACAAACACATGCCTGCTGAATCTAAAAAATATATCGCAGACAACAATATCCAATTGTACACAATCAATGCCATTGATAAAGCTATCGAAATTGGTATGGGTAAACGTACAAACACAATCTTACAATCTGCATTCTTCAAATTAGCTAACATTATGCCAATTGAAGAAGCTGTAGATTATATGAAAGCAGCTGCTAAGAAATCTTACTCTAAGAAGGGTGATGCAGTTGTTGAAATGAACTATAAAGCTATCGATGCTGGTGTTGGCGCAACTCACAAAGTTGAAATTCCTGCATCTTGGGCTAACCCAGAAGCTGATGCACCAAAACCTGAATTGTCAGGACGTCCTGCAACAGTTAAGATGGTTAAAGACATCATGGAACCAGTTAACAAAATGGATGGAGATTCATTACCTGTATCTGCATTCGTTGGTAACATCGATGGTCAATGGGAAACTGGTGCTAGTGCTTACGAAAAACGTGGTACAGCTGTTACAGTTCCTGAATGGGATCCTGAAAAATGTATTCAATGTAACCAATGTGCATTCGTATGTTCTCACGCTACTATTCGTCCATTCTTATTGAGCGAAGAAGAAGTTAAGGCTGCTCCTGCACAAATCAAATTAGCTGATGTTAAACCAAAAGCTACAGAATTCAAATATACAATGAGTGTATCTCCATTAGATTGTATGGGATGTGGTGAATGTATCACTGTATGTCCAACTCAAGCAATCAAGATGGTTCCTCAAGAATCTCAAGCTGAAGAACAACCAGTATTCGATTACTTAGTAGCTAACGTTTCTAAGAAAGATTCTGGATTCGCTGATGACACAGTTAAGGGTTCTCAATACAACCAACCATTGTTAGAGTTCTCTGGATCATGTGCTGGATGTGCTGAAACATCTTATGCTCGTTTAATTACTCAGTTATTTGGTGAACACATGTATGTATCAAATGCAACCGGATGTTCTTCAATCTGGG